>Ga0209292_1002085_pt1 | contig 23480 bp, 13 predicted proteins | sample GOMGulsemesocosm_2_FD_184634 | JGI IMG/M metagenome (GOLD analysis project Ga0209292, IMG submission 184634) | Methane-oxidizing microbial communities from mesocosms in the Gulf of Mexico - GOM9C Gulf of Mexico (SPAdes) (version 2) | ecosystem: Environmental > Aquatic > Marine > Cold seeps... | reverse complement strand
ACATTCCTTATTTTAACGAACGCCATAATGTTAAACCTGGCTTAACAGGTTGGGCGCAATTAAAGTATCCATATGGTTCAACTGAAAATGATTCATTAGAAAAATTGAAATATGATCTTTACTACATCAAGCATCGTAGTTTTTTATTAGATCTACTTATCTTAATTAGGACAGTAGAAATAGTATTGTTCGGAAAAGGACGGTAGATACTTAAGTTAGATAAATGTTGAAGGAAGGAATTGACATGGAGTTAATAAACCTTCCATGAAATTGATAAAAAAATTCTTAGGACTTTGTTTGTTGCTTTGTGTTGTGGCTTGCAATAAATATGAGCACCTTGAATCTACTCTCTTATTAATATCTGCTTCCCCCGCGTTAAAAGTAGACAGTACTTCGAAAATGTCTATTTTCGAAGAGGCTTTAGCTAATAGTAATATAGTAAGAAAAAACCATAAAGATGCAAGAAATTACTTCCCTAGTATAAGAAAGTCAGGAAAAATCAGCTTTTCCCTTCAACCTATTGAAAGTATGATAAATGGGGAAAAAACCAGAATTTCTTTTGGAGTTCCATTTCCTCGAGGCTTCTTAACTGATATCGATAAATTTCAGATATTGGATTCCAATGGTAATGAAGTTCCACTTGGAGCCAAAATTATTTTACCTTGGCGAAGCGATAATTCAATACGTTCAGTTCAAGTTCAAATTGATGCTGTTTTTTCTAAAAATGCTCATGATTTATTAACGGCTAATCGTTATTATTTAAAGTGGGGTATTGGAAGGAGTTTACAACCTTTGCCCTTGGTGAGTATCCATGAGACATGGACTCTCATTGATGATGAGGCATTTGAAAGTAAACTACAGATATATGAACCAAAAGCTTATGCTATTTTTTCTCCTAGTTGGTATGGCGATAGTATAATTAAAACACGTTTGATTCCATTGCACTCTCATCCAGACTTTTCTGCACAAGATATAGCCTTTAAGCTCTTTGGTAACACCGCGATTAATTTAGTCGATCCGCGTGTCAAAAAAGATAAATTAATTAAATATAAAAAAAACTATGCAGCGTGGTTATTTGATCGTGCAATGACGATTTATCAACTTGCCTTTAGAACAGGTGAGTTTAAGTATTTAAGAGCGGCACATAGGGCTTCACAGTTTTATTTGCAGCATATCAACAAAGATGGGTATTTTACCCTTAAACCTTCAGAAGATATGAAATATAGCTATGGAGAGGGCTTAGTTGCCAATATGATATTGACTGGTGATGAACGAGTTCCTGGTGCATTGAGAAAAATGGTACCTGCTTGGAAAAAATTTAGGACATTTTATACATTAAGGCATAACTTTTGGACTGAAAGGCATGCAGGCTATCAACTTTTGGGTTTGTTGACTGCGTATGAAGTTTTAGGAGATGAAGGTTTAAAAAATAATGTTAAAGAAGTTTTTACTCTATTAAGGAAAATGCAAATCTCACCGGCTAGCGGAGTCCCTGTAACAGGTGGGCTTATGCATACAAAAGAGGCTCACGGTGAAGGGGGGACTGAATTTGTTTCGAGCCCTTGGATGTCAACTATTTTACTTGGAGCAATAGAGCGTTATTACATTAATTTTGAAGAAAATGAAGCGATTGATTTTATTATCAGAATGGCAGATTATTTCAATAAAGGCACTAATGTTCTTCATGAATGGAAAGGGTATAAAGGAAAAGAAAGTTTTATACTTCCATATTATTTAGCCATTTATAACAGCTCCGATAAACAACGTAAATCGGGAGGCCTATCGGATTTAGAGCATGCTAATGACGTATCCAAAATATTTGCACTCGCTTACTTTTTTTCTTGCCAAACAGGCTGCGATAATAGCTATCTATCTACTATTGCAAAACTAAATAATACTGTAACTACATTTGGTTTTCCGCATTGGATTCGCTCTGATGCTCCTAAGTCTGGTTTATCGACGTTTAGGCTTGCACCTGCTAGAAAATTCAGTTGGTGGTTTCAACACACATCTAATAATGATTTCTTAATTGGTAAATCTACTAGGTTACCTTTCTTTAAGAAGAACGTTCCTGAAATAGAGATAACTCAAAGTACTAATTTTAAAGGAAACTTTAAGCCTGGTGATGAAATAACCTTTAATTATTCAATAAAAAACATAGGTAAAAAGTCAATACAGAACTTAGTTATTGAAACTAAAACACTTCAAACGAGCCCTAGTGATTTATTAGAAATTATAGCGAAGGATAAACGGGCTACAAAGCGTAATAAATCAGTTGTATGGAAGATAGCTAATGTTTCAGAAAGCACTACGATTGATGGATTACAGTACACAATTAAAGTAAAAGATTTTCCTATATTGCAAACCACCAAACGACCTTTAGGTAGTATTGTGTCCTATGTAAGTGTAGATTATTGCAGTGAAGAGGGTGGTTTAGATACATGCCAATTCCCTGAAAACTCTTATGATTTAGGTCAGCAAACCATCTCCACTCAGAGTAAATGGCATTATATAGAGCCATTAAAACCAAATACGCCACCGAAAATATCTATTCAAACATTAAATGAAAATGATGTAAAAAATGGATTAGTGGAAGTGTTAGTTGAAGTTATAGATCCTGATGAAGTTTCCAACGTAGAGCTTTATATCGATAACGAAATGGTAAAACGCTTTGATTCACCTCCATATAGCTATGAGATGAAAACTAATGAACTTTCTGAAAATAAGCATGAGTTCAAGGTATTAGCCTGGGATAGTCATGGTAGTGAGGGAAGTCTGACTGTAAGTTTTTATGCTCAAACACCTGATATATTGAAGCCAGTGGTAAATATTTTAACACCACAAGGAAGTACAACTTCTTGTGATGATAAACTGTTGAAGTTTAAGGTGAGTGACGAAAATAGGATTGATAAGTGTGAAATAGCTATTAATGGAAATAAAGCTGAAACAACGTCATGTGGATCATATGTTATTCCAAAAATTAAACCTTTAATTTCAGCATCAGCTTTTTGGGACTTTCAAGGTGAGGGGCGTACAGTAAATAGCACTAATAAAGGTGTGTTAAAGGGCCAAGGCTACAATACTCTTTATTTAAAAGGGTATAAAAATAGAGGGTTAATGTTTACTAACCGTGATAGTTATGTTGAAATTTTGGAGCCAAATTTAAAGGTTAAAAATGATATTTCTGTTTCATTTTGGATTAAGCCGAATAGTCATGAATCGGTCATTATTTCTCAGGATTGGTCGTATATAGGCAATGAAAGTGGTTGGGCTATTTCTTTAGGTTCTAACAACCATAAAAATACAAATCCGTTATCAATTACATGGTCTTCAGGTACTGGTAGCAAAAATTTAAATGAGAAAAATGTAGTTCAATCGGCACCTAATACGATAAAACCATATATTTGGCAGCATGTTGTCGTTCGCAAGAAAAATACATTAGTAGAAATTTTTATCAATGGTAAACTTTCTCAAGCCAAAAGTCTTAAATACGGTCAGATTGGTTGGCCTTTTCATTCTAAAAAAACACTGTACCTTGGTAAGCCGATGATGCATCCCGAGAATTATAATAAGTATTATAAGGGGCTTATCGATGAGCTTGCTATATGGAATAGCTCTATCAGCAATCAAGATGTTGAGGATTTGTATCGTGGTAAACCTGATACAGAAAAGCAGGTTGCGATTATTAGTGCATTTGATCATGCAGGTAATAAAGGTACCGCCTCATTTGAATTCCAGTTTGCACAATGTAACTAATGACACGATTAAATATTATTTAGGTTAAGCTCTATAGTTTTTGGCAGCTAAGCTTATGTATGCTTTTATGTCATTAGTTGTGCATTCATTATCGATAGAAAATCTGTTTAAACTAAATTGGTTATGTAAGGGGCGAGTATTTATATTTGGAATGAAAGATAAAGCGAATGCATAGCCTGATTCTTTTACAATTTTTTGTGTAACTTTAGTAAATGCTTCGCTACCGCCCACTGGATAAGCAAACGCTTCAATCGTTTTCCCTATTTCTTGCTCTAATATGGCTTTAGACTTGGATATTTCGTAATTTTGAGCATCTTCTGATAGGTGTGATAGAATTTGATGAGAGCAGGTCTGAGACCCTATATCAATATTATTAGAGGATACTTCTCTTAGCATATCCCATGTCATAAATAATTTCTCTTGGTTATTATTATGCTTATAAGTATTTTTAGCTTTGGCTCTTAGTAAATTAAATTTTTCTTCTAGGCTAAGTGTTTTGTTATCTTTAATAGAGCGTAAAAGCTGTTTAACTTTATTCTGAGTTGATAGTAAGGCAATGTTATCTGGAAGGTCCCATTGAAGCCCCTGAAATAGCTCTTCATCATTGTTTTTTATTAACCATGCTGCTTCATCCCACCAAGGTAATAATGGTTTGTTTATGAAGTCTGTAGCTATAAACATAGTGGCTGGACATTTAGCACTTTTCAATAAAGGGTAAGCAATGGTGTAGTTGTCGATATAACCGTCATCGAAAGTGAGTAAAGCATATCTACCAGTGTCACATTTGTCTTTGCTTAGTAACAGCTTAAGTTCATTAACTGTAACAACATCGAAATTTAATTGGAAAAACTGAATCTGCTTTTCGAATAACTCTTCAGTACAGCTAAATACATTAGGATCAAATTGTGTTTTATCCTTATCACCAATTCTGTGATAATTAAATGAATAAAGTCCATTGGGACGTTTGCCCCAATATCGTTTATCAAACCCTAGTAGCTTATTAACTTTCCTTTGAATATTCACTAATTTCATTGACTAAATAGCGTCCTTATTTTTATAGTTTGGGCTAGGAATTATGAAATCTCGATATTCATTAGGGTTTCCTTTTTCGCCGTTTTCGGCTGCTTTAACAATGTTATACATTTCTCGCGCTGAAACAAAGTGCATAACATAGTTTTTCCCATCGTTATATCGGTCAAGCAAATATTCATTCATTTCCTCGAAAGGTTTCCCGAGAAGAGTATCCATATCTTGCTCTTGAGTGCCATGCGTATGAATTTTGATAAAAAGCCAATCTGATTTGTTTTTAACCGATATTGCGCTATCTACCCATAAATCAATGCGATCTTTGGTTGGTGGCATTGAACCACGTATATCGCTATTTTCTATTTGAGGGAAAATACCTTTCTTGCGATGCTTCCAATTCAAACCAATAGGACCGGTAATTAACATCATATCGCCCCATTCTTCACCACCAACCTCAACAAGTTTGCCCACATTATGAGATTTTGGTTGGTCAGGATTATCTTTTGCGTAATATATTTCATTAGCAAAGGCTGGTTGAGTATCACTTGGTGCTGATGGGAAAGTGAAGTCAGCATAGCAACCCGTTTCTTTTAATACGATAAGCTCATCATTAACGCCACACCATTTCCCATCAGGGCGGCTGTTATCTAGGCACCAATTACCGTGGATAAAAGTATATTGCAATTTCCCTGTATCTTCACTTCTCACAAAAGCACCATGGTTTTCATGTAGTGTTTCGGTGAATCTTTCAAGGGTGAACCGGAGATTGTCACTCGTATCATTATCATGATGCAAATGAATTTCAATTTCGCCAAAACCGGCGATACACAAATCTGTAATTTTATTCAAATGTTCTTGTCGGTATTCTTCCTCTGGGTAAAAGAAAGAATGTTTAGGATGACAACCGTCAGCATCTTTAAATTTTCCTGCCACTATAGGATAGTCTTGAAACCAACGTTCTACACGTGCACATTCTTGTTCATAAGATATATTTTTACCCCACATAGGTTCATAGTGGTCAACAAAACAGAACATTATATGTTTTGGACTGGAGTTTGGGTTTGTGTTAAATCTGTTTCTAATTTTACGCTTTAAATAATGACCTAACCATAAGTGCATTTGTTTTTTATGTAAGATTAAAGCAAACAAAATTGTGCCAATAAAGGCGAGAGAAATGAAAAAAAGTACCATAATATTTATCCTTTATATCAATGATATGAGTTGTTCAGCGTTATGTTTCCATTGACGCTCATTTTCGATATAAGTTCGTGCTTGTTTGCCAACATTAATTTGCGATGTTTTATTGTTTGCAACTTCAAAAACTTTTTTTATACAGGCTTGTTTATCATTTGCAGGGAATAACCAACTTGTGTTGTTATCTGCAACGACTTCAGTAATGGGGCTGAAACTTGGAGCAACCATTCCTTTTTCCATTGCCATAAACTCAAATAATTTCATAGGAGAACCGTAATCATTAGAATCAGGTAGTATACCAAAGTCCATGGCTGATAAATATGAACTAACCTCATCGTGCGTGACTCTACCCGTTAAAATGAATTGGTTTTCTAAGCCAGCATCGGCAATTATTTTTTTAATAGGTTCAAACCTGGCGCCATCTCCGACAAGCATGATAATTAGATAAGGATGATTCGCTAAGGTTTTGACTATTTCTTCAGTGAACCATTCAACGCCGTGCCATTGCACGAATGCACCAACATATCCAGCAACAACCTTATCTTCAACACCAAGTTTTAGCCTTAATGCATTACCTTTTTCATGATCAATAACAAAATTATCTAAGTCAGCAGCATTGGGAGATATAACAGAAGGGGCAATACTACCATATGCATCGGTTGCGACTTGTTGAAATCGTCCAGAAATAAACACCAATCCAGTTGCATTTTGGAATATCCAACATTCAATTTTTTTTGCAAATTTATGAAAAGTTAATGGTCTAACTCGTTCAACTAGACAAGAATCATTAACTTCTAAAACAATAGGTTTGCTTGTACGTTTTGCCCACCACACACTTGCAAACATAAACAAAGAATAACGTTCGTAAATAAAATCGGCTTGGAATTTTTTCGTATACTTCCTGACTCTAAACCAAGCAACCAAATTATACGCTAACTCCAAAAACTCAAACACAAATTCAGGAGCGTATTTAGTTAAATCTGTAATTGATTTTAATAACCCTTTTTTTTCTTTTTTGGGTGATAGATTTTTATGTGGCGAAGACTTTTTGTTGCTCTGCGAGTCGGGTTCCGCGCCAGGAAATGATAATATATTTACGGTATGCCCTAATTGACGTAATCCTTTTACTACGCCTCGAATATGAGCCCCTTCGGCCCCTTGTCCGCGAGTTCGATGATGAAATAATACGTTCATAATTGAGAGTACAGCTCCAATGCTGATTGTTGATATTCACTGAAACTTTCAGTTTCACACAGTTAAAGAAAATTCAGTGAGAAAGAAACCCGAGACAATAATCCCTTAAGTAACAGATTTTTCGTCAACGGTGTGTTAGATGTCAATGTATTGTAATCTATAGTATTACTCTTCCTCTGTTAATACTAGAAAGATAGTGAATAACTTAACAGAAAAATCTTAGTCAAATTGTTGTTTTAAATTATATTCGATATTAATTTAATGAGTTGCTGCTGATTTTTTTGCCAAGTAAATTGCTTGCTATGTTCAACTATTTTTTCATAACTCCACTTCCTTATTAGAATATCTTGTAAACCTAATGCAACCGCATCTGAATTTTTTTCTGCAATTAAAACCCCACAAATATCTTGATTAATAATTTCAGGTATTCCACCAACAGCAGTTGCCAGTACGGGAGTTCCACACGCCATTGACTCTAATAATACATTTGGTACACCTTCATTGTAGCTAGGTAAAGCTATTAGAGTTGCATATTGCATTAAACCTGGAAGTGTATCGTGATTAACACTTCCAAGGAATTCTACTTTGTCAGATAATCCATATTTTTCTGTGGTATTAATTAGCTTATTTTTTTGTTCTCCGGAACCGGCAAAAATAAGGTGCAAGTTTGGGAATCGTTCATGTATTTGATTGAATCCGTCTAATAATTCGAAAACCCCTTTAGCCTGCTTTAAATTGCCTACATATAAAATATAATCTTTATTAATAGTTCTATTCTGTTTAGTTCCAAATAGGTCATGATTTATACCATTATAAATAACGGTGATTTTTTGTTTTTCAATGCCCAGCTTAATCATTTTAGTTTTTAGGTCTTGGGACACCGATAAAATACCATCTGCTTTATTAGCGGCGTTCACTATTTGTCTAGCTCTGGCGGGATAATTACTGTGGAAGTTAATATCGCTTCCATGTACTTTAAAATAGAATCGACAATTATAAAGTTTACTAAGCCAGCTGGTTGTAACAGCCTCAGGATAGGCCCAACTAGCTAACAATATATCATTACGCTTTTTACGTAACCAATTTCCTGAGTGTAGAATGATCGATAGGAATAAAAATAGACTATAAAATCTTCTTCCTAGTTTTGGGGGGTAGAAATAGGGAACAAACCTTAAATTTTCAGCTTGTTTAATCTGCTTTCTATTCTTAAACCATTCTATAAATGCGACAGGTACTAAAATACTTTTATCATAATTTTCGTCTAAAAGTGAAAACTGCTGTCGGTTAAACGTAGCCCTATTAGGTTCCCAAGGTAGTGGGTATAAATTAGTGATAATAGTTATTTTTTCTTTATTAGATTTCACAAACAGTTACTCTGTGTTTACCGCTAACAGTAAGGGGAATGTCATTCACAATACAAAAATTAATAGCGAGCTCATTGTTTGCATATTTATTAATTTCACTGAGGATGGCCGTTTTACTGGTCGCTTCTAAGGCCGAATTCTCAATGATAAGTATGTCTAATTGATCTATAACGGTTTGTCGAACTTGAAAACGTTGAATCGCTTTGAATTCTTTAAACAAATGTGGAAACAATTCACCAGGAATTCTTTTACCTGAGGGGGTTTTAATAATATCGAGTTTTCTACCATCAACACTTTGCATTACAGGTAATGGATTCCCACATCCACAAGGAGTATTAATCAGTGTTGCCCTATCACCATTTATATAACGAATTAATGGCATCCCATAGTTAAACAGATCAGTTATAACCAAATCACCTGATTGTTCTGTAACTGACTCGTTTTTTTCGTTAATCGTTTCAATAAGCAAATGATCGATATTTATATGAAGATTTTTATTTTCACGACATTCTGCAGACATTAGCATAAACTCACGACAACCAAAGGTGTCATAAACCTTACAATTAAAGGCTTGTTCAATTATTTGCCTTTGATGGGGGTAAAGCGGCTCTGCTCCAGTTAAAATTGTTTCAGGTCGGTATGTTTTAATTTTATTATCAATAATAAAATTTGCTAATTCAAATAGAGGATTCACATAAGAGACTAGAGCAACGGGTTTGAATTTTTCTATTGCCGTAACGTACTCCATCATATTATCTTTATTCATTGAAAATGAATTGAGCATTTTCCTATTATAAAAACCATGATATAAATCATTTTTTATTGATTTTAAAAATGACTTTTTACCAATGTCTGCTCCCCAAAGATAAAGTGTTTTATTACCTAATCCAGCACCAAGCCAGCCATACCCGCGCCACATAACAGCTTCTCTTCGAGTATTACTTTCAATGTTATATTCAAAGTGAAACGGATGTCCGGTAGATCCCCCTGTAGATTTACGAATATTATTACTAAATTTTGTAGAAACAAATTCATCATAATGTTCTTTAATATCAGCCTTACTAGTCAGAGGGAGTTGATAGAAATCATTTAAATTTTTGATATCAAGAATGTTATCTACACCAGCATTAGTCCATACTTTTTTATAGTAAGTAGTAGAGTTATATGCATGATTTATAAGTTCACTCAGTGCTTTCCACTGGTAATCTAGCAGTTGTTCTTGATTCCATGATAAATGTTCATCATATAGTTTAATGTTTTTTAATAACTCTTTTCCTTTAATCGCCTCATAGGTTGGGAGTAGTACATTACAGAAAGTTTTAGAATACAACGACATGATATTTCCTTATTGAAAACCGGCGCTTGTAGATAAACGTTCTTTCTCAAGATTGTTTTCATTAATATTAGCCGAAATAAATGGATTCCCTTTATTTTTTAAGTAACGCTCACCTAATAATGAAGAGCCAACTTCGTTTAGGTGGTCGTCATCTCTATATAGTGGGATTCCGTTAATTTCCATAGTACATTGACTTCCATTACACATCATTTTATGCGGTTCTAGAGTAATTAAATTAGGAAATTGAGTTTTTAATTTGTTAAGGGTAGCTGTGACAAGCTCGTTTTTCTTATGTTGAATATCACAGTCTAATTTACTATCAAAAATGGCATTTTTTATTATGCACTTCGGGCTTTTTCCTTTTAGCGTAGGGGTATCTGTCAGGAATATTGGTGTTGCACCGGTTTCTGATATTATCTTTAATGTTTCTGTAAGTCGGCTTTGAAATATTGACTCTACTAATTCTTTGTTTTGAATTTGTTGTTCAGTAAAAATTCTACGAGTACCATAATCCGGCCATGAGGCTGCTAATACAACATACGCAAAATTATTATTTTCGATATATTCTCGTGCTAAACGGTTTCTATTTTCGCATAACCCTGCTTTGTGAAGATTAGATCCCCACTTTAATTCGAAAACTGGGATACAGCGATCTAACGTATAATCAAGGCCTTGAATATTCGCATTGGAAGTAAGTGCTTTAATAAAGGGAACAAAGTGGTTTGCATGAGAATCACCAATAATGAACACTTCAGGTTTGCTATTTTTTAATCCTGATGCAGTACCAAAAATACATTCTTTGTTTGGTAGGGAATCACTCTGGCGGAATGATGAATGGCATAATTTTCGTGATTTACTTGAATGTGTGTTTAATGCATTTTCCATTGCTAATATCTGTTCATCATACCTGCCCTTGTAGCCATCAAAGTAAACACCTGACAGTGCTATAAATACTAATAATGCACTAGGGAGTGCATAAAATTTTATGGTGATAGATTTAAAGTCATTTATTTTTATATGTCGACAGGGCTGCTCAATGTATTTCCATGACAATATTGAAATAATATAAGTAGATGCTATTGCGATAAGTTGATTTTGAAATGTTAGTTCAGTCGCTGTGTAATGAAATAGCACTAAAATTGGCCAATGCCATAGGTATAGCGAATAGGAAATATTACCCGTAAACACCATCGGTTTTAGTGTTAGTAATTTATTAATAATTCCATTAGCAGAAAAAATTATTAATGCCGTACCTATCACCGGATACAGTGCGTTATAGCCAGGAAAAGAAGAATGTTCGTTTAATAATAAAGCGCTACCCGCAATCAAGCCGATACCTATACAAGATAATATATGGTTAGTTAATTGATTGAATCTAGGTAAGTGATTCCAACTTAAGGCTAAGCAAGAGCCGACAAGTAATTCAAAAAAACGTGTCGGCAATAAATAGTATGCGGCTCCGATTGTTACCTCGGTGCCCCATTGTGAAAAAATTACTGCTGCAATACAGGCCACTATTGAAGCAATGATGGTTTTAGTGCTACCTAAATATTTGTAACCAAAAATAAGAATTAGTGGCCAGATGAAATAGTATTGTTCTTCAACAGCAAGTGACCATGTGTGCAATAGTGGGGCTTCTTGTGAACCGCCATCAAAGTAGCCTCCATATTCCCGCCAGAAGAAAAAATTGGCAACATAAGAAACAACCCAAACAACACTGCGATAGTATTTCATTAAATCTTGGGGCAGCATGATAAAAGAAAAAACGATTGTAGTTATCAGAATAACAAAGAGTAAAACAGGCATTAATCGTTTAATTCTACGCCCTAAAAACCATGTAATACTAAAATTGTTCTTTTGAAGTGCGGCATAAATGATATTGGTTATAAGGAAACCAGAAATAACGAAAAAGACATCAACACCAACATAACCACCAGAAAGTAAAGTAAATCCAGCATGGTTCAATATCACTAAAAATACGGCAATAGTTCTTAAGCCGTCAATATCACTTCTATAATTCAAAATAAATTCCACTTTTATTATTTATTCGGTCACCAATCCATCCACTAATATGAAAAGTAAAAGATTTTTGAGATTAGTATTTACCATTTTATAATTATTTACGGTAAACTGTAAATGAAAATCATCCTCTGTTTTGTGGGCTTCTCTAAAGTGAAAATATTTTTACTCTAGAAAAGAATTACACTTTTATTAACTATAATGTCGAGAAGAGTCTTTTGATAGATAAATTACTTTCTAGTTCGTTTTTTAGATTATTAGAAAACGTTATTACTGTTGTTGTTTCATTACTCTTAACTCCTTATCTAATAACGGTTCTTGGCCAAGAAGATTACGGTTTATGGCTCTTAATATTATCCATTTTAGGTTGGTTCAATATTATTCACTTAGGTTTTCCTGCTGCTGTTCAACGTCATCTCACTTGGGCATTAGAAAAGAAAGACTTTGACGGTGTTAAATGTGCATTTTCAACAAGTATTGTTCTTTTTTTATGTTTAGGATTAACTGCTGTTCTTGGTCTACTTTTTATAGCAAGCTATCCTGAGTTGCTCATCGATAATTCAGATAAAGCTGAACTTATTTCAATATCCTTATACATCTTCTGCTTAAAGGTGCTTTGGGATTTCTTTATGTGTTCCTTTAATGGTTTTTTTGCCTGTCTTTTACGTTACGATGTTGATGCAAATATTTCATCTTTTAATGCCGTTTTTAAGGCTTTATTAGTTTATATCCTTATACCTGAGTTTCACATTATAGGTGCTGTAGCTGCTACTTTGGCAGCAGACCTACTAAGTAATATATTAAAAATGATTTATGTTAAAAAATTATATCCTTCATTGTCATTTAATTTATCACATGCAACATTAAGTGAAGTGAAATCATTATTTAATTTCTCCAAACACGTTATAGCAACTGGAATGGCTAAAACTATAAGTGGTAAAGCAGATCCTATCCTAGTAACTAAGCTGTTTGATATTTCGTTAGTACCTATTTTTGGTATTGCAAATAGGCTTGCGGTTTTAGTGGAAGGGTTTACTGCATCAGTTAGTGGTGTGTTTTTACCATTATTTAACAAGTTAGCAGCAAATCAAGAAAATATGGAGAATGCTTTCAAAAAAATATCCATAATCAATATCTTTGTATACACAACTTTATACACTATCTTGTTAGTTTTTTGCGAACTTTTTATTCATTTGTGGGTAGGGGAGCAGTTTGAAGATTCAGTTTTCCTTCTAAATGTACTTGTTTTTTCTTGCTTGTGCCGAGGTGTATTTCAATCAATACGTGATATTCTGTTTGCTCAAGCTAACCACAAACTAATTTCACTTATAAGTTTATTTGGAGCCGTATTTAATATAGGTTTATCAATATTTTTAGCTACAAAAATGGGGCTAGTAGGTATTGCTATTGCTACAGGGTTTAGCTTTTTGTTAAGTGATGTCATTTTAAGTATTATCTTATTAAAAAAATATAACTCATTTAAAACTTCATTTGTTGTGATTAAGTTTAGCCTGTCTATATTATTAACTTATTCACTAGGTTTGTCTGGTCAGTTTTTGATCGGTGAATACCTACCGCAAACATGGTTTACTTTGATTATACTGGGAATCATCGTTGCTCCACTAATTGTCTTAATTTATCTGCTCATTTTTCTGGATAGCGAAATGAAGCTCAAATTATGGAACTTAATTCCATTGAAGAATAGTAAGAATGTCGCTAAGTAAAAAATCCGTTTTATAGTCTATATAGGTTAAAGGTAAACAGAAGATTATGGCGCTATATAATAGAGGTCTTTGCTTTGAGTTCTAATTGTTAAGTTGAGTGTCATTATAACATGATTTTATTGTTGAATATTTCTGCTTGATGCTCGCTTGTTTTGAGAAAAACAATCTTAAATCGGCTTAATAAACAAGGTTCTAGGAGTTTATTTTAATGAACATAACGTTATGCTTGTTTGTAATAGTTCGATAATTGCGCATACATTGTCCCTGAAGTTACATGCATTATCAAACTAGCGCTTTTGTTTGTGTGGCTTATATATTTCAGCGGTTTAAGTTATTTCTTAAACCGCGTTAAATAGAAGTTAAGTAAACTTCTAATGTTTTTTCCAAAGGTTGGCTGTTGAAGAAGATTGGTATTTCCAACCAGCAATCAATGCTGCTAAATTTAAACTACAAAAACTTGTACAAATAGAGGCTAGTGGAATTTTTTTATTATTTTTCAATGAAATATATGAAAACCAAGAATAAATATAAAATAGTAGTTGTAAGAAAAAGAAAGATTTAAAAAGTAAAGTATCAATTAAATAGCTCAATAACAAAGCTAATAACAAGCAATATGGAGTAATTAAGCGCATTACTTTATGGGAAAAAAATTGAAAAAATAATGGATTATTTTTCGGAGATAATAACCATGGTAGTTGTGCCATTAATTGAAAATTACCTGCTAAAGTTCGAACCTTACGATGAAATTCTTCTTTTGTTGATGCTGAGCTCACATCATAAGCAATAGCGTCAGGCGCGAATCTTACTTTATATCCAGATTTAACCATAGTTAAAGGGATATACATATCATCTAATAGTGTATCTTTTGGGATTGAAGGGATTAGGCTTCTTCTTGCCATGTAGATAGCGCCAGTTACTCCAATCATAGAATTAAGATCGCTTTCTTTTTCTCTTATCCACTTTTCATATTTCCAGTATAATCCGGGATCGCTTTCTTTATTATTATCGTCGTTTTTAATTTCGAGGTTTCCAGATACAGCTCCGACGAGGGGATCAGAAAAATGTAAAGCTAAGTTTTTTAATGCGTTTTTATGGAATGTTTGTCTAATATCACCGAAGGCCACTAACTCTGTTTTTATTTCCTGTAAGCCTAATTTTAATGCGTGTGATTTCCCCATGTTCTCATCGTATTCGATTAAAGTTACGTTTTCTAAAGATAAATGATTTACTACTTGTTTAGGGTTATCTTTTGAACCATCTGAAACGATAATAATGTTGATTTTCTCATTTGGATAATCGCTAGCAAGAATGTTTTGAATTCTTGTTGATAGCTTATCGGCACCATTATAAATACAGATAAGAACACTAATATCTGGTAAGTCAGATTGAGGACATGTAGGGCGATTTACTTTATTACTTTTAAACAACCTGAGGATGATAGGGTAGCCAGCAAATGTATAAAAAAATGCAAATATACAAATAAAAAATAAAAGCTCCATTTAGTTTTCGTACCTTCAAAAAAAATCTATTATGGGTATGTTAGCTAAATTGAGCTTCTCTTACTAGCTATATAGGTTAGTAAGAGAATTTTGTACAGAAAAAAATTAAATATTAGAGAATTAAAGTGTTAGTTTTAGAGCCATATAGACAACAATAATTACAGACCAAGAATAGAGCATACATCTTAAAGCAAGCGCTCCGGTTACATATTTTGCCAAATCTGGAATTTTGGTTATTACTCTATGATGAGAAGCCATACTCATCCCTAAAAATAAGAAGAGTAAAACTGTATATGAACGACTCAAAAAGAATGCTGTAACCATAAAACCTGACATTGAAAAAAACAGTGTTTTATTCATCATTAATTCATCTTTACTTTCATCGTCAAGGTTTTCTGTTTCAGCGTGTTTTATGAATAAATAGCTAACTAAGACAGTGAACAATAAAGCCCCACCCCACAAACTATAACCTAAGAAACCTAGCTCACCAGCAACTAAAACATATGAGTTATGAGCGGTTAACCCGTGATGGTCTGCAAATGTACCTTTACCTATACCAACCGGATGTGAGGTTAGCATTTGAATTCCGGCATACCAGGCTTCAAGTCTGCCACTTGCAGATTCATCTACATTACTTTGTAATACTGTGAGAATTACTATAGCAAGAGGAGACGCTAACATCGCTGCCAGAAACAATTTTGCACCAGCTTTTATGACTAAGTAGTAGATTCCAATCAATGCAACAACACCTAATGCAGTGCCACGTGAATGAGTGATATAAACACCATAAAGTAGCGCTAATAGTATAAGGAACGCAAGAAGCTTAGTGAAAAATTTTCCTCTTTTATAAAAATATACTACAAAAGGGATATTCATCACTAAAAACATGCCAATATCATTTGGGTCATGAAAGAAACCAAGGTAAGTGATTCTTCTATGCTCAGTTCCAAATAGAGGGTATGCGTGCGTATCTAAGGCCCAGCCACTCCAATCTATATCTGTTTGTTGTACATGGCCATTATGCACCATAAGTAATGCGGCGGTAATACAGACAAGCATAATCCAGTGTTGACGTTTTAAGGTGGATATACAGTTGCTAAAAAGGAATAAAGGAACTATTGAACTAGCGAAGAAAGCATTTGCTTGTCCTACCCCTATCATGCCTGAACCGTTTAAAAAACCAGAAATTATAACCAGAGGGGATAAAAATAATAACATCCAGTGTTGTGGATATATTTTTAATGGCCGTTGGGCCATTAAAGTGACAAGCAGCGTTGTTATTGCAAATACTTTAATTAAAATCCATTGGCTACTCATAAGTGACATTTCATGAGGTCGAATTAGAACCGCCGCTGAATAGAGAAAAAGAAAGAAAAATGCAAAGGTTGAGTTTTTATCTACAACGGGTGGCTGGTATCTTGCCATAAAGAGGAACTTCCATTAGTTTTAGTTTGTTTACATTATTTGCTAAACGGCTTCTTTATTGAAAATTATTTTGTACATTATGCGATATTATACATGGAGTTCTTAGGATTGCATGAGTAAAATTAATCGAGAGAATTTTTAATCTTTAAAAGCTATTAGTTATTTGTACTGCTTACTTAATTTTTACCTAAAAATTTATTGTTAGCCGAAAATTAAGTAAATAGAAAAATATAATCTCTTGTTATACGTTAATATACAATCAAAAATAGCTGAATTACAAGCGTTGATCTAGAAGGACTTTTATGAAAAGTAAAAAAATACTACACGTTGTCAGTAGTTTGAATGTTGGTGGAGCAGAAAGGTTTGTTATCGACTTAAGCCAAGATATAAAATCTCGTGGATTTAACGTTGAAATACTTTCATTTGGTGATACTGATGAGAAGTTAGTTAAAGTTGCCTACTCTTTAGGTATTAGAGTGCACACTATAAATAATGCGACGACTATTTTGGGCCAAATTAAATTGGTGAGAGTCTTGTCTGGAGCAATTGTGATTCATTTGCATACACCACGTGCAATAAATGTCATGTCTATGGCAATAAAATTGATTGGTAAAAAGACTTTCATTTATACAAGGCACGGTGCAGCTGATCTATCTAGTCCTAAGTGGGTAAAGCAACATCAAAAATTTAAACCTTATATTGATCATATGACATTTGTTTCTCAGGAATCTTTAGAGATTTTTAAAGGGGTTTACCCTTGGACAGATATCTCAATGGAGGTCGTTGATAATGGAGTTCTTATTCCTAAATTAACGCCTAGAGAGCCCTCAAAAGTGTTAAGAATAGGGTCTGTTGGACGATTTGTTCCTTTAAAGAATCAAATATCATTATTAAAAGCTGTGGCTTTATTAAATAGTGCGAATAATAATAAATTTGCAGAAGTTCATTTGTTTGGAGATGGGGAGTGTACAGATGAGCTTCATTCCTTTGTTCAGGATAATAACTTAACTCAACACGTAAAATTTTATGGCATGGTTCAAGAACGAGAGATAATATACAATTCATTTGACGTATTGTGTGTAACTTCTGAAACTGAAGGGTTGTCGTTAGCTATTATGGAAGCGTTAGCGTTTTCGTTGCCTGTAATAGCAACTGATGTTGGAGGTAACTCTAAGCTTGTTCATCCGCAGAAAAGTGGTTGGTTGTTTGAATACAATGACGTTGAGTCATTGTACCGAATTATTGAAGGAATTATCGATAGTCCCAATGAGTTAGAAACGCTAGGGCGATATGGTAGAGAATTTATAGAAGATAGTTTCTCTATTCAGGTTGCAACTGAAAAGTATTTAGCACTTTATGGCGTAGCTTAACGATAAATTAATACCATAATTGAAGTGGTGTACTGTTTTTTAGAAAGCATTTAAAGGTGTGGGAACTTTTGATAAAACAACCATAGTTGTTGGCTTATTCTGAATATGCTCTTCTGTTGGCACTATAGCGTTTTTTTGCGTTAAACATAATGAATACAACACTTTCATGGGTAATAAGTGAAACAATATTTGAGCTAGGGAAAGCGATTTTTTGAAAAGTGCTTTTGACGTTAAGTGTTGATAAAATGTTAACAACAAGTAATATGGCGCATAAGCTCAAATTTTTTAGGGAAAATATTTAGTGCGAATTTTACATATAGTGAGCAGTTTAAATGTTGGAGGCGCAGAAAGATTTGTACTAGATTTGGCTGTAGAGCAAATCTCGAAAGGGCATAGTGTTTCGATTGTTTCAATGGGAAGGAAAGGTGAATCTTTAGAAAGTGAGGTTAAAGCGAATAATTTACACTTATTTCTAACGACAAATGTTTTTCAATTAATGGCGTTATTTCGTCAATATGACGTAATAAATATTCATAGTAGCCATTGTTTGCTTAGGTCACTTTTAGCTTCAATATTTTGTTCTAGTCGTATTGTTTATACACGGCATAATGCAAGAGTGCACTTTAGTGCCAGATGGAAATTTATTTATAAATTAGCTTACTTCAAATTACATAAAATGATTTTTGTTGCCGAAAAGGCACGTTTAAACTATTTGAAAGTGTATCCTTCCTTCGAGCCGCGCTCTTTTACAGTGTTAAATGGTATTTCCCCAATAAACCCGAAGAAACATGTAATGAGTAAAGTGCGTATAGGTATTGTTGCTCGCTTTGTGCCGTTAAAATCTCAGCATTATTTGATAGAGGCTATAGCATGCATGAGTTGCACTGAAAATATAGCTTTAGAGTTTTTCGGCGAAGGGGAGTTGCTAGAAAAAAATAAGCAATTGTGTATGGACTTGATCCCAAAATTGGAAGTGACGTTTCATGGGCTAGTATCGAATCGAGATCTTATTTTTAATCAATTGGATATACTTGTTGTTACTTCTGAAACTGAAGGTTTGTCTTTAGCTATATTAGAGGCAATGTCAAGTCGTACACCTGTTATAGCCTCTAATGTTGGTGGGAACCCTGAATTAGTAACAGATGAGTTTAATGGTTACCTTTATGAGTATGCTGATATACAAAAACTTGCTGACTGTATAAAAATATTAACTCAAAATGCCAAATTACGTACTAAATATGGTGAGAATGGTTATAACCGTTACAATGATCATTTCTCAATGAAAATTTGTGCTAACGAATATTTAAAATCGTATAGCTAGTCTTACTATTATCAAAAAAGTTAAACCTCCCTACATTATCGCAACACTCTATTTTTAAGTTTAACCTCTGAACAAATCTTTGTTGTTGAAAGAGGGCTATGTGTTTTTAGTATTACTTGATTTAGCTAAATTGCTATAAGTCTAATTCTTGACTATGCTAAAATTCAACCATTTGTAAAAGGCAAGTATGTAGAAATACATATACGCAAAGCTTCCAGCCTAAGGTGTAAACTATGGCAGTGGGGTTGCAGAAAATTGGCTTTAACTCCAATTATCCTTTTATAAATCAATTTAGCTAATGTTCTTGCTTATTGATTAGTTTATTCAGCTACTGAATAACAAGAATGATCATGGAAGGAGTTAATCATGTTTTATAATACGTCATATGTCTTTTCTACCTCTAAATTTTCAATAAAAAATACCCCCCTTTTTTTTAAGTTGTTTATTTCTTTTATAGGATTAATGTTTTCTTTTTGCGTAAATGCGTTTTACGATGAAAATGCATTTTTCCCAACCCCTGTTACTACTGGCAGTACTTCACTTGTATTACAACCTATTGAAAGTGTTCAGCTGAACTCTTCACAGATGATTTCTTTTGGTATGCCTTTTCCTAAAGGGTATTTAGAAAATACTTCTACAATTAGGTTACTTGATACAAGTGGTAATGAAATTCCAATATTCACCAAAGTTCTGGCCCCATGGAGAAACTTGTCAACAGGAGCTGATGAAGCAAGTTTACGTTCGGTATTGATACAGCTAGAGGTTAACTATACTGACGTTGACGGTGATGGTTTAGCGGATAGCTTACCTATTACTGTTGAATGGGGTGGGGTAACAAGAACTACTAATGACCTTCCGGAAGTTAATACGGTAAGTGGTTGGAAATTGGTCGATAGCCACTTATATTCAGCAGATGAAGGTGTATATGAGCCACCTGTTTATGCCATTTTTAGTGCAAGCTGGTACGGGCTTTCTATTTTAAAATCTCGTTTATTACCAAGTGGGACACATCCTGATTTTGCAATGTATGACGAAGCTTTTAATCAGTTTTCACAATCAGCTTTAAATAAAGTTGACCCTAGAGTCTCAGAAGAATACCTAACTGACCATTCAACCGCTTACGCTTCGTGGCTATATGATAGAAGTATGACTTTGTATCAAGTGGCCTTTAAGACTGGAAACTATCAATTATTACGAGAAGCACATAGAGCGAGTCAATTTTATGCCAATCATGTTGATAGTAATGGCTATTTTGATTTAAAGCCCACTAATGATTTGAAATATTCTTACGTTGAAGGTTTAGCAACAAACTATTGGTTAACGGGTAGTGCTAATACTAAGGCTAAGATTAGCCAAATGGGTAATGTGTTTGATTCATTTAATGTTGAATATTCATTATCACATGTTTTTTGGACTGAACGCCATGCCGCTATTACGCTTACCGGTTATGTTGTTTCATTTGAAGTTTTAGGTGGCAATGATCTTGCTGATAAATCACGAAATGTTTTTACAGCACTATACAATATGCAAAACTCTCCAAGCGCAGGTATTCCTAATACCGGCGGATTAATGCATACCGGATATTCTCATGGTGAAGGCGGAGAGCATTTTGTCAGTTCGCCATGGATGTCAGCATTACTTGCAGATGCGGTAGAGAGATATTATATACACTCCAATGATACTAGAGTTAAATTGTTTATTTCAAGGTTAGCTGATTATCTTGGAGAAATTGGTTTGTTCTCAACAGCAGTGTTTTACAGAGGTGCTTTACCTGAGCTTCGTGTTCCATATTATATAGCCGGAGAAGGGCTTAGCGATCATCAGCGAGACTTCAATCCTTGGAGCAATATAGAGCATAGTTTAGATGTAAGCAAAGTATTTGCATTCGCTTATTTTTTAAATAAGAACGATCCTGGGGCAAGAGCAGGATATATGGTTAATTTTGGTGATTTGTATAAAACAGCTATGGAATATAGCTTACCTCATTGGATACGCGATTCTGCTTCGTCGTTAAAGTTAGGTTCTTTACTTGGGGGAAAGCCTGTATTTAGGCTTGCACCCCCAAGAAAATATGGTTGGTGGTTTAGAGCAACATCAAATATGGATTGGTTAATTGGTTCAGATATTAGAGTAACCTCATCACAAGAAATGCATAGCGGTTATCAAACAACTCCGATTATTGATGTGAAAATTACATCGGATGTTCAAAGTGCATATGAGGGAGATATTATTGAATTTAATGTAGGGTATAACAATATTGGCACTGAAGATGCCGCAAACGCTATTGTTTTAAATGAAATCCATACGAACTCAGACTATTTTGAGATAGTGCCTGGGTCAATATCTCATGGTGGAATTTACTATCAAAATCGTATTTATTGGAGTGTGGGGAACGTAGGTATTAACGATGCAATCCAAAATCTTTCATTCAAAGTACTGATTATTAAGCCCGATACAACATTTACTTCTGATAAACCTAGCCCAAGTATTATAGCTCAAGCGTCCGTAAGATATGGTAAATCTGATGATACGAATGTTCAACCTTCACCTGATATGTGGGATTTAGGAACATATACTCATTCGAAAATTAGCAATATGAAATCAGTGAAAACTGCTGGTTTTATTGACCCATTACCTCCACTTTCGTACGAAAGCTTAGTTAACGTGGATGAAGATAATGCGGTAGTGTTTTCTTTAAATATAGATGATGCTACAGCCTTTACTGTTCTTCATTCGGTTGCCAATGGCGAAATTGTGGGAACATATCCTAATTTTACTTATCAACCCAACGCTGACTTTTTTGGATCTGATACCCTTGAATTTATTTATGTTGTTTCTGCTGAAGAAAAAAGAGGGAGAATATTATTTGACGTAACCCCTGTTAATGATGCTCCAGCTATCGAGGACAGAACATTAGAAACATTCTCTAATACACCTATAACACAACTTCTTGAAGGTATTGATATTGATGGCGACACTATTGTCTTTGATATTTACCAAGCAGCCTTGAACGGAAGTGTAACAATAGAAAATAATATTATTGTTTATCAACCAAATACTAATTTTGTAGGTCAGGACGAATTTATTTATCAGGCTTTTGATGGGCAAGTATATAGCCAGGCTTTAATTACTATTGAAGTAAAGTCGATGCCAAGTTTATCTGAGTTTATTGTTTCAGCAATGGAAGCTGGAGAACTTAAGGCTTGGATAGGAAACTATATTATTAGTCGATTAAGTAGTTTTCACCTTCAAACGGATATAGTAGAGGTATTAGAAACGAATGATAATACATCTAACATTGAATTGCTGTCAGCTAAACATAAAGCAAATATGTACTTGTTTTCTGCATATCCTTATCTTCAATTTGTTAATAATGATGAGGTCATTGAAGCAATAAATAGTAAAATTAAAACGATGATGTACGATACGTTATCAAGTAGTAATTCAGCTGTGGCCGAGTTTAGAACGTATATATTCAATCAAGCTCAACAAGCAACGGTTCATCCATATTTTTTATACAAAGTAGAAGAATTTTTGATTCGGTTTGATTATTATCTTAGTAAAATAACTGAAGATCCGAGTGCGTATTCAAATGCGGAAACAAATATAACTAACGCTCTTAGTTTTATTCAATACTATATTGATTTACAACCTGAAGAGGAGGTTTTTCACGAGGTATATGATAAATTTGATGTGCAATTAAGGTTGCAGCTTTAATTGTGTGATTTGAAGTTGTCCTGCTTAAAAAAGTTCGGTAATTAACCGAACTTTTTTATTTAAGCTAATAATAAAATTAAGCTATAGGGTTTAATACCAATCCATCTAAAGAAGTGACCTCTAGACCGACATGGGCGATATGAGAACAAACAAAATATGTTTAGATATAATTATATCTACATCAAACAAATTTTGTGCCTTTATCATGATGCCTATACGTTGCCGAAGGGCGAGTTTTAAAGGCTTATATGATCTATTAGTTGTTTATTTTCGGTTTGTTGGCTATTAATAACTACTAATTTTCCTGTAGTTCTATCTTACATCGTTCTTTACATTGTTGGAAAATCCAATGGAGTTGTGCTTTTTGTGGGAATGTTAAACCATTTTTTAATCTATGGGCTTTGAATGTTCCGCTAGATGCTGTTTTGAAGTCTTCAAGCTGATAATAAATGGTAACCAATGCATATTCTGTATAATTTGTTATGCGTAATATTTTACTGTTATTTTTAACTTCTTGGTCTATTACTTCCCAGCC
>Ga0209292_1002083_pt1 | contig 23489 bp, 22 predicted proteins | sample GOMGulsemesocosm_2_FD_184634 | JGI IMG/M metagenome (GOLD analysis project Ga0209292, IMG submission 184634) | Methane-oxidizing microbial communities from mesocosms in the Gulf of Mexico - GOM9C Gulf of Mexico (SPAdes) (version 2) | ecosystem: Environmental > Aquatic > Marine > Cold seeps... | reverse complement strand
AGGGAAGGCGCTATATCTTCTGAATTTATTGGTAATGCCATTGCCAAACACCAAAGTAAAACATCAATTGGTGCACATCAAATATTCTTAGGCCAAGTTAGAGCTGATGTAATTGATGGTAAAACTGTATCGGCAATTGACTATACTGCGTATGAAGAAATGGCGAATACTAAAATGCACGAAATTCGAGAGACTACATTCACAAAATTTGATCTTACTTGTATGCACATCTACCATAGTGTAGGAAGTGTAAAAGCTGGTGAAATTTGTTTGTTTGTATTTGTATCTTCTCCTAGAAGAAAAGAATGTTATCAAGCAATTGAATATGTAGTTGAAGAAATTAAAAAAGATGTTGCTATTTTTGGAAAAGAAATTTTTGAAGATGAAACACATCAGTGGAAAGTTAATTCATAATTATATTGACATTAACCCGAATTACTAAGACCTAATATAGTATCAATATTACACCAATAAAAGACAAAAATGGTAGATATCACACATAAAACAACCACATTAAGAGTTGCAACCGCACAAGCAATTGTAAAAGTTAGTAAACCAGAAACAATAACAGCAATACGTAATAAAACCGTACCTAAAGGAGATGTTTTTGCAATGAGTAAAGCAGCCGGATTATTAGGCGTTAAAAAAACACCTACAATATTACCAGATTGTCACCCTTTACCAATTGAATTTACAGGTATTGAATATGAAATAAACGATTTAGAAATTACGGTTTTATGTACTATAAAAACCATTTATAAAACAGGGGTTGAAGTAGAAGCAATGCATGGAGCAAGTGTAGTTGCTCTTAATATGTATGACATGCTAAAACCTATAGATAAAGGTATTGAAATACACCAAATAAAATTATTACAAAAAACTGGAGGTAAATCTGATTTTAAAGATAAATTTAGAAAAGATATCACTGCTGCTGTTATTGTTTGCTCTGACAGCATTTCTGCTGGACAAAAAGAAGATAAAGCAGGGAAGGCCATTATTGCCAAATTAGAAACTAGTGGTGTAAATATTAAAGAATACGTTGTTATTCCAGATGAAAAAGACGTTATTCAAGAAAAAGCAAAGCAATATCAAGAACAAGGTATAGATTTAGTAATATACACTGGAGGAACAGGATTATCAAAACGTGATGTAACCCCTGAAGCATTAATTCCACTTTTAGACCGAAACATACCAGGTATTGAAGAAGCAATTAGAGCACATGGCCAAGAACGTACGCCATACTCAATGCTTTCTCGTAGTGTTGCAGGAACAATTAAAGACACCTTAGTACTTGCATTACCAGGAAGTACAAACGGAGCAAAAGAAAGTATGGATGCCATTTTCCCATCACTTTTACACATATACCGAATTTTAAAAGGTGCTAGGCACGATTAACTAAATAACATTCAGAGTGTTTACATAATTAACTGTGTAAACATTCTGAATTAATATGATTTATTAAATTGGTTTGAAATCACATCAATAAATCAAAAAAATTAACACCTTTATAAAACGAGTCATAAATTTGATTTATGGCCATTGCATATCATTAATGAATCAAGAAACAAACATATTAACCGACACTTTTAATCGTAAACACAGCTATTTACGTATTTCATTAACGGAACGTTGTAATTTACGTTGCACCTATTGTATGCCAGCTGAAGGAACCATTCTTTCACCAAAACAGCATATTATGACTGCTGACGAAATATACAACATAGCCAAAATATTTGTTGACAATGGTGTTACAAAAATCAGGTTAACAGGTGGTGAACCTTTAATAAGAAAGGATTTTACAACTATTTTAGAAAAACTAGCTACTTTGCCTGTTGAAATTGGTGTAACCACAAACGCTATCATTGTTGATCGTTTTATCTCAACATTCAAACGTTTAAATATTAGTCTTATCAATGTTAGTTTAGACACTTTAGATGCTACTAAATTTGAGGAAATTACAAGGCGTAATTATTTTGAAAAGGTATATAACAATATTTTAAAATTAGTAGAAGAAAACTTTGTAGTCAAATTAAATGCAGTACTTATTAAAGGATTTAATGATAATGAAATTTGTGATTTTATTGAATTGAGTAAAACTAATAAAATTGCAATCCGTTTTATTGAATTCATGCCATTTGATGGAAACCAATGGGATATTAAAAAAATGGTTTCCTACAAAGAAATTATAGATGTCGCAAATTCAAATTATCAAGATGAAAATGTAATTCGCTTAAATGATGCGCCAAACGACACATCAAAAAACCATCAAATAAAAGGATACAAAGGCAGTTTTGCTGTTATAAGCTCTGTTACCAATCCGTTTTGTGACAGTTGTAATCGATTGAGGTTAACGGCAAATGGTCAATTAAAAAATTGCTTATTCTCTGCTACTGAAAATGATATATTGAGCGCATACCGTAGAGGTGAAAACATAGAGAATATAATACAACAAGCAATTTCAGGTAAGTTCAAGGTACGTGGGGGTATGGACACTTTAGATAAATTAAAAGAACCTTCATTACATAGTAAAAACAGAAGTATGGTCAATATTGGAGGTTAAGACAATCAACACTATTTAGATACGTAATATTGGATTTCTATTTTTCCCTCCCTTTGAAAAACTGGATAAAGTATGATTTTAATTTGCTAATAATGTTAATTTTAGGTTATGAAAAACATTAGAAACTCATTCCTTATTATCTTATTACTGTCTGTTCAACACTCATTTGCCCAATCTTCATGGAATCAATTAAGCGATATTCCAGGTCAAGGTTGGAATCATGCGTGCAGTTTTGTTATTGGTGATTCAGCATATGTAGCTACGGGAAGTGGTACTGATGACTTCTTTAGATATGACATTCATAACGACTCTTGGGTTCAATTAGCAGATTTCCCAGGTGGAAATAGAAATTATGCCATTGGATTTACTGTTAACGGCAAAGGTTATATTTCTTGTGGGTTAGAAGGCGGATCAGCAAACATGGAGATATGGGAATTTGATCCAACCACATTAATTTGGACTCAGAAAACTAGCGGACCTGCTATCGGCAGAATTCACCCTTCTTTTTCAGTAGTTGATGACCGTGTTTATATTGGACAAGGGCAAAGAGATGGTGATTTTTCGGATTTAGATGATTGGTATGAATACAATACCGTAACTGATGTGTGGATCCAAAAAATGACCTTTCTAACACCAAGACATCACGGTGTAGGCGCTACGGTTGGTAATAAAATTTATGTAGGAACAGGACATCACTTAAGTACTATGTTCAACGATTGGTATGCATATGACATTGTTAACAATACTTGGCAACCAAAAAGTAACTTCACCGGCAATGGAAGATCAGCTGCAAATGCAGTGACTAGAGATGGAAAAGTTTACGTATTTGCCGGTGAGGATGAAATTAACTTCCAACGGTTTGATGACCTTAGAGAATACAATCCGTTAACAGATGCCTGGACAACGCTTGAACCATTCCCTGCTGACGGAAGATGGGCCCCTTTAATGTTTGTTCATAATGACACTATCTATGTTGGAACAGGACAGGACAATCAAAATATAGATAGAAATGATTTATGGCGTTACGACTTCCCCACCACCTCAGCAACAGTTAAAGCAAACCAAAGCAATGAATTCACGATCTACCCAAACCCGAGTGAAGGAATTGTGAATATAAAATTAGGTAAAACTAAAGTTGAACAACTTAGAGTGTATTCTAGCGAAGGTAAAGTTGTTTATTCTGAAAGTGAGAGTTTTGATTCTACACATCAATTGACACTAGACGTAGAACCTGGACTTTATTACATAGAGATTGTTAGTTCAGAAGAAACATCAGTTAGAAAAGTAGTTATTAAATAGGAGCTCATCCACTCTCCTATTTTAGATTGAAATGATTGGATTCAAAGAATCAACACGTATGTAATAATTCCGTTTTTGAAATTTATTTTTTTTCACTGAATAATCATATAGCCTGTTTCGTTTTATGAACCATTTTTCATTTGAAAAATAATGATAATAAATTAAACCTTGATCGAATTGTATTGTCATGCTTTCGTTTTTCAACTCACTCACCGAAATACCTATTTCAGGACAATAAAAAGGTTTTACATACACTGAGTCATAACGTGATTTTAGAAATTTTATATTAGACTCAAAATCTAATATTTCAATTTTAGTATTATTTTCTTTAACTAATCTAACACTTGTAAATGGCAATTTATTACCGTGAATATCAATAACAAAAATTACTATTGAATCTGATAATCTACCAATAGAATCAATTATAGCATAACCTTTTTTATGTTTCTTCTGAAAACTATTCAAAACAACGTGTTTCCCATCTACTCTCCATTCACCACTTGAAACAGAAGACAACCAGCCTTCTTCATAACGAAAATAGAAAGTTGAATCTGATTTTAATTCAATACTAGAATAATATGAAATCCCATCATTATACTCATACCTACCAACAACATCAGACCTATCAATATCTTTTAACAAGGAGCAACTACACGTTAATGACAATAAAATAAATAGTACAATTCGATTCATACCTTTTAGATGTAAACTAATATTAAAATCCACAAATTAATTCACCAAAAACACATCACCATCTTCCACACATTTTGTGTTTTCAAATGTAGCTTTTGCTTCTTCCTCAATTTCTGTAGTTTCACCATAGCGTTGTGAAAAATGACCCAAAATTAATTGCTTTACATTTGCGTTTTTGGCTAAAGTTGCCGCTTGCTGTGCTGTAGTGTGAAAGGTTGCTTTTGCTCTATCTAACATGTCATGCTTAAATGTAGCTTCATGATACAATATATCAACATCAGCAACAATCTCTTTTAAGTTTTCAATGTATTTAGTATCTGTACAAAATGCATACGACTGTGGTTTTGGTGGATGAGTTGTAAATTCCAAATGATTTAAAACAGTACCATCTTCACGCGTCACATCATTACCTCTTTTAAATTGAATAATTTCTGGAATTTTCAAATCAAATTCTTCAATCATCTCTTTTATAATTCCTCTCTCTTTGATTTTCTCTTTAAACAAATACCCATAACAAGGGATCCTATGCTTTAAAGGAAAAGCAAACACTTCAATGGAATTATCTTCAAAAACTAATGTTTTTTCTTTCAATTTAATGGAATGGAAAATAATTTCAAAATTCAGTTTCACGTAAGTTAACCTGAATTGTGTATCCATAATTTCCTCCAATTCTGGAGGAGCAAAAATGTGAATTTTAGTTTTTCGTCCGAGCAAATGCATAGATGACAATAAACCAAATAAGCCTAAATAATGGTCTCCATGTAAGTGAGAAATAAAAATATACTGAATACGTTGAAACTTAACTTTAAACTTCCTTAATTGCAATTGAGTTCCCTCACCACAATCAATTAAAATTTTGCGTTCATTAAAATTCAAATACTGAGCGGTTACCCCACGCGTTAACGTTGGAGTGGCTGCGCCTGAACCTAATATTTGTAAATTTAACATGTTAAAGTATTACATGCCTGGCATACCCATTCCGCCACGCATACCTTTCATTTGACGCATCATATTAGCCATATTCTTTTTATTAGACATCATGTGCATCATTTTCTTAGTTTCGCCAAATTGCTTAATTAATTTGTTTACTTCTTGAATACTAGTTCCACTTCCTTTTGCAATACGACTTTTACGACTCCCATTCATTAAGCTTGGTTCTGCTCTTTCTTTTGGCGTCATAGACTGGATTATTGACTCAATACCTTTAAATGCATCATCATCAATATCAACCCCTTTCATGGCTTTTCCCATTCCAGGAATCATTCCCATTAAGTCTTTAACATTACCCATTTTTTTGATTTGTTGCAGCTGTGCATAAAAATCATCAAAATCGAATTTATTTTGAGCTATTTTCTTTTGTAATTTCTTAGCTTCTTTTTCGTCAAACTGCTCTTGTGCTTTTTCAACTAAAGACACAACATCACCCATTCCTAAAATACGATCAGCCATACGAGAAGGATAGAATACATCTAAAGCATCCATTTTCTCTCCCATACCTACAAACTTAATTGGCTTATCAACTACAGTTTTAATAGATAATGCAGCACCACCACGTGTATCACCATCTAATTTAGTCAAAATTACACCATCAAAGTTAATACGCTCGTTAAATGTTTTAGCCGTATTAACAGCATCTTGACCAGTCATGGCATCTACAACAAATAATGTTTCAGTTGGATTGATTGCGTTTTTCACGTCCTCAATCTCGCTCATCATTTTTTCATCTACCGCTAAACGACCAGCAGTATCAATAATAACAACATTAAATCCATTTGCTCTCGCGTGAGCAATACCAGCCTCAGCAATTTTTACAGGATTTTTTTCTTCTTTATTAGAAAATACTTCAACACCCAATTGGTCACCCAACACATGTAATTGATCAATTGCAGCTGGACGGTATACATCACAGGCTACTAACAGAGGTGTCTTTCTTTGTTTCTCTTTTAACCATAAAGCCAATTTACCAGAATGGGTTGTTTTACCAGACCCTTGTAAACCTGCCATTAAAATAATACCTGGATTACCTTTAAAATTAATTTCGGCTTGTTCTCCTCCCATTAATTGAACTAATTCTTCATGACAAATTTTAGTTAATAATTGCCCTGGCGAAACAGTCGTTAATACATTACGTCCTAAAGCTTGTTCTTTAACTTTAGTTGTGAAGTTTTTAGCAGTTTTAAAGTTAACATCTGCATCCAATAATGCGCGTCTCACCTCTTTTAAAGTTTCAGCAACATTAATTTCTGTTATTTGTCCTTGCCCTTTTAAAACCTTAAAGGCTCTGTCAAACTTATCACTTAAATTTTCAAACATTTGTACTATGTATTAATTGGTATTATTTTGATACGCAAAGATAACTAATTTTTTGATGACTTTATCATAATTTATATTTTGTTTCGCCCTACCCTATGACTTATTACCACGTAATCTTGGGCAATTTAACGTGCTTTTCGTCTAAAGTTTAAAATCAACTTATACGCTTTAATCAAAATATTGAAAATTTCTTAAGTCTCTTTTACATTTTGGTTCAAAAAAATTAGTCTCATTATAAAGCTAACATTATTACGATTACATAAAAAAATCCCATTTCAACTAAATGAAATGGGATTTGAATTTTATAGTTATTGACTGAACTTATACAGCCACATTGTTTTCTCTTAATGCATCATTTAATGATGTCTTTTTATCCGTACTCTCTTTTCTTTTTCCAATAATTAAAGCACAAGGTACATTATAAGTTCCTGCAGGAAATTCTTTTGGGTAAGACCCTGGAATCACCACACTTCTTGGCGGTACATACCCCTTTATTTCAACAGGAGTTTCTCCGGTAATATCAATTATCTTAGTTGACATAGTTAACACAACATTCGCACCTAAAACAGCTTCAGTCCCTACTCTAACACCCTCCACAACAATACATCTTGACCCAATAAATGCGCCATCTTCAATAATAACTGGTGCGGCTTGTAATGGCTCTAAAACACCACCAATACCTACTCCACCACTTAAGTGTACATTTTTTCCAATTTGGGCACATGAACCAACAGTTGCCCATGTGTCCACCATAGTACCAGCGTCAACATAAGCTCCAATATTTACATAACTTGGCATCATGATTACACCTTTACTCAAGTAAGCTCCATATCTTGCAATGGCATGAGGCACAACTCTTACACCTTTTTCAGCATAATTAGTTTTTAAAGCCATTTTATCATGAAATTCAAAAGGACCAACCTCAATAGTTTCCATTTTTCGTATTGGAAAATACATCACTACAGCTTTTTTCACCCATTCGTTCACTTGCCATTCCCCATTTTCTAAAGGTTCAGCCACTCTTAATTCACCTGTATCTAATTTTTCAATTACTGAATTAATAGCTTCCTGTACTTCTGGATCTGTTAATAAATCTCTGTTGTTCCAAGCGTTTTCTATGATATGTTTCATTTCTATGTCTTTTAGTGGATTCAAATTTAAGTAAACATTTTTAGTCTTTTCAATTAATAGATAAACAAATTATAAATTAGTTAAAATTAATACGCTTTTGAATTTTGTTATATGAATTTTGACATCTATTTTTGTTTAAAATAAGAAATTATGTTTGGAAAAGGAATGATGAAGAAATTGCAAGCTATGCAAGAACAAGTGGAAGCAACAAAAGAAAAGTTAAACCACGTTAAATTAATTGGTGAAGCCAATGAAGGAAAAGTAAGAGTGGAAGTCAATGGTAACGGACAAATTACAGATATTAAAGTTGCAGATAGTATTGAAAAAGAAGAAGCTATTGAATTAATTTTAATTGCATCAAATCGTGCTTTAGAACAAGCCGAACGAACTAAAGAAATGGAGATGGCACAATCTACCAAAGGACTAATCCCAGGAATGTAATTTTAAACGAATACTTAAGTAAGTAAATTAATAAATGGATATTTTCATACTCATAGCAGTATCCTTTGGGGCGAGTTGGCTAACTTTTTTCTGCGGATTTGGATTAGGTACAATGTTAACGCCCGTCTTTTACATGTTATTTAAAGACTTAGAATTAGCCATTGCAGCAACTACAGTTGTTCATTTTTTGAATAACGTATTTAAATTTATTTTAATGAAAAAATCAGTGAATTGGAATATAGCTATACCTTTTGGTTTAGCTGCTATTCCAGCTGCCTTTTTAGGTGCTTACTTATTAACTCATTTTGACGATTTTACACTATCAACATTTCAGTTATTCGGACATTCATTAGAAATTAAAGCTATGAATTTAATTTTTGGTATTGTTTTAAGTGGGTTTGCATTAATTGAACTAATTCCTACTTGGAGTCTAGCCTTTTCAAAACAAAAACTTTGGATTGGCGGAGTAATAAGTGGTTTTTTCGGTGGACTATCTGGACACCAAGGTGCATTAAGAACTGCATTCTTAGTCAAATATAAATTAGAAAAAAATGTATTTATTGCCACAGGAATAGTTGTTGCTTTAACTATTGATATTGTAAGGTCAAGTGTTTACTTTAGTGACCTATCAAAGGTAGCCAACATTAATTGGCAATTTGTAGTAATTTCACTAACAGCCGCCTTATTTGGTGCTATAAGTGGTCGTTACTTTTTGCAAAAAATAAAATTGGCAACCTTAAATATAATTGTCTCAATTGGAATGCTTGTATTCGGTACAGCTTTAGGAGTTGGACTCTTGAATTAACCTCAGAACTCTCTCTTATCCGTATCCAGAATTGAATATTCAAAATTGTCAGACCATCCTGATTTAAGAGGTAACACTTGTCTACCTCTCCCCTCTCTAATCATCCCTGCTTTTTCTAATACTCTTACCGATCCAATATTTTCAACTGCACAACCAGCTTCTATTCGGTGTAAATTTAATGTATCAAAACCATAATTTATGACAGCTTTTAAACATTCAGTACCGTACCCTTTATTCCAATGATTAGAATGTAACTTGAACCAAATCTCTCCTCTTTTATATTTCTCATTTCCGATTTTAAATCCAAATAAACCAATAAATGTTTTATCTACATTTGATTCAATGGCAAATGTGTAATTCTTAATACCGTCAAGCTTATTCTCTGCAAGCCAAGGGGTAATTATACGCTTAGTATCTTCAATACTTTCAGGAATACCTAACGCATTAAACTCATCTGTTTCAGGTAAAGAATGTAAGTCATGAATTGAATTTAAATCTGATAACTCAATTAACCTTAATACGGTTCTTTTGGTTTGTAATGTGATATTGTACATTTTTAGCATAAAAAAAAGAATTGTAAAGTGCAATATACAATTCCAAACACAAATAAGAATAATATCTCAATAATTATTCATCAACCTGTGTACCTCTTAATTTCAATAATCTAAAATGAGAAAAAACACCTCCCATATATGTAGTTTGGTTTGGAACAATACCATTTTCTATAAGTGTATCGTACAAAATGCGATTCATTTTTGGATAGTGATAATGGCTAATATGAGGATATAAATGATGAGCAATGTGATTATTTACACCTCCAAAAATAAAATTTGCTACATTACTAAAAGGGTAAAAATCATTTGAGCTTTTAATTTGATTCATAAACCAAGATGTATTAATCACCCCTTTAGAATCAACTTTAGGATAGTTTGAACTGTGTACGTGATGAGTTATGAAAAATGTAAATAATGTATATAACGATTGTATTAAATGCATAAGTAAAAAAGCAGTTAAAACGACCACTTTAGACTGATTAGAGAATACTAATGGTATGATTAATAAATACAAAATGTAAAATGATTTTAGCGAAATAAAAGTAAAATAATATCTAATTTTTTGTTTTAAACTATTTGGAGAAAAATCTTTCAGAACAATAAAATCTTTCACAAATACCCAATATAAAGAGTAAGACATATATGCTATTGGAGCATATAGATATTGATATTTATGGTACCATTTTAACTTACTATTTGGTAGTACACGTATTAGACCTGAAATTGCTAAGTCTGTATCAAAATGCTCAACGTTTGGAGCAACATGATGAGAACTAATATGTCTTTTTTTCCATGCTTCAGGATGAGCTCCTACTAAAGTATAGATAGATTCAAATCCTAAATTATCCCAAAAAGGTTGTTTAAAAATTGAATGATGGCTAAAATCGTGTGCAAAATTAAAGCAAAGCAAAACAATGATAAAACCAAACAATATAAAATTCAAGATGTAAATAACTGGATGAGTTATAATAAATATTGATGCATAACTGGATACTGCTAGTACTAGATAGAACAGTCCTTTTAATAAAAAATATCGATTCGCCTTTTTCTTATTTAAATCAAGTTTAGCCTTAATTTTTTTTAATATGGACTTGTACAAATCAGTATCTACTGAATTTTTAAGATGTCTTGCTTTCATACTTCAATGGAATTAAATTTTGGTGGTGCCCCATTTTATAAAGAAACCTATAATATGATTTTAAAGCCTGACCATAAGGCATATTCATATAATTTATGTTATACTTTTTTGCTGTTTCAATGAAAATCGGAAGTATCTTAAGGTAATGAACATGGCTTATATTAGGTAAAATATGATGCATTGCATGAGCATTAAAGCCACCCAACGTCCAGTTTAAAAAATTACTTTTAGCGTTATAATCTACAGACGTACACATTTGAAGAGTAGGCCAACTAATTAGCAATTTACCGTTCTCATCTGGAATAGGATGCTCAACAAAATCTGACAAATGAGACACTCCTAATACACTGGTAAAAATAATGGATACCATAAAATGATTTAGAATAAAAACTATAAAAACGTTAGTAGCATCAAAGGGTAATATATAAATAGGCAACACAATCATATAGCCAATATAAATCAACTTAAACATAATAAGCTTTATGATCTCAAAAAATGGCATATTAATAGTGATTGTTCTACTTGACTTTCTAAACAACATTAAAACTTCACGAATAAAAAACCAATTAATTGAATATAAGAGACTTAATACCGGAGCATAGATGTGTTGATATTTGTGAAAAGATTTCAAGGGTTGGGTAGAAGTCATTCTTAAAACAGGGTTATTTAAAACATCAATATCACTACCTTCAATATTGGTATAAAGATGATGCGATTCATTATGATTCTTCCCCCAAACGTAAGCATTATTACCTTGGAGATTAAAACTAAATGAAAACAAAATCTTATTCCAAATTTTACTTTTTACAGCAACTCCATGTGCTGCGTCATGAGAGACATTGAACGCCGTTAGCAGAACTGCTAGACCCATTAAAAGATAAAAAATGTAAAATGAAATAAGGTTTGTACTCATAAGCATCAAACCATAAAAAATAAAAACCAAACTAAAATAAAGAACAATTTTGAAAACCATTTTACTATTTCCAGTCTTTGAAATTCCATTAGCTGAAAAATAACTTTCTATTCTCAGATTTAACTCTTTGTAAAATTCGGATCCTTTATCTTTTGTAAATTTTAATTTCTGCATATCATCTAGTATTAGAACAGTTTACAGCCTACAAACTTTAACAGCTACAAATCACCCCCTTACACACTCATAATCAAAACCCTATAACAAATATACTCTATTTTTTTATTGATAGCAAAAATTAAAGTATCCTCAACATAAATGGAAAACGTTTTTTTGAAATTGGTAGATTTATAAATGAAAAGTTACCGTTATCAACAGTTATCACTCCTTTAACCATTGCATTTCTGGGTACTTAAATGTAATTAAAGCTGCAGAACCTAATGATATTTTGTAATCGAAGAGTCTTCCAAAAACTTTCTAATCCAATCATACAAACTCATATTAGGTCTTTATGAGAACACTATAACTGAAATTAAAGAGATTAAAATATATTAATTTAAGTTCATACTTGATTTGCTATGAATGATTAATTAATTTTTATCAGTTTTGATGAATTTGTTCAATGAGACTAAATTATTTTTTGAAATTTTAATTATTATAATATGTATCAAAAACATTTAATTGAATAAAAATTGACGTCTTTATTAGAGACTACTTTTCAAGTTATAAAGTAGCTAGACGACCACCAAAGCAAAATAACAGCCTAAATCGTTTTAAATCAATAAAAACATCATTAAATGAAATTAATGAACAATTAAATTAATTTTATGCCATTATTATAATCTATTTTATATATTTGCGATTTTAAAGATAAAAATCGTTAATCTAAAACGGTTTAGGTAAAAATTAATAATTATGAAAAAAATTTATCTTATTGTTGTTGTGCTATTACTGACATTGAATACGTCTGCTCAAACTGATGACTGTGGGACTCCTACATCACTTCCTGTAAATATTTCTTGTTCGACTACAGCTTTTGTTGTTGATTGGAATGGGACAGGTCAGGTTGTGAATTCAGCAACATGTACTGGAGGAACAGCTTATGAAGATGGTTGGTTTTCTGTTGTTGGAACAGGAAATACAATGACAATAACTGTAAGTGCAACAGATGAAGACTTGATTTTAGCTGCATATGCTGGTTGTGGAACGGGTGAGATTACTTGTAATTTTATAAATGCTGGAGTTACAGCATCTATCACTTTTGCTACTACTAATTTAACAACCTATTATATTCAGATTCAAAGAAGGAGTGATATTCAGTCTGGTAATGCAAACAATGTTAATTTAACAGGGAATATCTGTGCAACATCTGCACCTGCAGGCTGTTCCGCTCCTTCAGCTTTAACAGCTACTGGGGTAACTTCAACTACAGCAAATATTGGTTGGACTGAAAATGGTGAAACGACATGGGATATTGAAATTAGTACAGGGGCATTTACAGGTACACCAACAGTAAATAATACCACAAACAACCCTCACACACTTACTGGTTTAACACCAAATACCACTTATAATTATCAAGTCCTTGCAGATTGTGGAGGTTCCACTTCGGCATGGGTTGATGGAGGATCTTTTACTACGCCTGCACTCCCGCCCTGTTCAGACCCATCATCATTAACCGTTACTGGTGTAACTTCATCTACAGCCAATATTGGTTGGACTGCAAATGGTCAAACCACATGGGACATTGAGATTAGTACAGGTGCATTTATAGGAACACCAACCGTAAACAATACAACAAACAACCCACATACAGTTACTGGCCTAACTGCAAATACGACCTATAATTTTCAAGTTCTAGCCGATTGCGGAGGTTCCACTTCTGCATGGGTTGATGGAGGATCTTTCACTACTCCGGCAGCCGGTGTTGGTGTAGATGCTGCTTGGCCAGGATTAGATATTGGTACTCTTAATTGTACAGGATCACCTTATAGTTACGCAAATAATTTAACTGGAGCGAGTGACGAATGTTCTCAACGTGGTATTGGATACGTTGATCATATCTATTCTTTTACTTTAGACGTTGCTGCAGATGTGACGATAACTGTTTGTGACCCTGCATATGATGGTTATATCTACTTATACAACCTTGCAACGGGTAATTGTGATTCAGGAAGCATTGATCAGGATGATGATACTGGTTGTGGATCAATTATCACACAAGCTGCTTTGGCCGCAGGTACTTATGTTCTTGTTATTACAACATACAGTTCTGGTAGCCCTGGTGATGGTTCGTACACTTTAGATATTGATGTTGAAAATTGTCAAAATTCAGGTGATGCCCCCTGTGATGCCATTGGAATTACAACAACTTGTGGTGCAAAAACTATAGGTACAAATGCTGGAAAAACAGATTCTGGTGAAGCAATACCATCTTGTGGTACATATGCAGGAGCAGACGTGTGGTATACCACTTTAATTCCAGCTTCAGGAAATATAGATATTACTTTACAACCCAGTATTGGTGGAATTACAGATGTTGGCATGGCGGCTTATACTGCTACATCATGTGCCGGTCCATTGACAGAAATTGCATGTAATAACACAAGTATGCCATCATTAAATCTTACTGGATTAACGCCTGGAGATATTATATATACTAGAGTTTGGGAAAACGGAAGTGATCAGATAGGAACTTTTGAGCTTGAAATTACAGACCCTGTTAACTTATTCTGTTTAACAAATGATGCCACTATGTTTAATTACCCAACTGACACTTGTATGCAGGTAACTTCTGACAATGGAAGCCAAGTTGGATGTGCTTGGTATCAAAACACATTGGATTTTAGTCAAGATTTTGACCACACCATTGAGGTCTACCTTGGTGATGATGATGGAGGAGCAGATGGAATGACCTTTACATTTCACAATGACCCTCAAGGTACATCAAAATGCGGGGACAATGGGCAATTCTTAGGAGCTGGAGGAATTCAAAACGCCCTTGTTATAGAGGTTGACACTTGGGATAATGGCGGAGCACAAGATATAGTTGAAGACCACATTTCGATATGGACCAGTACAAGTGGCGAAGGATCACCTATAGCTGGGCCAGTCACAGCTACAAGTCCTGTAAGTAATATTGAAGACGGTGTAGTACATTCTATGAGAATTACATGGAATGCGGCAACCAATTTAATGGAAGTCCACTTTGATGGTGTTTTAAGATTAAGTGTCACAGATGATTTTGTTACTAATATATTTGGTTCCAACAATGTGTTTTGGGGGACTACTGGCTCTACAGGTGGTGCTTCTAATCAACAATATGTATGTCCTCCGGCTGCATTGATAGGCGTGATTTTACCTATAAAACTAATCAGTTTTACATCAATGTGTCACAACGGTGATGTAGCATTGACATGGGCAACCGCTTCTGAAAGAAACAACGATTTTTTCACTATAGAAAGAAGTCTTGACGGCATCAATTTTGAAGAACTAGAAAGAATTCAAGGTGCAGGTAACAGTAATAGCCATATAGAGTACCATTGGGAAGACAACATTCCTTTACCAGGTATAAACTACTATCGTTTAAAACAAACAGATTTTGATGGTGATTTTTCTTACTCATCATTAAAGGCAGCTTCTTGTCAAATAGTATCCAAATTTGGTATTTTTCCAAACCCTGCGTCTAACAAAATTAACTTTATGTCGTCTAGTAAAAACAGAATGGACTATCAAATTTTCACTGGCGAAGGAAAAGTAGTTATTCAAGGTAGTTTTATTAAAAACAAGGTGTTAGATATTTCAGATTTAAGTCATGGTGTTTATGTGGTAAGAGCAATTTCCAATTCAGAAATATTTCAAGAAAAACTAATAAAAGAATAATTAATACTTATTAGTTATGTGTAATTCTATTTGCATTTTAATTGTCACCTCATTTCTTGTCTCTGGAAATGGATTCAAGCTGAAGTTTTCATTTGACTCCGTATTTATGACAAAGTAGTATCGAACTTCATTTAACTCTGTTTACCTACAAACCAACCATTGTCTATTTGATTATAATATGCCAACCCATTTTTCGACTCACTTTCAAGCCTGTAAACATAGGCTTCAATAAAGTTACTTAAATAGAACATGCATATAAACAACAAATAATTAAAAAGGAGGTAAAACTTTATAACTAAAGCAATTTACCTCCTTTAAAATATAGTGAAAATTTAATCAAATATTAATTTGATTATTCGTCATTTTTAGTTTTTTAACGCATAAAAAAGTTCATTAAACTCTTCCCAAAATGCATCTAAATTTAAAAAATTTGTCATTAAAAAATCATGAATTTTTGGCCAATCTTCTTTATTATTAATATTAACGTCAGTTAATTCACAATATATTCTAGAAATAGTTTTTCCATTCCAATGATCCAAATCAGCAACAAAAACAGCATCAGTTGTAAATGTCTCTTTCAATTTATTTTCTAAATCTTGAAATTGTAAATAGTAAATTTCTCTAATACCTTTAGTCACAAATTGCAAATCAATACACAATCTTGCTGAAGTTTCATCAGCTTCCATTCTAAAGAATAGTCTTTTTATTTGAGTTGGGTAACTTAACCATTCTATATTACGTCCTTTAGCTTTTCCAGCTTCAGTCAACTTATCATTAAGCTCATTCCAGAATGCAACTTTAAACTCTTTTTTTTCTTCTTTACTAAACATATCTCTAAAATATCAATCATTAAAAATTCAAATAACAGCAATATTGATAAATGTTTGCTACCTGACTAACACCCGTCATATTATTGACGCATTATTGGCGGTAAATTTACAATAAATAATAACAAATAGTATAACTAACAAATAAATTTATGGGACAATTAATTGAAATCAATCAAGGAGAAGTAGTTGTGAAATTTTCATCACCTACGGCTGGTAAACTCTCTTTTGCAGATCTTGGAATAAAAACTGAAAATTTAAATTTTGAAGGTGGTTTTTTAAGGTTAGTATTTGATATGGAAGGAATTGGAGAGCACCACTATTTTGCAACGCCCACTATTGAGGTATCATACAAAGAAAACATGTCACAATCACACTGGCAATGCGACTTTAATGGAGAAACAATTTTAGATAAAACAGATAATCATGGAAACACTACTATTATATTAATGAATAGAAAAAAAATAGCAGAATTAGAACATCATCATGAAAATGTATTAGTATTACATGCTGAATTTCCAGAAGGCGTTCATATTAATGCTGAATCATCATATATTAATTTTTTTAAATAGCGAATTAACTTAAATACTCCTTTTCAAAACATCATCTTACTTAAGGTGATGTTTTTTTATGTCTTACTTAAAGTAATTTAATCCTAATTCATATCCTTTGAGACCAAATCCAAAAATACACCCTTCACACACGGCAGATAACATGGAATCATGTCTAAAAGTTTCTCTAGCTGAAATATTTGAAATATGGACTTCTATTACAGGAATTGAAGTTGATTTTATAGCATCACGAATGGCAACGGAAGTATGTGTATAACCTCCAGCGTTAATGATAATCCCATCATATTTATGTTTTAAATTTTGAATTTGAGTTATCAACTCTCCTTCATAGTTGGTTTGACAGTAATTCAGTGAAATCGTATCAAATTTTGATTCTAATTCCACATAAAATTCTTCAAAACTTTTTACCCCATAAATTGATTCTTCCCTATTTCCTAGTAGATTTAGATTTGGACCATTTAAAATTAAAATTTGCTTTGCATTCATCTTGGGATAAATATAGAAAGGATTATCAAAACTACCTCAAAATTGAGAAAAGTTTATCAAAAAATAGTGTAGAAGCCTACATGCGAGACTTCGATAAGCTAGCTACGTATTTTTCTGAAATGACATCAGTCCTACCGCATTTAGTAACTTTAAAACACTTACAACACCTAATTAATTGGATATCTGATATGGGGATATCTGCTAGGTCACAAGCTAGAATTATTTCAGGTGTTAGAAATTTTTATAGTTATTTAATTTTAGAGGATATTATTTTTGATGACCCTACTGAATTATTAGAACTACCACGATTAGGTAGAAAATTACCTGAATTTTTATCTATTGAAGAAATTGATGACTTAAAAAAAGCCGTGGATGTGTCAAAAAATGAAGGCCATAGAAACAGAGCTATTATTGAAACACTTTACAGTTGTGGACTACGTGTTAGTGAATTAATCAATTTAAAAATTACTAATATTTACTATGATGATGAATTTATTCGAGTGATTGGAAAAGGTAACAAAGAACGATTAGTACCTATTAGCCCCTACTTTGTTAAAGAATTATCTTTCTATCTGGAACAACGAGACAAAATAGACATAAAAAAAGGACATGAAGATTATTTATTTTTAAACCGCAGAGGTGCTCAATTAACCAGAGTAATGATATTCACCATTGTGAAGAATTTGGCTACAACCATTGGGTTAGAAAAAAATATAAGTCCACATACGTTTAGACATTCATTTGCTACTCATTTAGTAGAAGGTGGTGCTAATTTAAGAGCTGTACAAGAAATGTTAGGACATGAATCGATAAGTACAACTGAAATATATACGCACTTAAGTGATGATTATTTACGAGAATCTATTTTATCTTTTCATCCTAGACATAAATAAACTATTCTTGAATTGCTGTTCGTATTAAATGGATTGTATTATCATCAAGAATTTCTAATTCAATCCATCCCATATAATCTGCAGAAGAATTATTACCACTAAACTTCAATGGAATGAAAAATGGCACTCCAACAGTTGGATTAAGGCAAGAAAAATTATAAATAATTCTATTGTTACTAGAATATATTTCATAGTTTGTATGAGATATTAATTTTCGATCGTATGAATTACTACTCCAACCATTGTATTCATTTACAACTTCAACGCCTGAATTCACTCTGTTAACATATCCATAATTATACCCTACGTTATTTGAATTAATTGTTTCTGTACAAGAATAACTACCTAAAGTATATTGAGAAGGCCAGCTCTGACCAGGAAGTAGTGTATCTCTGATAGTTCCTGTATAAAACACCTCATTTGGCGATTCTTGCATTTTCATAGCCCCGTACCCGTTAAGCAACTCAATATAAGTGGTATAATAATAAACATTAGAATTTTCCACACTATTTTGGACAGTATCTACAGAGCTTATAAGCTTAAAGTCATTTTTACCATCACCATTCGCATCAAATGAATGATTTCTTGTATTTACTTCACCACTACCGACCCAAACACCTTTAAACGTATAGTCAAATTCAATAATGGTCATATCTTTAGTTTCACCCATTGTAATTACAGTAGGATAATATTTTTCACTATTACAAGCCGTTAAGACTAGAAATAGGACACTCAAATAAATAATTCTTTTCATAAGACAAATATAGATATTATTGTTTTAATATCATTTTGCAACTGATAACTCTTTAGGATTAATTTTAATCACGTAAATACCTGAATCAAAATTTGATTTCCTGACTCCAAGTCATAATCAAAATAAATTTTCCAAAATTGTCATATATATCATATGAAGAACACTTAATCCAGTAAAGTTTATATTCAATTTTTCATTTTACAATACACCTAAACTATCTAATTCTTGTGGGGAAATGGTTGGTGGAAATATATTATTCTCTAATTTGTGAATAATATAATCTGCTGTTGTCAAGGCATTTTCTTTAGACTTAAATCCCATATTACCTTGTATGGAAGGAATGTGTGGTTGATTGATATATAACTTATCATTATTAAGAATTTGGTAGCCCCAACCAAACTCAGGAGAGAACGTAGCTTGCTTACTAAAACTATCACTTTCTACATGTACAGCTTTAGGTTTTACTTTTTTTGTTTCTACCTGAGTAGTTTCAATTTCAACATGTTCACTATTTGATGAACAAGACAGAATCCCTAATCCTAAACCTAGAAGGTATATGTATATCTTTATACTATTCATTACTCAACAATTAGTTTACCAACGTTAATTACATCATCCGATTTAATTTTATAAAGGTAAACACCAGAAGGTAGCTTAAACTCCAATTGTATACTATAATCCGATTTAATTGTCATCTCTTTATACATTTCTTTACCTGACATAGAAAATAAATGAACCTGAATAGAAGGTACAATTGGTTTTGATAATTCAATGGTCACGCTATTATTGTTAACTGGGTTTGGAAACGTATTCAGAACATCAGTTGTTTTAATTTCTGAAGTGGCTAAGATAGGTGTGTACGCATAAAAATCATCTAAGTACTCACCATTATAACCTAACCCTAAGTAACCAATTCCATCAATTACAAATGCATTTGCATTTGTTCTTTTTGGCCCCATAAAATCAGCTCGTTGCTGCCAAACGTCTGCAAAATAATTATACTCCCAAACATCCTTTTTATAATTCAATGTATTATCATACCCGCATGCAATAAATGCAGTAGGAAAGATACCCCAACCACAGCTACCTGTTCTTGCCGTTCCCGGAAACTGTGCTTTCTCAACCCAAGTATCCGTACTTGACTGATATTGCCAAAAATCATTTGTATAAACACCATCATCACCAGTTCCAACGTACGCTTGTGCACCCATTTTAAAACCTACAGCTCCTTTTCTTGCTGTACCACCAAAGTCATTTAACTGTACCCATGTATTAGTTTGGCTATTGTAACTATAAAAATCTTTTTCAAACCCATTTGCACTTTGCCCCGTTCCAACGTAAGCTAATGTATCAATCGAAAATGCAACGGCTTGTCGTCTTGGTGAACCAATAAAACTAGCTTTTTGAGACCAAACATTCGTCTCTGGATCGTATTCCCAAAGGTCATTATAATAAGGTGCGGTATTACCTTGCCCTAATCCTACGTAAGCTTTATTGTTAACGGAAAATGCAATAGCTCCTCCTCTATTTAGTCCTGAACCATTTACACCTCCAATAGACTCTTCATTATCCCAATCATCTTGGTCAACATCATAAGAATACATTTTTCTATTAAAGTCAATCATATCTAGACCGGAAACAACAAACCCTTCCCCATTCATAACAAAACTTGCACATGAAGATCGTGGCGGTCCATTAACAGAGTCCTTTTGTACCCACACATCTTGAGACTTGACTAAACCAGTAGTTACAAATGTAAAACATAAGAACGTTAACTTTAAACAATTAGACATTACGTTTTCTTTTATATGTATCATTTTTGTATAATTACCTGTTGCGAATAAATCAATTGACCCTCATCAGAATTTAAACATAAAATATAAACACCTGATTTAAATTCATTACAATCAACTATTAAATTATTACAATTTGTGTTTTGATTAACAGCTAATTCACCATTTAATGAATAAACTGAAACTGAAAAATTTGTGTAATTTTCAGTCTTAATTGTTAAAAATCTGTGTGTAGGGTTTGGAAATACATTTACGTCTACCTCATTATTATAGGCGGTAACAGATAATACATCATATGGTGTGTATTCATAAAAGCTCATTTTTTTTCCAGAAACACCTTTTCCTGTCCCCATGTATGCTTTTCCGTTTATAGTAAATGCAACGGCATTCTTTCTTTCACTTCCTCCAAAATTAGCCCTAACCGACCAAGAATCTTCATAAGGGTTAAATTCCCATAAATCATTTTTAAAACCTCCATCACTTCCTGCTGAAATAAAACCTCTTTGTCCCAAAGCAAAAGTACAAGCCGCTCCTCTTTCTCCTCCTAAAAAGTCATTTTTAGCTACCCAATTGTTAGTAGAAGGGTCATATTGCCATAAATCTTTTCGAAAAACATCTTGATCAATCCCTAAACCAACATATGCCAAATTATCAACAACAAAGCTTGATAATTGATACCTAACCCCCCCAGGAAAGCTTTGACGTTGAAGCCAAGTATCAGTTAATGGCTTATATTCCCAAAATTCATCTGTATAATTATTTGGACCTCTTTTTCCACCACAAATATACCCCTTTGAGTCTGCACTAAATCCTGTTGCAAAATAAATACCTCCACCAAATGAACCTGGGAAATTAGACTTATTTGTCCATATATTACCTATTGGATCAAATTCCATAAAATCAGATAAAGTAGACCCCAAACTGGCTTCTGGATTATCCATACCAGTTCCAACGTATCCTTTATCGTTAATTGAAAATGCAATTGCATTTCTCCTTTCCACTCCTATAAGGTTAGCCATTTGTGTCCATGTGTTCAGTACTGGATCATATTCCCAAAAATCTTTTCTTACCACATCAGCAGTATCAACACCTGTTCCAACATACCCTTTACCATTAATTGAAAACGCAACTGCTCTCTCTCGTTTTAACCCAGCAAAATCAGCTTTTTTTGTCCAATAATTTTGAGTTTGACTAAAGCCAAAAGATGTCAAAAACGTAATACCTAAAATTAAAATATAATTCTTCATTAGTTGAATATAAATTTCCCTGCAGTTAATACTTCTTCCTTATTTAGTAATCGGTAAAAATAAATTCCACTTTCAAATTCATTTTTAGTAATTTTTACTGTTCCTGAATTTAAGTGTAGTGTTTTAATTAATTGCCCTGTGTTAGAATATACAAGTAAATCAGTGGCTAGAGTTGTTTTAGACTTAAAATATATAAAATCATTTGACGGATTTGGGTAAATAGCCAAGTAATCCTTTTTATAATTTTCTATAGACACTCCTTCTAATTTAGGATTAAATTCCCAAAAATCATTCATGTTAGTACCATTTGTACCTAAACCAAAATAACCTTTATTGTTGATACTAAAAGCAACTCCAAACCTTCTACTTACTCCAGGGAAATTATTCAACTGACTCCATGAATTAAGAGCAGGATCATATTCCCAACATTCAGAATTAACGGGATTTAAAAATCCCGAATACCCCGTAACAATATATCCTTTATTATTCACTGAAAATCCAGGGCCTCCATTTGATGTTAATCCTGGAAAAGAGGCTCTAACAGTCCATTGATCAACTAAGGGTTTGTATTCATAAAGAGAACTCCCTTCTTTCACATACCCTTTATTATCAATTACAAATGAAGTAATTGACCAACCGACCAATGGACAACTCGCTTTATTTGTCCAAACATCAGTTTCTGGATCATACTCCAAAAATACATTCTCACTTTTTATATAGCCTTTGTCACCAATACCAAATGCAGCATCATCAGACGGGGTTTCGTTTAGACAATTCGCAATTTGAGTCCACGTATTAGTGATTGGACTATATTTATAAAATTCACTTCCCAAACCAGTTCCACCACCAACATAACCATAATTACCAACAGAAAAAGTTGACGCTCCGTAAGTCAGTGCAGGAAAATCAGATTTCTGAGTCCAAGAATTTGTAGCAGGATCAAACTCCCACCAATCTTGGTATATAATATTGACACCTGTCCCATTCATGTGTCCCAAACCAACATATCCTTTATCACCAATAGCTAAGCCAGATCCTCTATGTCGTCCAACAGCAGGCAATTGTTCCTTTTGATTCCATACATCATAAGCAAACATAGATGTACTCGGTAAAACAAACAGAAGCGATATAAATAGTATCTTAATCATTATCTTACAATTAATTTACCTGTTTCTTGAATGCTATTATCCA
>Ga0209292_1002082_pt1 | contig 23494 bp, 25 predicted proteins | sample GOMGulsemesocosm_2_FD_184634 | JGI IMG/M metagenome (GOLD analysis project Ga0209292, IMG submission 184634) | Methane-oxidizing microbial communities from mesocosms in the Gulf of Mexico - GOM9C Gulf of Mexico (SPAdes) (version 2) | ecosystem: Environmental > Aquatic > Marine > Cold seeps... | reverse complement strand
CAACTTTCTATGGTGACCCTTTCGGTCCCCTCGCAATGATACTCTGTGAACTCGGCCAGATCCGGAAGGAAGCAACCGCAGCAGACGACTCATGTGCCGAGGTGTGGCTGTTTGGGTTGCCACCCAATATTTCCAATTAAAGACTTATATCCCTATATCCCTATATCCCTATATCCCTATAACCATTTTCTACATGATTCACACATGTCTGTGATTAAATGATCTTATTCTTATTGTTGGCATCGTTCTATTGCTTTAGAAATCTGTTTATTCATCAGTCATGAAGCTATCTTGTAAAAACCTTTCGATACGTAAGTCAGTATTCTTGTCTACACAGGAGGGGAGGTAGGCATTAATCTGCACAATAGTGATTTTATGTGTATTTGAATAATAGTATACTTAAAAATATTGATAATTGAACACCTTAAAACGCTTCACTGGAAAGTCACTAATGCTTGAAAATATTGTTCTGCTGATCTTTTTTTCACACTTATTAGTTGCTGCATTTCTTTTCAACCTTAAAGTTGGTAACAAATTAGCCAACAATATGCTTGCTCTTTACTTGCTTGCCACTGCATTTGATATCAGTAATTTCATATTCGGACCTTTCTATCAAGAACATCTAAACTTGGATATGATCAGAGCACTTAGCGCCTTTCTAATAGCTCCTTTTTTATATGCCTATGTTAAATCTGTGGTCTATAGCGACTTTAAATTAAGATCGTATCATTTGGTCCATTGCTTGCCCTATGTGATTGCAGCTTTAGTTTTGGTGCCTAACTTTTTTAGTGTTGACGTCGATGCTAAACAGGCTTTTTATGACCGCAATAAGTCTATGCCTGAAAACATATTCATCCTATATTTTGTTTATATTCAAGTAGGCACGTATATAGTGGCTATATTCAGTATTTTGAATAGACAAAGAAAAGTTATAATTGAAAATTACTCCGATGAACATCATTTAACCATTCGTTGGTTAACTCAGTTTCTATCTTTGTTCAGTTTATTCTATATCTTTGCCTTAGCTCGTACATTTTATACGTTTTCAGCAGACAACAATATCGAAACAATTCTGACATTAGTTATGATGCTTTCTATATTTGTTAATATATGTCGGATACTTTGGCAGGCACTTAATCAGCCCCAACTATTTATTGGGGTAAATTCAAAAATTGAAGTACTTTCAGATAAGCCAAGCGTTGAAAAACACGGCAACAACCCAAAAAATAATGTTAAAATAGCCCGCGATGACCTTATGGTTAAATTAGAAGATTATATGCGACAAAACAGGCCTTTTTTGGACTCTTCTTTGAGTATTGAGTCATTAGCCAAACAAATTGAAGTTCCTACTAATGAACTGTCAATTCTTATCAATAGAAAAATAGGGCAACACTTTTTCGATTTTGTTAATACGCATCGAATAAATTTTGCCGCTGATATGCTGGATGATAAAAACAATCAAAATAAAACCGTCATGGAAATACTCTATGACTCAGGATTTAACTCTAAGTCATCCTTTAATAGAGCTTTTAAAAAACATAAACATGTTTCGCCATCTCAATACCGAAAAAATAAGCTATAAGTTTTTCAATTTACTTATTGTCTTTTGTTGTAATCTAGCCCAATAAAATTAGTAATGTCCCACTTTTTTGTCCTACTTTTTATTCATACTTTCTCATAAGTTAATCATTTTCTTCGATGTCCCACTTTTAGTCGGTCGACTATGAACCCTGCATAATTCATTATTTTGCCTAAGTCACCTCCTGTTGTATTTATGAATGGTTGATTGCCAATAATCTAAGAATACAACGTTAGATTGATATTCTAATGGCCATAGAAATAGTTTCATTATTTTTGTGCACATATTACTTAACGTAAATACAATAATTTACTTAAAATAGAGATTGAAAATGGAAATAATGAAAAAGCAAACATTACAAAAAACACTACTATATTTTGGCGCGCTTTCAGGGCTAATATTTATTTCAGTAACATTATTATTGGGAAAATATCTTCCTGGGTACAATAGTTTTTCGCAAACCGTTAGCGAAATAGGTCAAGTGGGCAGTCAGTTTCAACTTCCCTATACACTGATGTTATTGAGCGTCTGTCTATTTGGTTTGATATTTAGTTATAAAGCATGGGGATTTACTAAAAAGCACTCCTTATCGAAGGCGCCTATAATCCTGATTGCATCTTTTGCTTTATTGGACGCAGGATTTGCCTTTTATCCATCGCCAGAGCCGATGCATAATATTATTGGCGTACTGCATTTGCCTGCCTATTTTTCTCCTTTGGTTGTAGCTATTACATGGAAACGATACTTCACAGAGCAACAATTGACAAACTTTTCTGGCCTTGCATTTTTAAGCATCTTACTGTTTATAATGCTTAACCTTTCACCGATGTTCGCGCCCAAACTCATTCCAGTTGAATATTATGGTGTCATGCAACGTGGGCTTATCTATAGCTACAATGCGTGGTTAGTTTGGCTGAGCATTACAATGGCGAGACAAGTAAGTAATAAGTAGAAGTAGTGCTGCGCATTTAGGATCAAGCCATATGATTATTAAATGCGCAAATGTCATTACTAAGATAATTTCGAACTTCTTTTTGGAAGGTGATTTAACTAATGAAAAGATGGAAGAGTCGAAATATTATTTTTAGAAAGTAATAAACAAGCGAGCAACTGAGTTGAGCACCTGTTTATTAATAGAAAAATATTGAAAAGGCTAACTGTTATGGTTTTTCATAAACTCTAAAGCTTTACTAATAGCAACCTTAACATTGCTTTCCATTTCAAAGCGCTCTGAGGCTGGTAAGTAGAATGACATATCAACTTCATGTCTAATATAACGAGTAGGTAATTGGTTTAATACCACACAGGTTAAATCTGCAATAAAATCAGTATCATATTTTTCTTCTAATTTTAGTGCCGCAAAATGTTGTACGACTAATTTTTCATAATAATTATGAATGTCATCAGATATTCTCATTCCAATCCTCTTCTTTTGAATTAACAACTGGTTAAATTTATTCTTTGCTCTTAACTTTAGATTAATGCGAGATGAGTCAAAAAGCGAGTTATTTTAGTGAGTTCATCGGGGTTTTTCTGAAACTTCTATTTGTCTTTCTATTTTTGAAATCGCTTGACGACAACGCCCTAATCGTTGATGAAGCGCAAGTACTTCATCTGAAATTTTCTTTGCTTTAGCAGGTGTTGCGCTTTTACGAAGTAGCTCTCTTTCATCAAGCATAGCGAGTAAGCGTCGCTCAAACTCGTGGTGTTCTGACAATTGCTGGTAAAGTGCTTGGCTTGATTTAAATAACTGTTTGGCTGCTTTTTTATAGCGCCTGGCATTAATTGCGGTTAAGCGGTATTGCGCCTCTTGGTGAATACCCTTGTTTGACCGTATAGCATTAACAATTGCTGAAATTTGTTGCTCAATGCCTTGTAACCTATTTTGAGATAGTTCTTTTTTCCCATGATGAAGTAATCTTGATAACTCAATTGTTTTACCACGAACTTCATCGACATAAGGTTGTATTTTATCACTATTTGTTGCGAATAACGCTTCTGAAAAAACATCTTTATCTTTTAACAGGTAATGCGATTTTGTTTGTGCGTTTTCTATATCAATAATTTTAGCTTGCTCTGTTAAACTGTCTAAAACAGCAGTGATTCTATCGAGAGCTAATTTCATAATTGCAGCCTATTGACTTTATTACTGAGTGAACCATGCATGATAAGTTAAATTCACTGACATAGAAATAACTACGATGATGAATACTGGCCGAATAAAGCGATTGCCAAACTTAATTGCCCAATGAGCGCCGATGGCTGCCCCTAACATAATGAAAAGCCCCATTGAAATACCAATGATAATGTTCACATATCCAAAGTAGAAAAATGTTAATAAGCTACAGAAATTACTCACAAAATTTGTAGAACGAGCAAGCCCGCAACTCAGTAAAATATTTAATTTGTAAAGCGCACTTGAAGATGCAGTCCAAAATGCGCCTGTACCTGGACCTGCTATTCCATCGTAAAAGCCTAACACTAAACCTTGAATACTTTGCGTAGCTTTTAAACGAGGTGAAAGGGGAGGGAGTCCTTTGATTTCACAAATTACTGTTTTCGAAAACAATGTGTAAATTGCAGTAATAACGATAAGAATAGGTATGGACTTTTCTAAAAAGTCACTTGATAAATAGCCAACAGCAAACGTACCACCAATTGCACCAATTGCCGTATACAAAATAGAGAGTCGCCAAAAGTTTGGGTCAAATAACTTTTTGCGGTAAAAAGTGACTGATGCGGTAAATGAACCAAAAGAGGCAGCCAGTTTATTTGTCCCTAATGCGATATGAGGAGGTAAACCAGTTGTAAGTAGTGTTGGTATAGTGAGCATACCTCCTCCACCGGCTATTGCATCAATAAGACCAGCAACAAAACCAACGGCACATAATGTTAACCAAATTTCAAAATTAAAAGTTGAATCAATAAACATATTAAAATGTAAGTAAATTAGTGTTATAGCTAGATGTTATCATGCTTTCAAGGACGGGATATGTCAATTTGTTCACATTTTTTGTCTAAATAAATTGAATATTTTATTAAATAAATTTGACTTAGTACGAATGAATTAGTAAAACTAATAGGAGCAAATATATTTACTGATAATACTGTTAGTTTAGTTACTCGAATTAATCGACAAAATGTTCTTTTTTAGAGCTGTTAATTAAAAGTTAACTCGCGTAACAAAATCTACGTATTTCAAATGATTTGCTGGAATTTGCCTCATTTTTTATGTGTCTAGTTGACAGTAACCCTGTCGTCTGGGAATATTAAATGGTTTTATTCTAGAGAAATAATAACCGTAAATGGCAAATTATTAAATTTGCGTTAACATCTCCATGTTATCCACATTCAATAGCAATTGGTTGGGAACTATGTCCAAATTAAGCAAGAAAAGCCTTATCGCTTCAACGATAATTGGCGCATTAGCATTAACAGCAAGCAACTTCGCTTCTGCAGATGTATTAACAGAACTACAAAAAGCGGAAGCTCAAACTGTTCAAGCTTCTAAAAAATCACAAGAAAAGATCAATAATATCTATGAGCAAACCATTGAACTTTTAGGTGAATATCGATTAACTGTATCTGAGCATGAAACATTAGCTCAGTACAATGATCACATTCAATTGATGGTTAATGACCAGCTCGCGAACATTAAATCTTTAGAAGATCAAATCGCAGGTATTGAGAAGACTAAGCAAGGTATCGTTCCTCTTATGTATAAGATGATTGATACTTTAGATAAGTTTGTTGAATTAGATATTCCTGTGAATATCGAAAACCGTAAAGAGCGTGTTGCTAACTTACGTGACTTATTAAGTGCTTCAGACGTATCAGTGTCAGAGCAATTTCGTATGGTTCTTGAAGCTTATGAAATTGAAGCTAACTACGGTACTGTTTTTGCAGCTTACCAAGGTGAACTTGACTTAGGCGACCGTACTATCACTGCTGATTTCGTTCATATGGGCCGTGTTTCTTTAGTCGCTCAATCACTTGATATGAAAAATGTTTGGGTTTGGAATAACGATTCTCGTGATTGGGAAGCATTAGGTGACGAATACTTGAAGCCTATTAAAGATGCTATCGCTATGGCACGTAATCAATTACCGAAAGATTTAACTAAGTTACCAATATTTGCAGCAGGAGCTAAATAATGAAAAAATTTATTAACTTTGTAATGCTTGCTGCTTCAATGACAGTAGCAACATCGGCCGTAGCTAACGATTTGGATGATTTATTAAAACAAGTTAAAAACGATCGTATCTCTGAAGGTAAACTTGACAAGAAGCGTGAAGCAGAGTTCAAATCAGCTCGTGCCGACAAACAAGCACTTTTTAATAAAGCTAAGAAAGAATTAGCGAATCAAAATGCTCGTAACAAGCGCTTAACTAGTCAATACGCTGCCAACGAAATTACTCTTGCGCAAAAATCTGTTGAATTAGCAAATGCTACAGGTACATTAGGCGAAATGTTTGGTGTTACTCGTGCTGCTGCCGCTGATGCATATGGTCAGATTGCTACGTCAATTGTAAGTGCTGAATTTCCAGGACGTGGCGATGTTTTAAGTGTTATCGCTAACTCAAAAGAAATTCCAGAACTTGATCAACTTGAAGAGTTATGGATTGCTTTACAAACTGAAATGACTCAGTCAGGTAAAGTTTCACAGTTTTCTGCTGAAGTAACTAGCCTTGATGGTTCTACTTCAACTGAAACAATCACGCGTATCGGTACTTTTAACTTAGTATCTGCTGATGGTTTCTTAAACTACAATGATGAAGTTAGCCAAGTTCAACCTTTGGCTAAGCAACCTGCTGGTTATATTTCTGGCACAGCTGCTGATTTCTTCGCTGAATCTGCAGGTCATCATCCATTATATGTCGATCCTTCACGTGGCGGTATCTTAGCACTTGAAACTCGTAAGAAAGTACTTATGGAGTTCTACCATGAAGGTGGCACGGTTGGTTATGCAATCACAGTGTTATTAATCATCGGTTTCTTAATAGCTTTAGAACGTATGCTTGTTCTAACGACTATTAGCTCTCGTATTAAGTCTCAAGAGAAAAACCTTGAACAACCTAATGAAAACAATCCATTGGGCCGTTTAATCAAGGTTTATCACGAAAACAAAAATGTTGACGCTGAAACACTTGAACTTAAACTTGATGAAGCGATTTTACGTGAAACACCGAAAATTGACCGCGGTATCAACTTAATTAAGATGTTTGCTGCTATTGCACCGTTAATGGGTCTATTAGGTACGGTTATCGGTATGATTATGACCTTCCAAACGATTACATTATTTGGTACAGGTGACCCGAAAATTATGGCGGGTGATATATCTCTTGCACTTGTAACAACTGCATTAGGTCTAATTTGTGCATTACCACTTATCTTAATTCACAGCGTTGTTGCTGGTAAGAGTAAGTCAGTATTGCAAAAGCTTGATGAGCAAAGCGCAGGATTAATTGCTGCGATTGCTGAGAAGGAGTCTAAATAATGTTATTCCTGATAGAGCTTTGGGAATCTGTCAGGAGTTTTATTGCGACTGGTGGTAACGTTTTATACGTTGTTGCCTTCGCTCTCTTACTGATGTGGGTGATGATGATAGAACGCTACTGGTTCTTATCAAGAGTTTATCCAGCAATGAAAAACGATATCGTTAAACGTTGGGATGCTCGCCAAGATACTACTTCTTGGTACGCACATCGGATTAGAGATACTTGGATCTCCGAAGCGACAGAATTACTAGAGCAACGTATGCTCACAATTAGAACCTTGGTGGCAATGTGTCCACTAATTGGATTATTAGGTACTGTAACCGGCATGATTGGTGTGTTTGAGACAATGGCTCAACAAGGTACAGGTAATCCGCGTCTGATGGCTGCTGGTATATCAATGGCTACTATCCCGACAATGGCGGGAATGGTTGCTGCATTATCAGGAGTGTTTTTCAGTTCAAGGTTAGACGCTAAAGTTAAACTAGCAAAGGCTAAACTGGTTGACAGTTTACCTCATCACTAGAGAGATATTCGAATGGCACGTAAACGTATTCGTGAAGACGAAGAAGCAGTAATTGATATGACACCGATGCTAGACATCGTATTTATCATGCTGATCTTCTTCATTGTAACCACTTCATTTGTAAAAGAAGCTGGTATTGAAGTAAACAAACCTAAAGCAGCTAACCAAAGCAAGCAAAAATCAGCTAACATCTTCATTGCTGTTAGAGAAAATGGCGAAATTTGGTTAGATAAACGTCGCGTTGATGTCGAACGTGTTGCCGCTAACATTGAAAAATTATTAGCAGAGCAACCAACTGATGTTGTTATCATTCAAGCAGACAAAGATGCAAAACATGGCATTGTTGTTAAAGTGATGGATGCGATTAAAGATGCGGGCATAGATAGAATTTCTGTCGCTGCTGCAAGTCAATAGGAGATAGTCTATGGTTCGCTTTTTAGTATCTTTACTACTAGGCGCAGCAGTAACTTTTGCATTGTTTTCTTTTATGGCTTTTCTTGTTTCTAGTGGTGACATGACGAAACAAGATGCATTAGATAATATTGTTGTAGAAGTTAATACTACGCCGCCTAAGTCAGCAGCAGAACGTCGTCAGCGTGTACCGCCGCCGCCGCCTCCGCCGCCTAAAACGCCGCCTAAGCCTCAAGCTCCAGAGCCTGAAGCTAATAACGATTCAGGTGGATTAACGTTTAATATGCCTGGTGTACAAATATCGGGAGCTAATACTGGTATTTCAGCTCCAGGTGCAGGTTTTGGTCGTGATGGTGATGCATCTCCAATTGTTCGTATTGAACCAAAGTATCCGGTACAAGCGCAACGAGATGGCAAAGAAGGCTGGGTTAAGCTTTCATTTACTATCAATGAAGTTGGTGGAGTTGAAGATGTTGAAATCATTGATGCTAAGCCAAAGCGCCTATTTAACAAAGCTGCAAAACGAGCTTTGAAAAAATGGAAATACAAGCCAAAAGTTGTTGATGGTAAACCAGAACGTAGACCTGGGCTAACGGTACAATTAGACTTTACAATGGATAAGGGGTAATCAATATGAAAAAGATTATGACATCATTGTTAATCATCGCTTCAGTAGCGGTTATTCAGCTTCCAATGTCTGCAGTAGTAAATGCTGCTAGCGCTGATAAGTCTGATAAACCAAAACGCAAAACACAATTAGTTGGAGCCACGGTTGCTAAAAAAGTAACTAAAGCATTTGACGCTTATGCTGTTGAAGCTGAAGATGGTTCTAATGTTGACACCGCTTTATCAATGCTTTTAGAAATAAAAGCAAAGAAAGATTATGATAAAGCGTTTGTTAATCGCTATATTGGCGTTATGTATGCTCAGAAAGGTGATGAAAAATCTGCAGTTGAATATCTTATCAAGGCGGTTACACCTGATATTTTAAATGAAGCTGATCAAAGTGAATCTTTGAAAGTGCTAGCTGATTTGCAAATGCAAATGCAAGCTTATAAAAAAGCACTTGCGGGATATCAAACTTGGATGGATTTTTCAGGTGAAACTGATGCCAATGTTTGGGTTAAAATGGCGCAAGCCAATTTAGAAACCAAACAATTTAATAAAGTTGTTACAACTGCAGATAATGCGATTGCAGCTTATGGTGATAATCATAACCAAAACCCTTATGTTCTAAAATTAAATTCTTATTTTGAACGTAAAATGTTTAAGGAATGTGTTGATGTTTTAGAAACAGCAATACAAATATTTCCAGAAACAAAATTGTTTTGGACTCAATTAGCGCAGTTTTATGCGATGACTGAAGATTACTCAAAAAGCTTGTCGACTTTAGATATGGCATATAAGCAAGGTTTTCTTGATAAAGAAAATGAAATTAAGATGCTTGCTAACTTATATGCACAAAGCGATGTTCCTCATAAAGGCGCTATGATCTTAGAAAAGAACATAGACTCAGGAATTGTTAAACGTGATGATAAGAATTTATTCACATTAGCTAATTCTTGGCATGCAGCTCAACATATCGGTAAAGCTGCTGGTTATTATGGTGAATTGGCTAAGATGACCAATGAATCGAAGCATTATAGCAAGCAAGGCATGTTGTTGAATCAAGATGAACAGTTCGCTAAAGCGATTGTTGCTTTAAAGAAAGCACTTGAGATTGGTGTTAGATATCCTGGTCGCTTACATCAAAGCATAGCTGAATCTTACTTTTATCTTGAAAACTACAAGCAAGCTTATGTTTATATTCAAAAAGCGCTTAAAGATCCTAAGTCACGTAGAACGGCTAAGGGTTGGATTGGTTTCATAAAAGATACAGCGGCACGTAAGAACGTTTCTATTTAACTTCTTTTGTTTTCGTTTTAAAAACCAGCTTAAGGGCTGGTTTTTTTATGTCTGTAATTTGAGTTATACCTGCTCAATTATTCAATTGACCACAATGTGATGAGGAAAATTCAAAATACATTCAGTTATATTAAATAAACGTACTGCTAATTCATTTATATAAAACCTTTAATTGAAGCAGACATGAACATTATAAAGAAGAGTAATAAAGAGAAGTCTCACAGAATGAAGTCAGACTATTACGTTTATAGAAATAGAAGTATTGGTTATTTAAGATATGGCAAAAGGACACTTAATTTGTAAGCTAGTGTGTTGGCCTAACACAAATTTAGTTCGGTAGTTATGCTCAATATTGAATAGCAGTTATCGTCAATTAACAAATAAAATAGGATAAGATATGCTGTTTTGTTTGATCTAAATCAATTATTCCTAGAAATAAACCATATTGTCCGCTAGAATGCGCGCTCTAAATTTTCAGTTTAAAGAGATAAATATGTCAAACAGTGAACAGTTTAAAGACAGCACATCTATAGGTCATTTATTAGTCGGACTTATTGTGTTAGTTTGTGCACCATTGTTACCTATGGTTATGGGTTGGTTTACACTTCTTTCGAATTAGTAATTTCAACCTTAATTATAAATTAAGATAAAGTGATACTATGCATATATTGCTCGTAGATGATAAACAAAATATTCTTGACGTTGTTAAGCCATTGCTTCATCAACAGGGTGAGACTGTTGTGACTTCAACAAATGGTTTAGATGCTTATGAGAAAGCTCAGCAGCAGCATTTTGACTTATATATTATTGATCATCTTATGCCAGTAATGAATGGCTTACAGTTAAGTAAGAATCTGTTAAATAATCCTTTAACTGCTAACACTCCTATTATTTTTATGACTACTCAAAATACGGGGCAAGTTGCCACATTAACCCGTTCACTTTGTTTTCACGCTATTATAGCTAAGCCTATTGATGAAAAGTGTTTACTAAACGCTGTAAATGAAATAAATAAAAACAAAACTGGCCGTTATTCACTGTAAATCATCTTAGTTTTGCTTTATTCTTTAGCCTTGATAAATTTAAGACTTTTGATTTGCTAACGATGACAGAAACTGAACTTTCACTTTTAAAAAACTCAATTCACGATGTACCTGATTACCCAAAGCCAGGCATTCTATTTCGTGACATTACAGGCTTACTCGATGAGCCGACAGCTTACCAGTTAACCATTGATTTATTTGCTGCTAAATATAAAAATCGCGGATTCACTAAAATTATTGGCACCGAAGCCCGTGGTTTTCTTTTCGGAGCACCTTTAGCATTAGCTCTGGGGATAAGCTTTATTCCAGTTCGCAAACCTGGAAAACTGCCTCGAGCGACTAATAGTCAAACTTATCAGCTCGAATACGGTACTGACACCTTAGAAATACACCAAGACGCATTAACAGCTAATGACAAAGTGTTGATTATCGATGATCTTCTCGCAACTGGTGGCACCATTGAGGCAACTCTTGGTCTTGCTAAAGCACTCGGTGCAGAAGTTACCGATGCAGCGTTTGTTATATCTTTACCTGACTTGGGTGGAGAACAACGCTTAACTGATCTTGGCTTATCTATTCACTCTTTATTGCAATATAACGGCGATTAGGCAGTAATATGAGTTATCAAGTATTAGCACGTAAATGGCGACCTAAAAAATTCACAGAGTTAATGGGTCAAGAGCATGTTGTTACTGTTTTAGTTAATGCGTTAGAGCAAAGTCGTTTACACCATGCTTATTTATTTACCGGTACTCGCGGGGTTGGCAAAACAACCATAGCTCGAATTTTTGCTAAGAGCCTTAACTGTGAAACAGGTATTACTTCATCACCTTGCGGGGTGTGTGATACATGCCAAGACATAGACCAAGGTCGTTTTATTGATTTATTAGAAATTGATGCAGCTTCTAAAACGAAAGTTGATGATACGCGAGAAATACTTGATAACGTACAATATGCGCCCACACGTGGCCGTTATAAAGTGTATTTAATTGATGAAGTTCATATGCTTTCTCGTAGTAGCTTTAATGCGTTGTTAAAAACGTTAGAAGAACCACCAGAGCATGTGAAGTTTATTTTAGCGACAACAGATCCGCAAAAACTCCCCGTAACTGTGTTATCACGTTGTTTGCAGTTTCATTTGAAAGCATTAACCGTTAGTCAAATAGAACAAAAAACTCAGCAAATACTCGCAGCCGAAAACGTTTCAGTTGAACAAGAAGCATTAACATTATTGGCGAAAGCCGCTCGTGGTAGCATGAGAGATTGTTTAAGTTTAACTGACCAAAGTATTGCTCAAGGACAGGGAAGTATTACCCTCGCTAATGTTCAGCAAATGTTGGGTGGTGTAGATCAGAATTGGGTGTTTAAAATACTCATTGCACTGTTAAAACAAGATCCTAAAGCACTAATGACTCTTTCATTAGAGATAGCTTCTTATGCACCTAATTACAGTCGATTAACTGCAGAACTTATTCAATTACTTCATCAAGTAGCGATGACACAAGTGATTGGACAACATTTTGATTTATCCCCTGAGCACAATCAATTGGTTGAAAAGTTTAGTCAATCTATGAGTGCAGAAGATATTCAACTGTATTATCAAATTGTGCTTAATGGTCGTAAAGACTTACCATATGCTGCTGATGAGCAAGCTGCCTTTGACATGCTTCTCTTAAGAATGTTGGCTTTTACACCAATGACAAACAGCCCAAGTTTGCCGGATAATATGGTGAGCCCAGTGGCGGACTTTGATGATGTATCACTTGATGTAACAAATATAAATAATTCAGTGAATGCCGAAGAACAGCCAATTGTTGAGCAAACAATTGTTAATTCCCCAATCGATGAGTCGTTTAGTGAGTTATCTAATCCACTTACTGAAAAGGAAGAAATCGACGCTCCATTTCAAGATAAAACGAATCCATTAGTTGCTGACTCTTTTGAAACTACAGACCATATTGATAGCCAAAATACCGAGACGCCAAATTTTCCTATGCCTACTGCTGCGTCTGAACAAGATTGTAGTAGTGGCGATGTTAATATTATTGAGCAACATACCCCAAATCCAGATATTTCTATTGAGCCAGCAGCTTTCAATAATTTGACTGACGAACCCTTGAAAGATATATCACCAATCGAGCAAGCGCTAGCGACGAGGAATATGCTACGTAGCCGTAAAAAAGGGTTGGAAAATAGCGCAAAAAAGTCCAATGACGCTAAAGGGCGTCAAGAAACGGAGACAGACAATGTTAAGGACTCAACACCGAAGGTAGAGCCGCGTGTAGATATTCCAGCGCTAGAGTCTATTCCTGCACAAGCTTTTGATGTAAATGTTATTGACCCTGCAAAAATTCGTTCAGCGAATCAAGTTGATAAATGGGCAAATATGATTGATGCAATGTCTTTGACTGGCCGATTACGCCAATTAGCGATACATGCAACGGTTAGCGAACAATCTACTGATGATTTATTATTACTTAATTTAAACCAAGCAACAAAGCACCTAAATAGTGATGTTGCACATAAAAAACTAGAGCAAAGTATCTCTGATTTTTTAAAGCGTAAAATTACTGTAGAATTAACCATTGTTGATGAAACGTCAGATGATCCGTATCAAATACAATCGCATATTAATGATAAACGTTATGATTATGCAAAAGATTTACTAGAAAATGATGAAATAATTATTGGTTTGAAAACACATTTTCAAGCTGAATTAGATGAAAATACAATTGTAGCATTATAACTGCTACTTGATATTTGTCGCGTTAAGCACTATCTTTGGCGGCAACAGAACTTTGGAGAAAAAATTATGATGAAAGGCGGCATGGGCAACTTAATGAAGCAAGCCCAACAAATGCAGGACAAAATGGCTAAAGCTCAAGAAGAATTAGCCAAAATGGAAGTTATTGGCGAGTCAGGCGCTGGAATGGTTAAAGTTACTATGACAGGCGGGCACAGTGTTCGTCGTGTTGAAATTGACGACAGCCTTATGGAAGATGATAAAGACATGTTGGAAGATTTAATTTCAGCAGCATTTAACGATGCAGTTCGCCGTGTTGAAGAACAAAATAAAGAGAAAATGGGCGCTCTAACTGGTGGTATGCAATTACCGCCAGGGATGAAAATGCCGTTTTAGTTTTTAAGAGCTATTCATCTGAATAATGCGATAAAAAACATTAAAAAAGCCAGTGCCTTGTGAAAGGCTCTGGCTTTTTTAGTTGAAAATTTTATTAATTTCACATTTAAATCGAGCACATAATCATTGTTTTTTATTTTTCTACCGTAGATATAACTTTTCTAACTTTGCCCTCTAATCGTGTCAAACCCGATTTTTTTCCTATAGCTATAGCTTCATTAATACTGTTATTGTGATTAAAGTAAGCATCTAGGGCGAACATCGCCCCCACTCTGTTGCCACTTGCACAATGTACAAAAGCTTTTTGCTGGGTTTTTATCGCAGTAGAGAATAAAGCCAAGTTACTATGATTAACGCCTGAAGCACCATCAACAGGTATCGCAATATAGGTCATACCTAATGCTTCAACTTTAGCTTTTTCATCAAAATCAGTAAACTCACCGTCACCACGTAAGTTGATCACGGTTTTAATGCCGTTTTTCGATAAAAGAATTAAATCACTCTCGCTTGGTTGACCACCAACAATAAACTGGTGGGTATATTGTTTAGCGTTTTTAGCAGAAATTTTTTCACTTATGTTATGGCCTTGGCTAAAACCAGAAAAAGTGATCAGAAAAATAAAAAAGGTGATAAATGTTGTTTTAAGGAGCTTCGTCATATGTTTATTCCATAGCGTTAATATTATTTAAGTTTTCTTCTAACTTTGCCTGACTGTCTACACCTATTAAAATCAAATTTTATACATGGGAACATGAATATCATCAAGTTTATAACCCTTTAATGTTGCAGTCCCTTGATAACTTGATTCACCATCGCCACTAAACTCAAAATCAAATGTACTAATCCAGTGTGGGCCTAATTCTTTACTAAACCTTAAGCGGCTTGAGCGGCGAGAAAGAGAGATAAATTGTAAGTTATCTTTCTCACAGTATGCTTTTATGTGACGTAACGCAAACTCAGAAACTTTTCTGAGATAGATGAAGTACCACAAAAACAAGCAGACAATCAGTAACCAATATATGTTTTCCATTTTGACTCTCTATAATTAGCGTTGAAATAGCATACCAATGGCTTTACTTAACTCATGGCTGCGCTTTGGCGATCTCATACATTGGAATATCAATGGTCTCAAACTAGGGATTGCGACAAGGTCTTTGAATATAGCTTGAAACACTTCAATATCTTGTTGAGCAATTAATAATTCAAAAAATGCCATTATCTGTTGCTCATTGTTAAAAACTTGCCAACATCTACCAGTAATAACTATGGTCATTTCTTCAGATAATAGTGGCTGAATAGTTGCTCCTTCAATAAGTGAATCAATAAATTGAACAACATGTGGATTCTCACAGCTTGATGATAAGCTACGCAGTAAGAAGCTTAGCTGAGCATTTGGGCTGCTATCATTATCACTGGCGATATCTTTAAATTTTGCGATAAGTACATCAATAATTTCTACGGGTAACTTTACATTTTCAAGTGCAGAGCACAATGGTTGTAAAACAGGTTTAGGCAGATGGGGCAGAGCGTTCAGTAATATTTCTTGAGTTGCTTTGTCAGATAAACGCACAGCAAAATCATTTAATCCTTGTACACCAACTTCCTGCCAGTCATGCCAGGCCTTTTCACCTGATAAATAGCTCAGGGCACCTTGGTAATATTGACTACTAGGATTTTTTGTTTCAACAGAAATGAAACTGTTTAAATAAGCTAACTTGTACTGTGGCGGGGTAAAGTGATAAGGATTACTTTTCAATAACTCTTCTTGTTGCTCATTGGGGGCCGTATTGAGTTCGGCACCTAAAGCTTCAATGATAATGGCTATGAAATGATCTCTAGCAACAAGGTTAAGTAAGCCTCTTTCATCAAGTGGGAACTTTACGAACCATAAATACGGTGATGAGTTTTGGTTCTGCCAGAACGCCACCGCAATAAAGGCATGCCCTTGAGAAGGAAATGGGTAGGGTACTTGGTTGGCTTCAACTTTTGCAAAAGTGTCTTTTGATAATTTATCTACTTTTCGGCCAATATCAAAAACTCTATATTGAGATCCCGACAGCTTTAATAGTTCAGAAATAGAAGAAATAGTACTCATAGGGTAAATAATAATTAAAATAATAATCGAATAATGTCGGCATTATAGAGATAATGAGAACTGAATACTATTTGCTTTTTTCTCAGCCAAGCACAAAAACAGAGATAACCATGCCTTTTGATGAAAAACCTATCCTCACTATTTTATATCAAGACGAATACATTGTTGCAGTTGATAAACCTGCAGGGCTATTTGTTCATCGTAGCTATATGGATAAAGATGAAATATATTTTGCTTTGCAATTAGTACGAGATCAAATTGGTCAATATGTCTATCCATTGCATCGGTTAGATAGACCAACATCAGGGGTACTACTCTTTGGTCTAAATGAAGACGTTGCACGTTTAATGGGCCAGGCTTTCATGGATAAAAAAATTCAGAAAACCTATTTTGCTCTAACACGAGGACATTTACTTGGCGCGGACGAAATAGACCACCCATTGAAAGAGAAGCTAGATAAGTTAGGTGATAAAAATGTTAGTCTCGATAAAGAGCCACAAGATGCAGTGACTCATTATCAGTCGATGTTAACGGCTAGCTTGCCAATTAAAGTGGGCAAGTTTGACAGTGTCCGTTATTCATTGATTAAGTTATTGCCAGAAACAGGCAGAAGACATCAAATCCGTCGCCATTTAGCACACTTACGTCATCCCATCATTGGTGATATAAATTATGGTGACAACAAGCAAAATCCGTTTTTTATCGAGCACTTCGGATTTAAACGACTGATGTTGTTAGCTCAAAAAGTAGAATTTGTTCATCCAATTACTAATGAGCAATTGATCATTGAAACTGAGTTCGACCAACAATGGCGACAGGTTTTTGATGAGCTATCTTGGGCAATAGAAAAAATAAATTAACGCGCTATTAAAGCTATGCTATTCAGCAGCAACAATACTGACTGCATTAACGTCTCTTTCAATTAGTGCGGCATAAGCGTGCTGTGGTCTATTTATATTCTCATCGCTCGCTTTAGGGCCTTTAATACTAACAGCGTTAACAAAAATATCGCTACTATAACGTTCGCGTTGTTGAGCAAAGGCAATCATCATTTTTTGATCTTCAGGTACTGGACGATGGAGCAATGACATCATTAAATGATGATCAGAAATTAATGGCTTTTTTTCTATCTTTACTACAGAGGTTGAACTGCAAGCAGTAAGTAATAAAGCGAATGTAATAACAAGCAAAGACAATAAATTTTTCATGATCAGTCAACAATAAAACAAGCGATACATCTAGATGGCAAATGGTATGCCAAGTGTATTGTTGATTTTTAAATTGCCAATTCATAATCAGAAATCACTTATTAACTGATTGTTATTTGGATGAAAAATAACGATGCATTATTTTTCTTTGGTAGGCTATTTTTTGCGATATTGAAGGGAGTATCAATTTGTAAACGTTGTTTTTTCGTTGGTGTCAAAAAAATAGCGGTGATAAAACCACCGCTATTTTTAGAAAAATTTTAAATAATTACTCTTCAGAAATAGATCTAAGTAATGCGTTGATACCTACTTTTGCGCGTGTTTTAGCATCGACCTTTTTAACGATAATAGCAGCGTATAAACTGTAAGTGCCACATTTTGAAGGTAGGTTGCCAGGAACAACAACTGAACCGGCAGGTACTCTACCGTAATGTACTTCACCTGTTTCACGGTCAAAAATTCGGGTACTTTGGCCAATGTAAACCCCCATAGAAATAACCGCACCTTCTTCAACAACAACCCCTTCAACAATTTCAGAGCGCGCGCCAATAAAACAGTTATCTTCAATAATGGTAGGTCCTGCTTGCAATGGTTCTAAAACACCACCAATGCCAACACCACCTGATAAATGAACGTTTTTACCTATTTGTGCGCAGGAACCTACCGTAGCCCAAGCATCAACCATACAGCCTTCATCAACAAACGCACCAATGTTTACAAAGCTCGGCATTACCACAACATTTTTACCGATAAAGCTACCTGTACGAACTGAAGCGCCAGGCACAACACGTACACCATCAGCCACGAAGTCAGCTTGTGTATAATCGGAATATTTCATCGGTACTTTATCAAAAAAAGTACTTTCCGCACCGTCAATCACTTCGTTATCCCAAATTCTAAACGATAACAAAACTGCTTTCTTAAGCCACTGATGAACAACCCACTCACCTGCAATCTTTTCAGCAACACGAGCTGAACCATCATTTAAAGCAGATAAAGCATCTAATACGGCTTGCTTAACTTCAGCTGATACTGTGTTTGGTGTAATGTTCATTCTGTCTTCAAAAGCTTGCTCTATGGTGCTTTGTAAGTTTGACATGCAATTTCCTATTCTTTTAAATGTATTTTTTAAGTTTTATATTCTAAGTTACTTTTCACATAACATAGCTGAAAGATGTTCTTGTTGCTCTAGCGTCAACGCCAAGTTATCGGTATTTGACACGGTAAAAACATCTTCTGCTTTTTCGCCGAAAGTCGTTATTTTAGCGGAATGAATGTTTAATTTGTTCTGTTGAAATATTCTAGCAAACTTAGCTAAAAGGCCAGGATGATCTAGGGCAATAATTTCTAACAGGGTATTTTTATCAGTAGACGTTTCAATAAAGCTAACTTTAGTAGGCACTTTAAAATTATCAATGTATGCCGGTGCCGGTTTACTTTTAATTGTTGGTGTTCCCATCATTAATGAATTTGTTAGTGCTTGGGCTATATCTAAAGCCCGGTAACTGTCACTAATCGGTTTGTTTTGTTGATCGAGCACGACAAACGTATTTAATGTATAACCTTTCTTACTGGTAATGATTTTAGCATCGTGTATTGATAATCGCTTTGCGTCGATTGATGTCACTATTCTTGCAAAAATATTTAGAGAAGACTTGGTATAAATAAATATTTCGGTGCCCCCTCGATAAGGTTTAGGGCTGATCAATACCAGTGGTTTAACAATATTATGCTCGATAATATGTTCACTATGCCACGCTATTTGCTCTGGCGAGTAACGTAAAAAATAATCAGCTTTGAGCTTACTCCAGAATTTTTTAACTTCTGTTACATTGCTGTTATTAATTTCAAGGATCTCTAATGCTTGTTCTTGGTTTTCTCTAATTTTCGCACGTAAATCTACTTGTTTCTCAAGTCCTCGACGAAAAGCTCTTTTGGTATTAAAGTAGAGTTCCTCAAGTAAATTAGCTTTCCAGCTATTCCATAAACTTTCATTGGTCGCTCTCATATCAGCAACGGTTAAGCAATAAAGGTAATCTAAGTGAGCTTCGTCTCTTACAATTCCAGCAAAGGTTCTGATAACGTCTTCATCAGAAATATCTCTTCGTTGTGCGGTAACCGACATCAGCAAATGATTTTTTACTAACCAAGCAATCATTCGTCCGTCATGATCGTTAATTGGGTGTACCTTACTAAACTCTAACGCATCTACAGCACCTAATTTAGCATGGTCGCCACCACGCCCTTTAGCTATATCGTGAAATATACCAGCAATATACAGTACTTCTGGTTTACGAATACGCTGCATTATTTTGCTACAGAGCGGAAAGTCGTTGTCGTATTTCGTTTGACTAAAACGATAAATATTTTTAATCAACCGATAACTATGCTCATCGACCGAATAAGCATGGAATAAATCAAACTGCATTTGTCCGACAATATTTCGCCACTGTGGTAAATAGGCACCAATAATTGAATGACGATGCATTAGGGTAAAAGTCAGCCCTATGCCATTAGGGTGTCTCATTATTTCAATGAAAATTCTTCTGCATTCGGCATAATCCATTAAATCAGAAATCAAGCGCCTACGGGCATTTCTCATTAATCGCAGTGTATCGGGGTGTAAATCAGTAATGTTTTCGTTTTGGGCAACAAGTAAAAGCATTTCCATGATTTTTACTGAGCTCATGAATATTCTATTGTTGGTGGCTTTTATCTGACCGTCGATAATAATAAAATCTTTATTAAGCGGAATTTCTTCTACCGAAAGACCCTTTTTGACGATAGCAAATTCGAAATGCTGCAATAGCATTTTATTCAGTTCTGCAACACGACCTATTATCCTGAAGAATCGTTTCATCATTCGTTCAATTGCGAGTTTTCCTTCATCACCAAAGCCCATTAAACTGGCGACTTCACCTTGATAATCAAACAATAATCGGTTTTCACTGCGGCGGGCAACAATGTGTAAAGCTGCTCGCATCCGCCATAAATAGTCTTGACACTCCAACAATTCAAAAAATTCATTCTGCGTTAAATAATTATGAGCGACGAGTTCTTCAAATGAGTCTGCAACAAAATGGCGTTTTGCTACCCAAGCAATCGTTTGGATATCACGTAAGCCTCCTGGGTTTGCTTTTAAATTTGGCTCGAGTGTATATGACGCTCCATGGTATTGTTGATGACGGTCATATTGTTCATCTCGCTTTGCTATAAAGAATTTTTCTGATGTCCAATAATCATTTTCAGCTAACAACTGATATAAATGTTGCGTTAATGTTTCATTACCACAAATTTGGCGCACTTCCATTAGGTTAGTAGCCACGGTGACATCATTTTCTGCTTGTTTTATACATTCTTTAGCACTACGAACACTTTGACCAATATCGAGTTTTACATCCCATAGTTGAGTGATAAAAGTTGATATTTTTTCAGATAGCTCATCAGAAATACTTTCTTGCGTAAGCAATAGTATGTCAACATCAGAATATGGATGTAATTCACCTCGACCATAACCCCCAACGGCCAGTAAGCTAATTTGATGTTCATCTAGGTTATGTTGACACCAAAGTTTTCTGAGAATATTGTCAACAAATTGTGAACGTGCAGATACTAAAACGGACACTTCTACAATGGGAAATTTATTTTTTTGCCACTGCTGAAAATCAAGGCTAAGTTGACAAATATCTTGAGTAGAGATGAAAGGGGAGCTAACGGCCAAAGAGTCGCTATATTCTAAAGGAAGAAGAGTTTGCATAGCTGATATTTACTCAGTAGTTTAAGGCGATAGCCATCATGCTTTATTTCTTGATGAAAAAGCAAATAACAACTACCGCTAACTTATACCAAGCAGATTAATTATTAGATCATTTTTATTGGATAAAATGAAAATCTACATCGTTATAAAGTTTATAAATAGAATAACTACTTATAAACTTTATGTGCAGTATTTATCCATTTTCCCACATAAAAAGTCGCTCACTTAATTAATCGAATTGGTAGTAGACTTTGTTTTAAAACTCGTTATAAATAATTAGTTTTGTAACTGTCTAGGAATTGTATCATCGTTATGCAGTGTTAATATTTCACAACCTGCTTTGGTTACTACAATAGTATGTTCCCATTGCGCTGACTTTTTGCCATCTAACGTGTAAACAGTCCAATTATCTTCTTTATCTAAAAGTGTATTTGCACGACCAAGATTAACCATAGGTTCGATAGTAAAGCACATACCTTCAACCATTTTTTCTTTGTCATTATTTTTATAATGAACAATTTGCGGCTCTTCGTGAAACTCTTTACCAATGCCATGCCCACAGTATTCTTTTACAATTGAATAGCGGCCTGATTTTTTTAAAAACTTTTGAATGGCGCAACCAATTTCACCAAAGGTATTGCCAGGTTTTACTTTTTTCAAACCTACATACAAAGCTTCTCTGGTTATACGGCATAAACGGTTATCTTCAAGGCTTACTTCGCCGATAAGAAACATTTTGCTAGTATCGCCATGGTAGCCGTCTTTAATCACGGTTATATCCATATTGACAATATCGCCATCTTGTAAAGGCGTATCGTTAGGGATACCGTGACAAACTACATTGTTAACTGATGTACAAATTGATTTAGGGAATCCATGATAATTTAACGGCGCAGATATCGCGTTTTGTACCTTGTCGGTATATTCAGCACATAGGGTATCTAACTCATTGGTTGTCACACCTGCTTTAACATGTGGTGTGATCATTTCTAGTACGTCAGCCGCAAGTTTTCCTGCAATACGCATTTTTTCTATTTCTTGTTGAGTTTTTATTGTAATACCCATTTATTCCTCAATGATTTATTTATGTAAATGCTATAGACGTTATTTTGCCTAAAAGTAAAGTTGTTGTCTATTTGTCTAGTCTTTCGCCATTTCAAGTTCAATAGCTTCGGTTATTGCACTAGGGGTTTGTAAATATAAGTTATGGTTTAACAAGGTTAAGTTTTCATTATGAGCAATCAGTATTGCTGGAATTGCTTTGGTGCCAATTAGTTCTTGAAAGTCGTAAATTTCTTGTAAGGTAAACTCTGCTTCTTTTGCTATTTTACCTTCTTTAAATACTTTTGCCGGTGGCGATAACTTAAGCGCTTCTACAATAGCTTGAAAATCTTCTTCATGCGTAAAAGGAGTACCTTGTTCGAAATGCTGTTTTTGAATCGCTTGTATTAGGTCTAAAGTTAAGTGTGGTACTTTTTGACTAACCCAGCCAATTAAGTTGGCGCTTATCGTTGAGTCTTTCTCAACATTAAGCGTTTTTACGTATTCGTTAGTAAATTCAATATTGGCGTCATCTTCAACAGCTTCAATTGTTTTCTGACTGACTTTTTCATCTCCTTCGTAATGCGCACAATGCCATAAATTTAAATTGATATTAGGAAAGTTCTTGGCAATTTCTTTAACTAAAGAAGTTGCTGCAAAGCTCCAAGGGCAGTGAGTGTCATAAATAAAAAAGAGTTCAGTAGACATATTGGTTTATCGCCGTAGTGTTAAGTCAAAAAGTGGACCAAAATATAATGGCGCTAATTTTAGCGCGTACGAAAAAATTATCCCACTAAAATTATCTTATTAGTGTAATTATTATTAGTAGAACCTTTTCTTTTTAGGCTGGTTTTCTAGCATATTACATCTTTATATGGTATAAAGTGCGCCGTTAAATTCATTGATTGAATCGTATTGTTATTAATTCTGTTTAAAATTGGGCGAGCCCTTTTTCAAACAAGAATAGAGTAACGTATTGTTATCAATGGTGTTTAGCGATTAAACTTGTATTGTTAATAATAACGGTACGTATTATAAATTCACATACATTTATTAAGAATATATCGGGGTGCTCAGTTTGAATTTGTCTTATTTAATTAAGCAAATAAACAAACAATAAGGAGTTAGATATATTTGAATGTATGAACGCTTAACCCCCTAAACCAATTAAAGGAAAAATCATGCCAAACGTTTCTATGCGCGATATGCTTAAAGCAGGTGTTCATTTCGGTCACAAAACCCGTTACTGGAACCCAAAAATGAAAACTTACATTTTTGGTTCACGCGATAAAGTT
>Ga0209292_1002080_pt1 | contig 23507 bp, 20 predicted proteins | sample GOMGulsemesocosm_2_FD_184634 | JGI IMG/M metagenome (GOLD analysis project Ga0209292, IMG submission 184634) | Methane-oxidizing microbial communities from mesocosms in the Gulf of Mexico - GOM9C Gulf of Mexico (SPAdes) (version 2) | ecosystem: Environmental > Aquatic > Marine > Cold seeps... | reverse complement strand
ATACAATACTGTCAAAAAAATCTGTGGCTAAATTAACCACTCCCTATATTTTAGAATACGAAGGAGAAACGAGTTATTATGCTTACGGATGGGCAATTTTCAACACCTCTAGAAAAACAAAGATGATAGCACATGATGGTAGTGACGGAACTTTTTATTACGATTTTAAATGGTTTCCAGAAGAGAAAATGACAATATTATATGCTACCAATGCATTGACTAGAAACATTCAAGATGTTGCTTGGGAAGTAGATAAAATGCTATTTGACCCAACTTATATACCAAAAAAAGTAGAAGTATACATGCTAACAAAACTGTTGCAATACACAGAAAACTATACTGGAAGCTTGGATACATTAGGAGAGAAAATAAAAGAAAAATTCAAAAAAGGTTTGTTCCATCCCTATTATTTAAATAGAATGTGTGGCATGCATATGAGAAAGAACCAATTAGAAAAAGCATTAGTTTTTGGCCGTTTAAATGTTGAGCTATTCCCTAAAAACGCAAACAATTGGGATACTTTGGGAGAAGTATATTATAAAAAAGGAAATAAAACAAAATCGTTAGAGTATTATCAAAAAGCACTTAGTTTAGATCCAGAATTGGAAACAGCTAAGCAAATGATTCAAAAGATTAATCAATTATAGATAGTACAATTTAATACGTATGAAATCAATTATAATAAAAGCAGTTTTTTTATTCCTATTAGGTAGTATCACTGCACAAACATATACAACAAAAGCAATTGGTCGAATTGATAATTATTTATCAAAAAGTGAGAAAAATGGATTAACTGGAGCTGTTTTAATAGCAAAAGGTGGTGATATTTTACTGAACAAAGGTTTTGGATTTGCTGATAAAAAGAATCAGATTAAAAACACACCCAAAACGGTATTTGATATAGGTTCGGTTTCGAAGCAGTTTACAGCAGCAGCAATTTTAATGCTAGAAGAACAAGGGAAGTTAAAAGTTGAGGATGCAATAAGCACCTATTTTAAGAATCTACCTGATGATAAAAAGAATATTACCATTCATCAATTGTTAATTCATTCATCTGGTTTGGCGCGTGGCATTGGTAGAAAAGATTTTGATCAAATTGATAGAGATGATTATTTTAAGCAGCTCTTTAAAACTACATTATTGCAAAAACCAGGTTTAAAACATAGATACTCGAATGCAGGATATAGCATTCTATCAAGAATTATTGAGTTGGTTTCAGGTCAAACTTACGAAACATATCTACGCAAAGAGATTTTCTTGCCAGCTGGAATGAAATACACGGGCTATTTATTGCCAAAATGGAGTGATTTAACAAGTGCGATAGGATACAGTTATAATGTTCTGAATATTGGCTCTATGATAGAACGTTATCAAAGAGATGGAGCAGTTTCTTGGGTGATTATGGGAAATGGAGGATTAAATTCAACTCAAGAAGATATGTTTAAATGGTATGTAGCATTAAAAAATGGAACAGTTTTATCTAAAGCTGCCATTAAAAAAATGACTACTCCATATATTATTGAAAGAGAAGAAGACAAAAGTTATTATGCCTATGGTTGGGTTATTTTTAAAACTCCTAGAGGTACAGATATGGTTGCTCATGATGGAAGTAATGCCACATTTTTCTATGACTTTAGATGGATGCCAAAAGAAGATGTACTTGTGTTGTATGCAACAAGTTCTATGACAAGAGAAGTGGGACCATTGGCTTGGAGAATTGATAAAATGTTGTTTGATGACACCTATATACCTAAAGAAGTAAAAACTGATTTTGTAACTACCATGTTGCGCTTTTCGGAAAGCTATAAAGGTTCTTTAAAAGGATTGACAAAAGAACTTAAAAAAGAATTTGGTAGTCAGTTAAATACATCATTTTATTTAAATCGCTTAAGCGGAACTTATTCAAGAAATGGAATGCTATTAAAAGCAATAGCAGTTGCAGAATTAAACGTTAAAATATTTCCAAAAGATAGTAATATTTGGGATAGTTTAGGACAGGTTTATTTTGATAATAAACAAATTAAAAAATCGCTTAAAGCTTTTAAAAGAGCATATAAATTAGATTCTAAAAATGTATTTGCGAAGGATATGATTGAAAAAATCAAAAAAAAGTAATTAGCAACATTATTTCAAACCATTCAATGTTCTATTTAGGCTACGAAGCGTAATTCCCAAATAATTGGCAATGTCATTTTTAGAGAATATGGTATCGTAGTCTGGATAGGATTTTTTAAGTTTTAGGATATTCTCTTCTATAGAGTAGGACTGTTGAAAAGAATGCCTTGGTGCTTTATAGCCAATTTTTACTGCCATCGCTTTTATCACCAATCTGTTAAAAATTGAATCATTCTCTAACAACTCATTATAATGTTGATGGGTGATTTTATACACTTCTACATTAGAAATGGCTTCAATTGAACAGAAACTTAAATTTCCACTAAACACTTCCAATTCGCCAAATTCCATTCCTTTTCCTAAAAATTCTTGAATAAAATCCTTTCCATTTTCATCAGATAAATAACATTTTGTAATCCCATTTTTGATGATGTACAATGATTGATATCGCTTGTCCTGTTCTAAAATTATTGCTTTAGGGTTATAGCTCTCTAGTTCGAAATAGTCAGGTTGCTTTTGATTTAAAATTTCAATGTATTTTAAAAAATCAATGTCGGTTCTAATCATTATTTATGAATTGGGACAATTGTCCTTTTTTAAGAAATGGTATACGTTGTTCTTTGCAGTGTAAAATTATACAATAAATTAGAATAGCACCAAATATGAGCACTTTATTACAACAAATAGCATTTATCAAAGAAATTGATAAACTAAAATATATACAACGAAAAACACGGTTATTTAATAGTGATAGACATGAGAATGATGCGGAACATAGTTGGCATTTGGCAATGATGACATTGGTGTTAGCAGAACATAGCAATGTGGGAATTGATGTATTAAAAGTCTTAAAAATGGTGTTGATTCATGATATTGTAGAAATAGATTCAGGAGATATTTTTATTTTTGATACTACTAAAAATCATGATAATACAGAAGAAGAGCTTAAAGCTGCTAAAAGAATCTTCGGAATGTTGCCAGAAGTACAAGCAACAGAATTGATTGCGCTATGGATCGAATTTGAAGAAGGTAAAACAAACGAAGCAAAATTTGCAAAAGCCATGGATCGTTTTGAACCTATTTTGCAAAATGCTTCTAATAAAGGCGGAACTTGGAGAGAATACCAAGTGCCAAAAGAAAAAGTGTTAGATAAAACAAAACCGGTTGCTTCTGGTTCTAAAGCTATTTGGGAGTATTCTCTAAATGAAATTAATACGCTTTTTAAAACGCTTTAATTGTATGGAAACCAATCAAAAAATATATACAAGACAATTTATCTTTATTTGTTTGAGTTCCTTGTTTTTTTCTGCGAGTTATAACATGTTAATTCCTGAGTTACCAAGTTATTTAAGCAATTTAGGTGGCGCAGAATACAAAGGGTTGATCATCGCATTGTTTACATTAACAGCTGGTTTGTCAAGACCTTTTAGCGGGAAGTTAACAGATACCATTGGACGGAAACCAGTGTTGATAATTGGAGCTATTGTCTGTGTTATTTCTGGATTGTTTTATCCGATATTGACAAGTGTTTCAGGATTTTTGTTTTTGCGATTGCTACATGGATTTTCTACAGGATTTAGTCCAACAGCTATTGCAGCTTATGTTTCTGACATCATTCCAAAAAACAAATTGGGAGAAGCAATGGGTATTCAAGGCTTATGTTTTAGTACAGGTTTAGCTTTAGGACCTGCTCTGGGGAGTTATATAAAATTATATACAAACTACAATGTATTATTTTACAGTTCTTCTATCATGGCTTTGCTGTCTATTGTTTTAGTGATTCGGGTAAAAGAAACCTTGCAAAATAAACAACAATTTAAATTTCAATCCCTTAAAATATCAAGATCAGATATTTTAGCAAAAGAGGCCTTGCCTGCAGCATTCATTACTTTTATTACTTATTTGGGGTTTGGAGTAGTACTTACGTTGATTCCAGATTGGAGCGATCATTTAGGGATTATCAATAAAGGAACCTTCTTTATAGCATTTACAATTGCCTCTGTTTTTGTAAGAATCCTAGCAGGAAAAATATCCGATAGATATGGAAGAGAAATTGTAATCAAAATAGGATTGATCATATTGATTATAGCCTTGTTTCTATTAGGATTTTTAAATACTAAAAACGGAATGTTGCTTGGTGCTATTATTTATGGTTTGGCAATGGGAATTTTATCACCAACAATCAATGCTTGGACCATAGATTTGAGTAATCCACTAACAAAAGGAAAATCTATAGCAACCATGTATATTGCTTTAGAAGCGGGAATAGGATTAGGAGCATTGTTTTCTGGATGGTATTATCAAAATATTCTAGAGCATATTCCAATGACATTTTATGCTTGTGCACTTTTTGCAGTCTTTGGTTTAATTTATTTGTTCTATTCAAAAAAGAAATATTGATATTCAATTTTTGAGTTTTGATATAAAACGTTTATCCTCATTTTGTGGCGTTCCTGTACTTTTTCTTTTGGCTTTGAAAAGTATTTCGTTGTTTTGCTGTGGATATGAATACACAAGTAAACACACAGAATAATAAGGGCAGCCTTTCTTTGTACTGGAAATGTCAATTGACAGGATGGGGTTTGGTTTCTATTTATTGGGCTTACACAGTATATACAAGAGATAGTTATGGGTTTTTCTATACATTTTTGAATTATGTGTTGGATGCTTCCATCGGAATTTTTCTAACTCATATGTACCGTAGGTTTGCAATCAAAGCAAACTGGAGTAGTTTGCCAATAAGAAAACTATTGATAAGAATAGTTCCGGTAGTGTTACTACTTGGTTTTTTGTATATGGAAATGAACAACTTGAAATGGCACGGGTTTATGTTGTTTTTTTTCGATAGGGAATATGTTTTATTGACATCTCTATTATATTGGGATCCTATTTTAATTACAGGGTTACGATTGATGTCTATTTGGGTATTGGCTTATCATTTGTATCATTATTATCAAAGTGAAGTAAAAACAGCAAAAGAAAATGCACAACTTTCATTAATAGCTAAGCAAGCACAGTTAGATAACTTATCGGCTCAATTAAACCCACATTTTTTATTCAATTCATTGAATTCTATAAAGTCTTTAGTCATAGAAAATCCAGATACAGCAAGAAGAGCCATTGATTTACTGTCAGATTTATTACGTTCATCACTCTACGAAAAAGACAAAGATTTAATTACTATAAAAGACGAGTTGTCTTTAGTGCAAGATTATATAGAATTAGAAAAAATGCGTTTTGAAGAACGCTTACAGCTAGAAATATCGCTTGATAAAACATTGAGTACTTTTAAAATTCCGACCTTGAGTATTCAATTATTAGTAGAGAATGCGATCAAACACGGAATAGATTCAAAAATTGAAGGTGGAATTGTTCATCTTACTATAGAAAGGAATAATAACAATACAATAGTGATTACAGTTCAAAATCCTGGAACTTTAAATAATAATAAAAAATCACCTGGTTTAGGGTTGAAAAACTTAAAAGAACGATTGGCAATTCAGTATAAAGGAAAAGCAACTTTTTGCTTAACAGAGATAGATGAAATAGCAGTGTCAGCAGTAATAACACTTCCAATTAACAACGATGAAAACATTTAAAACAGTAATTATTGATGATGAACGTTTGGCTAGAGAAGAGGTAAAACGAGCATTGAAGAGTTATCCAGAATTTGAAATAATTGGAGAAGCGAGCCATGTTGATGAAGCGAAAGCCATTGTTGAAAACGTGAAACCAGATATTATCTTCTTAGACATTCATATGCCAGGGAAAAGTGGCTTTGACTTGTTAGAAGAATTGACAACTGTACCAGAAGTAGTGTTTACAACTGCTTATGATCAATATGCTGTAAAAGCTTTTGAATTGAATGCTTTAGATTACTTGGTAAAACCATTACGAGACGAACGTTTTTCAAAAACAATTGAGAAAGTAAAAGCTGAGTTAGCTAAAAAAGAAGAAATCAAAGAAGATGTATTACCAATGCATCGAAAAATATTCATCAAAGATGGAGAAAAATGTCACTTTATTCCCTTGTCTGAAATACACTTTATAGAGTCACTAGAAAATTATGCGCGTTTGTATTTTGGAGATCAAAAAGCAATGATAAAACGATCGTTAAATCTTCTGGAAGAAAAGTTAGATTCAACCGTGTTTTTTAGAGTCAATAGAAGTCAAATAATCAATACACAGTACATAAAAGAAATTCACCCACATTTTAATAATAAGCTACAAATTACACTAACTACTGGTGAAACTCTAGAAGTTTCAAGTCGACAATCAGTAAAGTTTAAAAATTGGAATAGCTTGTAAATACAGAAACAATGATAACAAAATACAATATAACAAAAGTGCTTGTTGCATTTTTGATGTTCTTGCAGTACGCTGCAAACTCGCAACACGCAACCCCATATTCAATAGGAAAAACCTATAAAATTCACTCTAAAATTTTAAAAGAGGAGAGAAGCTATATTTTAGAATTACCTAGCTCTTATGAAACTAGTAAAAAGAACTATCCGCTATTGGTTTTATTAGATGGAGAAGTAAACTATCACTCACATTCGGGTATTCTAAACCACATGACACAAGGAAGGCAAATCCCTGAAATGATTATCGTTGCCATTACCAATGTAGATAGAAATCGAGATTATACACCAACAAAATACTTAACCAATTTAAATGGATCTAGTGCCGTAGAAAATCATAAAACGAGTGGAGGTAGTGTACAGTTCTTGAAGTTTATAGAGCAAGAATTATTGCCAAAAATTGAAAGCACTTATAGAACATCTTCATTTAAAACCTTAGTTGGAATTTCTCATGGAGGCTTGTTAGTTGGGTCTGCATTTCTATCTAAGGAAACCTCTTTTAATGGTTTTATTTCGATGGATCCAAGCTTTTGGTGGGACAATCAATATGTAGTGAAACAATTAGAGAGAACAGATTTAAATCAAATTAAAGACAAGAGAATCTATGTGTCTACGGCAGATAAATTCGAGAATTTCGATAGAATTCCACATGTATTTACTACAAACATTAACAGTCACGAAAATTTCAACACAACCTTAAAAAACAAAGGGTTTTCACCGTCTAAAGTTGCATTAGAATATTTTAAAGAAGAAAGTCATTGGACAGTTGCTTTATTAAGTTTGTATAACGGAATGCAGTTTATTTACAAAGATTTAAAAATGAAAAATAGTAGTAACAGTTCTGTTGAAGAGATTGTTTCTTATTACAAAACAAATTATAATGGTGGGTTTTTACCACCAGAAAGAGATGTAAATAATATTGGGTATCAACATTTAAGAAATGATGCGAAAAAAGCAGTATCCTATTTTATGTTAAATGTAAAGAACTACCCAACATCTTCTAATGCATTTGATAGTTTAGGAGAAGCATATATGCTCTCTGGCGATAAAAAGAATGCATTTAAGAGTTATAAAAAAGCCTTCGAGTTAGATTCAGGAAATAAAAATGCTTTGAAGATGATGCAACAATTAAAATCAAAATAAAACAAATATCGATTACACCAAGTAAATTTTAGTATTGCCTTTTTTTAGTGCAATACAAGAATCATATACTTAATATTTAACTACATAAAAATGAAGAAATCAACCTTTTTTAGCATTTGTTTGCTAACAATATCCATCATAATTTTTGGCTCTTGCAATTCAAAGGAAAATCAACAAGTGCCTAGGATTGTAATAGAAAATGACAACAGCTACTTAGTACAAGACAGTATATTGATACCTACAAAAGACGGTGCAAAAATACATGCTATTGTAGTTCGTAGTTCAAAGATTAGTGAGCCTATGGCAGCAATTTTATTCCATTCTGTTTATGCCAGAAAAACAGATATAGAAAGAGCTAAAAAAATTGCAGATAGAGGCTATATAAGCGTTCTGTCTTACACAAGAGGAAAAGGGATAAGTCCAGATAAAATTGTTCCCTACGAGCATGAAGTTACTGATGTATATGAAGTAATTGATTGGATTAGTAAACAAGAATGGAGCAATCAAGAAGTCGGAATGTACGGCGGAAGTTATGTTGGTTTTACGCAATGGGCATCTATGAAACACAAAGTACATCCAGCATTAAAAACCATTGTGCCTTCGGTAGCTGCAGCTCCAGGAATAGCAGAACCGATGGAGAATGGAGTCTACCAGAATTTTCATTACCCTTGGACACATTATGTAAGTAATAACAAGTATTTAGATACCACTTTGTATAATAATGGGAAACGATGGGGCGGTTTAAATATGAAATGGTATGAAACTGGTGTGGCTTATAAAGCGATGGATAGTTTGGATGGATTGCCAAATAAGAAATTTAACAACGAACTGCTACATCCAACGTACGATGACTATTGGAAAAGCATGATGCCTTATAAAGAGGATTTTTCTCATATCGATATTCCAATTTTAAGTACTACTGGTTATTATGATGGTGGACAAATAGGTTCTTTGTATTATTTAAAAGAACATTATAAATACAATAAAAATGCAGAACATTATTTGGTTATTGGCCCATACACACACTTTGGAGCTCAAAGAGTTCCTGGTAAAAAAATCTATGGATATGAGATTGATCCTGTGGCGCAAATAAACATTACCAACCTTATTTTTGATTGGTTTGATTATATTTTTAAAGGAGCCCAAAAGCCTGCATTATTAAAAGATAAAATCAATTATCAAGTAATGGGCGCAAATACTTGGGGGCATGCACCAGCTTTAGATAAAGTTGCGAATGATACACTTACATATTATTTTAGCAGCGTGCGTTCTAATGTGAAGTTTAAATCGACCTACGACACAGGTAATTTAGGTGTAAATGAGCATTTTACTTTATCAAATAAGGCAAGTTCTAATAACTTTTTAGAACAAAAAATTGACTTCTCTGATAGAGGGAAATATACATGGAATGCTAGTGGCGGAGGAAATATCGTCTCAGAAACAATAACCATTGGAGAAGGTTTTTCTTTTGCAACAGAAGTATTTAAAGAAGATTTTGAATTGAACGGTTCTTTTCATGGAGCACTTCAAGTAGCAATTAATAAAAAAGATTTTGATTGTAATATTATATGGTATGAACAAACTGTAGACGGTAAATTTCATAGTTTATCATTGGCCTTTGTTGGTAGAGCAAGCCTTGCAAAAGACAATGAAAAAAGACAGTTATTAATTCCAAGTCAGAAAACGAGTTTTCCTTTTACTAATGTGAGGATGACAAGTAAAAAAATTAAAAAAGGAAGTAGAATAATAGTTGTAATTAATGGTATAAAGCATCCTTTTTCACAAATTAATTATGGGTCAGGGAAAGATGTGAGTGAGGAAACTATGGGCGCTGATGCTAAAGAATCCTTACAAATAAAATGGTTTTCTGATAGTTTTATTAAAATCCCTATCAAAAGATAAAATAACTAAGAGCGCTATTTATAGCAGCATTAACCAACAGGTTAGTGTTGCTTTTTTTATTAATGAAGTCATGTTTCACGTTTATAAGCTTATGTTTTTTTTGAAGAAATATTATTAGTTAAAACCTAATAGTAAATATAGGAAGAGTAAAAAATATTTTTTTTTGCAGTTTACAAACAAGCCTTTAACATATTTTTATAAAACATATACTTATTAATTTATAGTTTTGAATCACAAATAATAATGTCTAACTATTTAAAATAAAAACATCAATGAGATTATTCCTTTTTATTTCCCTAACAACTCTTTTAAGTTTCAATATTTCTGCCCAAGAAGTAACAGTGGCACATAAAGATTCGATAAACACAGTTTTAAAAAACTATTATGATCTTAACCTCAAAATGTTTCAGGCAGGTTCAACTGTAAGAGACATTGATAAAGCCTTCAGTCTTTTTACAGATGATTTTACTTATGTCCATGAGAAGTTTGAGGGATATTACACAAAAGAAAGTTTATATAAGAGTGCGCTTAGAAATCATAAAAGAGGAGGCTATAATGGAAAGGTTACTGACTTTAAAATAATTAATAAGATTATTGGACTAAATGGGGCGACTGTTCAGAAGAGGTTTGTATTAAAAAAGAAAGGAGTCATTTCAGAAAGCGAATTACAAATGTCTCTTTTCGAATTTAAAGGTGGGAAAATCTCACGCATAGTTGAGTATTGGTAGCCAACAATAGCAATGAACACTAAACATGAAAAATTATTGTGCAATTATTTAGAACATAAATCTAGTATGAGAGCATTATTAGTTTTGAAAATTTCTTAAAAATATTTTATCAGTACATTTATACTTTATAAATTGATTTAACCAATAGAACAATCTTTTATGTATCGTATGAAATCGCCAATCACCCGAAAAGTAATTTTCACAATTTTAACAGTGTCAATTTTTATATTTTCTTGTAAAACAGAAGTCACTACAGATGTTTCAATACATCAACCGAACAAAGAACTGATAAAACATACTGTTGATTCTGATGGGCATCCAATGGCTGTTTGGGTAAAAGGTAAAAAAGATTCAAAAGGAATTATTCTTTTTGTACATGGAAGAACTTGGAGTGCTGTTCCAGATTTTGATTTGCAAGTAGAAGGTGAAGATTTATCTCTAATGGATGGAATGGTAGCAAAAGGCTTTACTACCTATGCAATTGATTTACGAGGTTATGGAGAAACGCCAAGAGATGCGACAGAGTGGTCAACACCAAATATTGCAGCAAAAGACATTCAGAATGTATTGCGTTGGATTTCTAAGCAGCATAACGATAAAAAAGTACACTTGTTTGGTTGGTCTATGGGATCAACATTATCATTATTAGCAACTCAGCAAAACTCAGATAACATTGCTAGCTTAACGCTATTTGGTTTCTGGAAAGATATGGACTTCCAATTTCCTGAAAGTAAAAAGAGCCCTGTTTTAAGAAAGACTGTAAATACAGCTAAAAGCGCCGCTAGTGATTTTATTGTTCCGGGAAGTATCAGCGAAAAAGCAGTAGCTACTTATGTGAAAATGGCATTAGAAAGCGATCCAATAAAAGTAGATTGGAAAAATACAAATGAATATAATAGTTTGGATCCCTCATTGATTACAATACCAACATTAATAATACAAGGAGAGTTAGATCCAATAGCACCAACAGCAGTGCAAGCAAAATTATTTACACGATTAAAAACTGCTGATAAAAGTTGGGTGGTAATTTCTGGTGGAGATCATGCTGCATTTATGGAAACTCCTAGGAAACATTTTATTAGTACATTTGATGCTTTTATAAATCGATTTAACCAATAGAACAATCTTTAATGTATCATATGAAACATTCATTCACTAGAAAAGCAATATTCACTGTTTTAGCAGCATCAATTCTTATGTTTTCTTGTAAAACAGAGAAAAAATCCACAGATACAACTACTAACGTAAAAGACACAATTACCACTGCAAGTGGTTTGAAATACTTCTACATAACTAAAGGAGAAGGGAAAAAAGTTGAACCTGGAGCTAAAGTAAGAGCAATGCTGAGTTTAAAAGTAAACGATAGTGTAATTTGGACGAGCTATAAAGCTAAAGATTCTGCTTTTACATACATAGCAGATAGAGGAGGTGTTATAAAAGGATATAATGAAATGGCAATGTTGATGAGAGAAGGTGATGATGTTGCTGCGTTTTTACCAGGTTCAATTGCTTATGGTGAAGAAGGTTCTGGAGATGTGATTCCGCCAAATGCAATATTAGAATACAATCAGTTTAAAATAACATACGTAAGTGAGCCAAGATTGGTATTGTCAGATTCTTTGTTTACAGCGTTAAAAGCTGGTAACTTAAAAAAGATGAAAGCTATTTATAAACAAGCTACAGCGACTAAAGATTCAATTCTATATCATGGTGGAATGAGTCAGTTAAATGGCTTGTGGAGAAAGTTAAGTAGAGCATCGTTGTTTGAGGAAGCTTATGATGCATTTACATTTTTAAACAAAGACCTAAACGATTCAAATTTTCAATTCTACATAATACGTTCTTTAGAAAATCAAGGAAAGTTGAAAGAAGCTTTAGCTAAAGTAGATGTAATTTTAAAAGGTAAATTAACTGCGAATCAAAAAGAATATTATATCAAGTATAAAGTAGAGTTGACTAAAAAGTTAGAGAAGAAGTAAATATTAATAAATATACTCATAAAAAAAAAGGATGTTCAAATGAACATCCTTTTTTTTTGTATGCAGGTGTTACAAACACTATTTCTTAAATTCAATTGCTGGTAATACTTTACCTGTACAGTCTCCAAAACCAATACGAACTTTATCATTATCACAATGAGCACGCATAATTACGGTGTCATTATCATTGATAAACTTACGTTCAGAACCATCGTTCATCGGAATAGGATTTTGTCCTCTCCAAGATAATTCTAACATAGAACCATAACTATCTTTTGTAGGTCCAGAAATTGTTCCAGAACCCATCATATCACCAGAACGCACATTACAACCATTCACCGTATGATGTGCTAATTGTTGCACCATTGTCCAGTACATATATTTGAAATTTGAGTTGGCAACAACTGTTTCTTCTTTTCCTTCGGGCTGAATTCCAACTTGTAATTTAATATCGTAACTCTTTTGTCCATCTACTTTTAAATAGGGTAAAGGCTCGTTTACTTGCTCTGGGTTATCCGTTCTAAAAGGCTCTAAAGCATCCAAGGTAACAATCCAAGGAGAAATAGTAGAGGCAAAGTTCTTTCCTAAGAAAGGGCCTAATGGCTGGTATTCCCATCCTTGAATATCTCTTGCAGACCAGTCATTAAATAAGACCATTCCAAAAATATATTCTTCAGCTTCTTCAATAGGAATACGCTCTCCTAAATGATTAGAATCTGTGGTGATAAATGCCATTTCTAATTCGAAATCTAACAAACGAGATGGACCAAAAGTAGGAGTATTGCTTCCTTCTGCTGGTCTAGATTGCCCGTAAGGTCTTCTAATTGGTGTTCCAGACGGAATGATAGAAGAACTTCTACCATGATATCCAATTGGGATATGTAACCAGTTTGGCATCAATGCGTTTTCTGGATCACGGAATAAAGTACCTACGTTTGTAGCATGCTCTTTACTTGCGTAAAAATCTGTATAATCACCAACTGTAACTGGTAATTGCATCTCTACATCTTCCATTCTAAAGATTACTTTGTCTTTATGATCTGCTTGATCACGTAACCCATTTGCAGTAACATCAAAAAGGTCTGCAATTTTATTACGCACCAAACGCCATGTTTTACGTCCGTCAGCAATAAAATCATTCAAAGAATCTTGTAAGAAAATATCATCAGTTAGTGGAATGTCTTTAAAGTATCCTAATTGATGTAAAGCTCCTAAATCAATAGCGAAATCACCAATTCTTGTACCAATTGTAATGATATCATCTTTGGTAATGAATACTCCAAAAGGAATATTCTGGATTGGAAAATCAGAGTTATCTGCTACTTCTAACCAAGATTTTCTGTTTGGATTATTAGCTGTTATTTTCATTTATATCTATCTATTATTGGATCTTAACCAATGTTATTAATTTTTTATCAAATATACTAGAAAGTTGTTAGTTGCAAAATGATTTTTAGTACTTTTGAGCATCTTTTATTAAAGCTTTATAAACATACAACAATGCAACTAGATAATCAGATTTTTGACTTAATTCAAGAAGAAAAAGAAAGACAGCAAAATGGATTGGAACTAATCGCTTCAGAGAACTTCGTAAGTGATGAAGTTATGAAGGCCCAAGGTTCTATTTTAACAAACAAATATGCAGAAGGATATCCTGGAAAACGTTATTACGGAGGATGTGAAGTTGTAGATGTTATTGAACAAATAGCAATTGATAGAGCTAAAGAATTGTTTGGAGCAGAATATGTAAATGTTCAGCCGCATTCAGGATCACAAGCAAACACAGCGGTTTTTGCTGCTTGCTTAAAACCAGGTGATACCATTTTAGGTTTTGATTTATCTCACGGTGGACATTTAACACACGGTTCTCCAGTTAATTTTTCAGGTAAATTATACAATCCTGTGTTTTATGGAGTTGAAAAAGAAACAGGAATTATAGATTATAATCATGTAGAAGAGCAAGCAATTAAACACAAACCAACGTTAATTATTGCTGGTGCTTCTGCCTATTCTAGAGATATAGATTTTAAGAAGTTTAGAGAAATAGCCGATAAAGTTGGAGCTATTTTAATGGCAGATATTTCACATCCTGCAGGATTAATTGCTAAAGGAATTTTAAATGACCCTTTACCACATTGTCATATTGTTACTACAACTACTCACAAAACTTTACGTGGACCAAGAGGTGGAATGATTATGATTGGTAAAGACTTTGACAATCCTTTTGGGGAAACATTCAAAAGTGGAAAACCAAAGAAAATGTCAACGTTGATTAACTCTTCAGTATTCCCTGGAAATCAAGGTGGACCATTAGAGCACGTTATTGCTGCAAAAGCAGTTGCTTTTGGAGAAGCATTAACAGATGAGTTTTTGGAATATCAATTGCAAGTAAAAGAAAATGCAGCAGTTATGGCAGCAGCTTTAATTGCGAAGGGTTATAATATTATTTCTGGAGGAACAGACAATCACTGTATGTTAATTGACATGCGTAACAAAGATATTTCTGGAAAAGATGCAGAAATCGCTTTAGGAAAAGCAGATATCACTGTAAATAAGAACATGGTTCCTTTTGACGATAAAAGTCCGTTTGTAACTTCAGGAATTCGTATTGGAACTGCTGCAATTACTACTCGTGGTTTACAAGCTGAAGATATGCAACAAGTTGTTGATTTTATCGATGAAGCAATTCAGAATCACGACAATGATGAAGCCTTGGCTGAAATTGGAGAGCAAGTAGAAGAAATGATGAGTGCAAGACGTTTATTCGTAATGTAAACCACATCGTGGTTCTTTATATATAAAAAGCAGCCTTTTGGCTGCTTTTTTCGTTTTTCTAGTGAAGAACAATTGATTGTTTTATATCTTCGGTGCATCTTTAAATAAAATCTATGGACGCTTATCTTATTGCAACAATACTTATTTTATTATCAGGGATTTTTGGCTACATCAATGTTCGGTTTTTAAAACTCCCAAACACCATTGGGTTGATGGTAATCACCATTGTTTTTACACTTATTGTAATTGCCTTAAGTTATTTCGATCCAACGTTATTGAATTTCGAAAAAGAGATTATTTCAAAGATAAATTTCAAAGAATTATTATTGGAAGAAATGCTAAGTTTCTTGTTGTTTGCAGGAGCTTTACATACAAATTTTAACCAATTAAAAATTCAAAAATGGCCAGTATTAATGTTCTCTACAGTTGGTGTGCTAACATCAACATTCTTAGTGGGAATCGCCATGTATTATGTATTACTGCTAGTTGGAATGCCAATTGAATTTATTTATTGCTTGTTGTTTGGAGCATTAATTTCTCCAACAGATCCAATTGCCGTATTGGGAATTTTAAAGAAAGCAAATGTGCCAAAGAAATTAGAAACTAAAATTGTTGGAGAGTCTTTATTTAATGATGGTGTTGGAGTAGTAGTCTTCTTAACTATATTTCAGATTGCTTCTTTTGGAACAGAAAATGTTGCTGTAATGGATATCGTTCAATTATTTGGAAAAGAAGTGCTTGGAGGAATTTTATTAGGAGCTATTTTAGGATGGATAACATACAGGTTATTAAAATCTATTGATGATTATGATATTGAAGTAATTATAACATTGGCTGCTGTAATGGGAGGGACGGTGTTGGCCCAGAAATTACATTTATCTGCGCCGTTGGCCATGGTAACTGCGGGATTGATTGTAGGAAATGATACGGTTAGAGATACAGCTATGTCAAAAACAACAGAGCGTTATGTAGATAAATTTTGGGAATTGATAGATATTTTATTAAATGCCATCTTATTTGTAATGATTGGTATGGAAATGTTGGTATTGGTTATAGAAGGAGATTATATCATTGCTGGACTAATTGCTATCCCACTCGTATTAGCTTGTCGTTTTTTATCCTTGTTAGTGCCTATTAATATTTTTAAAAAGAAACTGGACTTTGTGCCTAATACAAATATAATTATGACTTGGGGAGGCTTACGTGGTGGAATCTCCATTGCCTTGGCTTTAGGATTGACTAATGACATGCACAGAGACTTGTTCTTGGTAATTACCTATATCGTTGTGATATTCTCAATAATTGTTCAAGGATTAACTGTTGGGAAGTTGGTAAAGAAATTAAAATAGGCTTTAAAATTCAACCTTTGCGTTATGATTATCTAGTAGTTGTAAGTAATCTTTGATTTTGAATTCAGATCGTTTAAATGAATTTGATCTACTTCTTGCTTCTTGTTGTTGCTGAATACTTCTAGAAAAACGTCTAATACTATCTTCGGTATCCAAAATTAAACCAGGAACCAGCGCATTGTTCCCTAGTTCATTCTTTGCAACCATTGTAAAGTAAGAAGAATTACAATGTTTGATTTCTCCTGTTTGAATATTTTCAGATTCCACTCGAACACCAATAACCATAGAGGTTTTGCCTGTGTAGTTTACTGAAGCTTTTAAAGTAACAAGGTTTCCAACATCAATAGGGTTTAAAAAATTGACTTTATTTACAGATGCAGTGACACAGTAGTTTCTAGAATGTTTAGAAGCACAAGCAAAAGCAATTTGATCCATTAAATTTAAAATATACCCACCATGAATCTTACCGCTAAAATTAGAATGAGAAGGTAGCATTAACTCAGAAATTGTGATGTGTGAGTCTTTGGCTTTTTTAAATGATTTACTCATCTTCTGCACGTTTTATAATGGCTTCTGGTAAAGATTTCTTTGCTTTAGCACCTAATTTCTTGATTTTTTCTACACTAGTAATTAGGTTTCCTTTTCCATCAACTAATTTGTTCATAGCAGCATTATAATCTGCTTTAGAAGCATCAATTTTTTTACCAATTCCGATTAAGTCAGCTAACAATCCATCAAACTTATCATACAAAGCACCAGCCTGTCTAGCAATTTCTATTGCATTACGTTGTTGTTTCTCATTATTCCACATAGAATCAATAGTTCTAAGCGTAGCTAATAATGTTGTAGGAGTAACGATTACAATGTTTTTCTCAAAAGCCTTATTATATAAGGTGTTATCAGAATTTAAAGCAATGGCAAATGCTGGTTCAATTGGTACAAATAATAGTACAAAATCTGGAGAATCAATTTTGTATAAGTCTTCATATTTTTTAGCACTCAATTGATCTACATGTCGTTTTAAAGAAGCAACATGTTCTTTTAAGAAACGCTCTTTTTCCTTTTCATCTTCTGAGTTTACAAATTGCTCATAGGCAGTTAATGAAACTTTCGAATCGACAATCATTTTCTTATTGTCAGGCAAATTAATCACTACATCTGGTAACACTCTTGCACCTTCTTCTGTAGTGAAGCTTTGCTGCACATGATACTCTCTATCTTTCTCTAAACCAGATTTTTCGAGAACTCGCTCTAATACTAGCTCACCCCAATTTCCTTGCGTTTTACTATCGCCTTTTAAGGCTTTTGTTAGGTTGATGGTTTCCTTACTCATTTGTAAGTTCATCTCTTTTAAGCCTAATATTTGTTGACGTAAAGCAGCGTGATAATCAATACTTTCTTTATGAGTTTTATCAACTTTATCTTCAAATAATTTGATTTTCTCTTGCAGTGGATTTAAAATCGTTTGCATGTTTTCTTTATTCTGTGCAGTAAACTTGGTCGACTTTTCTTCCAGTATTCTATTGGCTAAGTTTTCAAATTCTTTGGTGAATTTCTCTTGTAATTTTTCTACTTCTTGCTTGTTTTCTGTAAGTTTCTCTTTTAAGTTCTCTAATTCAGATGCATACTTGGTGTTTTCAATAACCAATACCTCTTTTTCTTTTCTAATACCTTCTTTTTCATCAGAAGCATTGAGTAGCTTATTCTCTAACTCCGTTTTTTGTTCAATTGCTAAACGTTGTCTTTCTTCTAAAGTAGATGCTTCTTTTTCAAATTTTAGTTTAGAAAAGTGTTTTCCAACAAAGAAACCTATTGCAGAACCAACTAATAATATAAAGGCTTGAGTGATAATTTCCATATTTTTTAAAAAAATTTATTCTTTATAATTGTAAACGAAGCGTTTATAATTTATCATAATATACAGCAAGATACTACAAAATGATTTGTTTTTAATGAGGAAATCCGTATCATTGAGTATAATTTTTAAAAATGATTTCAAAATTTATATTTAAGCATTTAATGGGCTGGAAATTGGTGAACGATTTCCCGAAAGACATTAAAAAATATGTTGTAATAGCGGCACCACACACAAGTTGGCAGGATTTTCCAATCGGAATTTTAGCACGTAATACCTCTGGGGTTAGAATCAATTTTATTGGTAAAGATTCGCTATTTAAAGGACCATTTGGATTTATCTTTAAAAGCCTAGGAGGAACTCCAGTTGATAGAACTAAGAACAATAATTTGGTAGACGCTATTGTAGACGTTTTCAAAGAAAAAAATGAATTTATATTGGCTTTATCTCCAGAAGGAACCAGAAAGAAAGTTGAGAAATGGAAGACTGGCTTTTACTATATCGCTAAAGGAGCAAATGTACCTGTTGTTATGGCTACGTTGGATTTTGGCAAAAAGGAAGTAAAAATTTCTGAACCTTATTATACAACTGATGATAAAGAAAAAGATTTTGAATACTTTACCTCTTTCTATAAAGATGTTTTAGGCAAGAAGCCAGAATTGTTTTAAATTTGCTGCAAAAATTTAACATTTCCCCCTTAATTTGTCTCAACCATACAACTATGGCACTTTAATTGCTTATTGGATGTGTTATAAATTTATACCATCATGAAAAAAATTACTTTTTACGCCTTTCTTTTTTTGTTAATATCAGCTTGTAGCAGTGTGAAAACTACTCAAAAGGCAATCAACTCTGGAGATTATGATACTGCAATCAACCTTGCTGTAGAAAACCTTAGAAAGAGTAAAACTAGAAAAGGAAACCAACCGTACGTTCCGATGTTGGAGCAAACTTTTAGAAAAGCTACACAACGAGATTTAGCAAGGATAGATTTCTTGAAAAGAGATGGAAATGTTGCATCTATTGAGGATATTTACAATATCTATTTAAAATTAGAAAATAGGCAAGAAATGATTAAACCTCTATTGCCTTTACGAAATGCAAATAGTGGATTAGAAGCTCGGTTTGATTTTGAAAACTACACTTCAGAGATTATTGCTTCTAAAAATGAATTGACACAATTGTTATATGCAAATGCAACAGCAATGATTGCAACTGCAAATAAATTAGAGTTCAGAAGAATATTTGACGACTTAACTTATTTAGAAAAGATGAGTCCGAATTATAAAGACACTAGAAGTTTAATACAAGAATCGCACGCTAAAGGAACAGATTATGTATTGGTTTCTATGAAAAATAGAACCAGAAAGATCATTCCGAAACAACTGGCAAGAGACTTATTAGACTTTGACACCTATGGTTTTGATGATTTATGGACTGTATATCACAGTAAATCAGATAAAAACACTAGATACGATTTTGGGCTAGAACTTACACTGAAAAGTATCCGAATTACTCCAGAACGTATTAAAGAAAAAGAACTTATAAAGGAAAGAACGATAAAAGACGGTTGGAAATATAAAGTTGATAAGAACGGAAAAGAAGTTGTTGATAGCAATGGAAAAAAAGTAAAAATTGACAATATGATTAAAGTTCGTTGTAGGCTAAATCAGTTTATACAATACAAATCTGCTGAAGTAGTAGGTCAGGTTAGATATGTAAACTTTAACACCCAACAATTATTAAAATCTTTTCCTGTAAGAAGCGGTTATGTATTTGAACATGTATATGCAAACTACAGAGGAGACAAAAGAGCTTTAACAGGAAAGTTTAAAGACATGATTAAGCGAAGAGGAATTCAGTTTCCAACAAACGAACAAATGGTCTATGATGCTGTAAACGACTTGAAGAAAAGTCTAAAAAGAATGATCCGCAGAAATAAATTCAGAAAATAATCTCTTTTTTTGATAAGAGATAAAAGACAGCTACGCTGATATAGTAAAGAGCAAAAAAAAGAGGAAGTGAAAACTCCCTCTTTTTTTATTAGTATTAATAGATCTTATCCTTTATAAAAAGGCAACTTCACTACCACAGCAGGAATTGCTTTTTTACGCACTTGAATAAAGATCTCTGTATCTCTTTTTGTATGAGGTCTATTTACATAGCCCATTCCAATTCCTTTTCCTAAAGACGGACTCATTGTACCAGAAGTAACTGCCCCAATAACGTTTCCTTCAGCATCTACAATATCATATCCTTGTCTTGGTATTCCACGTTCAGTCAATTCAAAAGCAACCAATCTGCGTGTAATTCCGTTTTCTTTCTGCGCCAATAAATTATCAGAATTCACAAATTCTTTTGAAAATTTAGTAATCCAGCCTAAGCCAGCTTCAATAGGAGACGTAGTATCGTTAATATCATTACCATATAAGCAATATCCCATTTCTAAACGTAAAGTATCTCTAGCTGCTAACCCAATTGGTTTAATTCCGAATGCTGCACCAGCTTCAAAAACCTTATTCCAAAGTGCTTCAGCATCTTCATTTTTTACATATACTTCAAATCCTCCAGAACCAGTATACCCAGTTGCAGAAACAATTACATTATCCATACCAGCAAAATCAGCAACTTGGAAAGAGTAAAACTTAATTGTAGATAAATCTACAGAAGTTAAGGCTTGCATCGCTTCAACAGCTTTTGGTCCTTGAATAGCTAATAAAGAATAGTCATCAGAAACATTTCTTAATTCTGCTCCAAATTCTTCATTGTATTTAGAAATCCAGTTCCAATCTTTATCAATATTAGAAGCATTTACTACTAACATATAGGTGTTTTCTTTGATTCTGTAACAAATTAAATCATCTACAATTCCGTTTGTTTCATTAGGGAAACAGCTATATTGAGCATCTCCAATAGCTAATTTAGAAGCATCATTAGAAGTGACTTTCTGAATTAAAGCCAACGCATGCTCTCCTTCTACTAAAAACTCTCCCATATGACTCACATCAAAAACTCCAACAGCCTTTCTTACGGTTTCATGTTCAGCATTAATTCCTTCATAAGAAACAGGCATATTATAACCAGCAAAAGGAACAATCTTAGCACCCAAAGCTTCGTGTACGTGTGTTAATGCAGTATTTTTCATTGTAGTATAAATCTATTAAGTTGTTCTATGTATTTTTTTTCAAATGTATTGAAAAATGTAGAATTACCTGCAACGATTAATTAATAATCATTGGGCAATTATTCCCTAATATTTTGTTAATATTAACCCGCATATTTTAAATAACTGTACATTTGGTTTTCAATTTTAAAAAAACACTTAAATGTTTACTAAAAAAATAGTGTTAGCATGCTTCTTATTTGCTGCTACAGTTAGCTTTTCTCAAGGAAAAGATCAGCCAAAAGACTTCTTATCTAAAGAGTTTCATAAAGAAAGAAGAGATGCCTTAAGAGCAAAAATGCCAAAAAATTCAGTTGCTGTATTCTTTGCAAATGCATCTAGAAATAGAGCAAATGATGTAGATTATGTATATCATCAAGATCCAAACTTCTATTATTTAACAGGGTATAAAGAACCAAATGCCGTTATTTTAATTTTCTCAGAAAATCAGTCTTCAGAGAAAGGGGATTATAAAGAACTGTTTTATCTTCAAAAGAAAGATGCTAGAGCAGAAATGTGGAATGGTTATAGACTTGGGGTAGAAGGTGCTCAAAAAGAATTAGGATTTAAAAACGTTTTTAATGGAGAAGAGTTTGTAAACTTATCTATTGACTTCACAAAGTTTGATAAAATAATCTTTACAGATTTTAATAATGATGTTAGAGACAATAAAAGAGATAAGGCAGATTTATATAGCTTGATACAGCAGTTTAAAGAAAAAGTTTCTTACAAAACAAGTACAGATAAAATTCCTGTTTCAGACAATAACATTAAGATAGCTTCTAATATTGATATAAGAGCAGTTCGTGGTTTGATGGCTTCTTTAAGAGAAGTGAAGACTAAAGAAGAGCTTAAGTTATTGAAAAAAGCGGTTCGTATTTCTGCAATGGGACAAGTAGAAATTATGAAAGCAATGCATCCAGGAATGTCAGAAACTGAAGTACAAGGAGTACATGAGTTTGTGTATAAGAAATATGGTGCAGAATATGAAGGATATCCTTCTATTGTAGGAGCTGGAAATAATGGTTGTATTTTACATTATGTAGAAAACAATAAAATGAAATTAGGAAAAGAATTAGTTTTAATGGATTTAGGAGCTGAATATCGTGGTTATACTGCCGATGTTACACGTACAATTCCTGCAAATGGAAAATTCACAAAAGAACAAAAACAGATTTACGATTTGGTGTATAAAGCACAAGAAGCCGGAATCGCACAGTATGTTATTGGAGGAAAAATTAGAACTCCAGGTCAAACTGCTCGTAAAATTGTAAACGAAGGTTTGGTGAAATTAGGAATCATTAAATCTGTTGATGAAAGACACATGTATTGGGCTCATGGAACAAGTCATCATATTGGTTTAGATGTACATGACCCAGGGAATTATACTACGTTTGCTGAAAACATGGTGTTAAGTATGGAACCAGGAATTTACATTCCAGAAGGAAGTAAATGTGACAAGAAATGGTGGGGAATTGCCGTTAGAATTGAAGACGATATTTTAGTAACTAAGAATGGTCCCGTAAATTTATCTGCCGATGCTCCTAGAAAGTCAGACGAAATAGAGCAAATGATGGAAAAGACAAGCATTTTCTCTCACTTTACATTGCCAAATTTAGACGAAAAATAGATTTAACTTATATAGAGATTTTAAACCCGATGAAAATGATTCATCGGGTTTTATTTTTTCTGAAGTGAAGATTATGGGATTACCCTAAATTTTCTACAGACAACATCAACATTTCCTCCAGTTGGAAGTTGAGCTCTCACCTTAATAAATTCAAAAGTATCACCAATTTCTAACTCTTTCAATACAGATTTTAACTGTTTATTCAATAGGTAAGAAGTTCCTTTAATCGTTTGAACTCTTTTATGTTGGCGCTTAATTTTTACGGTAAACTTTGTAATCAAAGAACCAGTAGCACAACCAGCAACTCCTAATTTATTAGTTGCACTCATTTTTTTGAGAGTGATTTCTCCACCAAATTCTCCTGCAAATGTTAAATAGGCGCCACCAATTGTTACGGTTGCGTTTTCTATTACAGTGCTGTTTTGTTCTTCTTTATTTGTAGTAAAAGCTACTAAAAATAAAGCCGCAATAAGACCGAATAATACAATGTGTTTTTTCATAATATAA
>Ga0209292_1002079_pt1 | contig 23508 bp, 20 predicted proteins | sample GOMGulsemesocosm_2_FD_184634 | JGI IMG/M metagenome (GOLD analysis project Ga0209292, IMG submission 184634) | Methane-oxidizing microbial communities from mesocosms in the Gulf of Mexico - GOM9C Gulf of Mexico (SPAdes) (version 2) | ecosystem: Environmental > Aquatic > Marine > Cold seeps... | reverse complement strand
ATTGAATTTGAAAATGCGACTGAAATGGTAATTGAATTAATTGCAGAACTTGATGTGGTGTTTAATGAATAGGCAACAAAAAGTACTGATCATAGATGATGAAAAAACCAATCTTAAGATTTTAAGCAGCATACTTAAAGATGAAGTGGAAGTGATTCTCGCAAAAGACGGTGAAACTGGATTATTAAAGGCAAAAGAATCTAAGCCTGATCTTATTTTATTAGATGTGGTGATGCCTATATTAAATGGTTTTGAAGTAATTGAAAAACTGAAAAATGAAGAGACCACTAGCAATATTCCAGTGATTTTTGTAACAGGCCAATTAGATGTTCAGCAAGAAGAGAAAGGGCTTGAATTAGGCGCGTGTGATTATATTCAAAAACCATTTCATGTCGAAATATTGAAAGCCAGGGTCAGATTGCACTTACGTATGGCAAAGCAAAGGGATTTATTAGAAAAACTAGCAAATATAGATCCCTTAACCTCTGTTGCAAATAGGCGACTATATGATCAAACTTTTACTTCATTATGGAATAAGGCAATCAAGCAACAAAGCGTTTTTTCTCTAGTTGTAATAGATATCGACGATTTTAAAAAATATAATGATTTTTTTGGTCATGCGGCAGGCGATCGCGCATTAGAAAAAGTAGCAACAGCTATCGCAGACAATTTGTCAAATCAAGGTGATTTTATAGCGCGCTATGGCGGTGAAGAATTTGTTGCTTTATTACCAAATACATCATCGATAGATGCTAAAAAAACGATGGAAGATTGTTTAGAAGCAGTTGAAAAATTAAAAATATATCATGACCCCTCAACGGAACACGAGTTTTTAACGATTAGTTTAGGTGGGGTAAGTTATTTACCAATTATTGAAAGTTGCCAAGATACCTTATTTAAAATTGCTGACGACATGCTTTTTGAAGCAAAAACGAATGGTAAAAACCAGGTTATTTGGCAAGATTGTGTAAAGGGAAGTTAATTCATGGAATTGGAAGAGACTCAACCGACCATTTTATTAGTGGATGATGAAAAGGCAAATTTAAAAGTATTAAGTGAACTTTTAAAAAATGACGCGCATATTTGTTTGGCTATTAGCGGCCAACAAGCTATAGATAAAAGTATTAGTTTAAAACCGGATCTTATTTTACTTGATGTTATGATGCCAGAAATGGATGGTTTTGAAACAATTAAAAAACTAAAATTAATCAATGAAACATCAGAGATCCCTGTTATTTTTATAACGGGTTTAAGTTCGTCCGAAAATGAAAAGCGAGGCTTAACATTAGGTGCTGTAGATTATATTTATAAACCTTTTAATTCTGAGGTTGTTAAAGCGCGAGTCGCAACGCAATTAAAAATTATTAGACAAAGAAAAGAGTTACAACAACTCTCACAAGAATTAGCGCATGCGAGTGAAATTAAAAGTCGATTTTTGGCTAATATGAGTCATGAGATCAGAACCCCTTTGACTGCAGTAATAGGCTATGCTGAATCAATTTTAGCAGGAGAAATTGATGCACAAGAGCAATATAATGCAATTTCAATCATTAATAATAGTGGTCAGCATTTATTATCGCTTTTAAATGATATTTTGGATATTTCAAAAGTTGAAGCAGACAAGCTAGATGTTGAGCTTTTACCAACTAAGTTATTTAATTTAATTGAAGAAGTTAGGTTACTGGTTGGAGATAAAGCTTTACAAAAAGGAATTCAATTTAATATCGATTATCAATTTCCTTTACCTACAAAATTAATTACAGATCCTACAAGGTTAAAGCAGATTTTAATAAATTTGCTTAATAATGCAATTAAATTTACTGAGCAAGGTTTTGTTCGCATAGTGATATCTCATACCCCTTCCCTATTACAGTTTAAAATTGAAGATTCAGGTATCGGAATTAATAACCAAGACTTAGAAAAGTTATTTAAAGCATTTTCACAAGTTAATCATTCAGCCAAAAATAGCTTTGGTGGTACTGGGTTAGGTCTAAATATTTCTAAATATTTATCTGAAAAACTTGGTGGAAATATCAAAGTTTTTAGTAAAGAAGGAAAAGGAAGTTGTTTTACTGTAACAATCGCGCTGAATGAAGCTGATGATTGTACTTGGATAAATACATTACAAGACATTGAAAGTGTACTTTCAATGTCTTGTAGTGGTGTTAAACCTGAAAATAAACTAATCGGAAAGGTTTTATTAGCTGAAGATGATAAAGGTCTTAGGAAGTTGTTTACGCTCATATTAACTAAATTAGGTTTAACCGTGACAACTGTTGAAGATGGTAAAAAGCTAGTTGATGCCGCACTTGTGAATGAATTTGATCTTATTTTAAGTGATATACATATGCCAAATATGGGCGGGATTGAAGCAATGAATTTAGTAAAAGCGACCGGTTGTGAAACACCCTTTGTCGCACTCACTGCTAATGCAATGACCCATGAAATTGCACATTATTTAGATGTGGGATTTAACGCGTATTTATCAAAACCAATTCAAAGAGAAAAGTTAGTTGAAGTTATAAATCACTACTTAGATTTAAATACAAACATTGATGAAATAGATATACCAGATAAGCATTTATCACAATTAAAAAAAGATTTTTTACATGATTTACCTTGCGATGTTCACAATATAAAAAGTGCATTTTTACAACAAGATTGGCACAAACTGAAGTTTTTTGCTCATAGTCTAAATGGCACTTCCGCGGTTTTTGAGTTTGATGAAATCAATTTGCTGGCTGCAGAACTAGAAAACGGCTTACAAACGGGAGAGTTTCCAACAAATAGTATGCAAATGCAGATTTTAATTGATAGTTTAGCGACAACTTCCTGCAGGCTTATACAAAAGTAACCACCCCCTCTAAAAGAACTTATACTTTGTAAAGGGGGTTTACATTACAGCGTTTTATTTTGTCCAGCTTGTCACAACGACATTTTTATAAATAGATTTACTGTCATCTAACTCAGTATTAAATTCAGCGAGAGTTTCATCTTTTTTACTTTCAAATCCGCAGTAAGTGGTTTCATTTGGCTCTTGCGAATATTTAGTGATGATATGTTCTCTAAAATGGGTCTGATATGCCTCTAAATTATCATAATTCCCATGGAAAACATCTGAAAAATAAACTGAACTATTTAAATCATCTGTTACCATGCAAAAAATCCAATCAGTATTTTGAGTATTTGCAATAGTTGGAAATGAAAGACTAACAATTAAAGTAAGAAGTGGTGCTATTTTTTTCATTATTTTTTCACTCTTATTATTTTTTTTATACCATTTCCGTTAATAAAGAGGTCACTTAATTATCGGGATTGGTATTATAATAGCCTGAACTTTAATCAATTGTAAATAAATTGTTTCATAATGGGTTTTGTTGCTTTGGGAAGTCATGAGATAGATTTTTTATAATTCTGAAATGAAAGCAAGACTAATTTTATTAAGTAGTGATCATATATTTATTGTAACTGCTATAAAAAGCCAGTTTGAATACTGGCTTTGGTATGATTATAATTTTATTAGCTGAGTTTTTTTAATGTTATTATTTCACTCTGCTTATTTCACAATAATGGCATTATGATAAATATTTTGTACATCTTCTGCGTTATCTAATAAAGTCATCAACTTATCAAATAATGGCAGATCATCACCTGATATTTCTGTATCGGTCTGTGGAATAAATGTAATTTCATCTACATCAAATTGAATATCTTCAAATGACTCCGTTAAAGCAGTTTTTGCTTTAAAGTATTCTGTATGAGGTACAAATACTGACACTTTACCATCTTCAACTTCAACATCAGTTACATCTACATCAGCCATCATTAAAGCTTCTAAAACAACTTCATCATCATTACCTGAAAATCCAAAAACGGCATGATGGTCAAACATATGTGCTACAGTACCAGGTCCACCAAGTTTAGATTTAGACTTAGTAAATGCATTTCTAACATCTTGAAATGTACGTTTTGGATTATCCGTTAAGCAATCAACTATCACCATTATGCCACCAGGACCAAAACCTTCATAACGTGCTGAAGCGTAATCCTCCCCTGCTCCACCTGTCGATTTTTCTAATGCTTTTTGAATAACATGAGCAGGTACTTGGTCTTTTTTTGCTTTCTCGATAAGTTGTTGCAAACTTAAATTAGCAATAGGATCGGCGCCGCCACTTTTTGCGCATGCATATATAGCTTTTCCATATTTAGAATTAACTTTACTTTTAGCCGCTGCAGTTTTTTCCATTGAAACTTGGCGTACAACAAATGCTCTGCCCATCTTATCACTCTTATTCAATAATCAATTTAATAATATGATTCTAACAATTACTCGAGGTTAGGGCTAGAATATGATTTTAAAATTTGTCGACTATTAACAAATGAAATAAATATAACACTCAATTTAACATAATATAATTAATGCGAATTTATATAAAAGAAAGTAAAACTTTTAAAATCTATAGCTGCCAGATAAAATCCAAAAATCTCCAACACCATCGTTATTCGAGTAGCCAAAACCTGCACTGATTTCAAATTGCGTTGTAAAGTAATATTGTGCTGCTAAGTCGATATAAGTCCCTTTGCGCTCTTTTGTATTATGGCTTGCACCTATAGATAACAAAGCAAAATCTACAGGGTAATATGTAAGAGTGGCTGATTGATACTCTAAAAAATCCTCATCTTCAATTGCTGTTGAATATTCAAATGAGATATTTTGATTATCGTTAAGGGGGAAGAGCTTTCTGGCAGTAAATAAAATGAATTCATTCCATCCTGTACCTTTGCTAAAGCTTGTACTGGCTGAAATCCTTAAATAATCGTCAAGGTAATGACCACCTGTTACTGATAAATATTCAAAGCTATCACCTTTTTCAAAGTTGGTATTAACTTCTATATAAGTATTTTTATTAATATATTGAGTGCGTCCTAAAATACCCACTGTTGTATTGTCTTGATCTAAGTCTATAACAGCTGCATACCATGAAGATACCTTATTTAAATAAGCGGCTTCTGCAAAAGGTCCTTGATTTGAAATTGCGTCATCATAATGCTCTAAGGTGACCCCATAAATATTAATGTCTTGTGCTTGTTTTAGATTTTGTAATGCAATACCTGCATTTAATTGGGTTTGAAAATCAGCCAAGCAATAAGGGGCTAAAAAAATGGATATAAATATAAGTGCAAACTTCACAAGCTGGTCCAATGTACCTGATATGGTGAGTATTGTAGGTGTAAATAGATAAAAAGGAAGCTAAAAAGTGTATAAAAATGTTTAGGCTTAGTAGGAAGCTAAGCCTAAATTTAAGTTGTGAAATATTACAGACTATTTAGTTTCAAACTTTGTTTGTAACCAAGTATCTTCACCGCTAAAAGTCAGAGTTTTAACTTTACCCTTACCTTCAACATTAACCATATTCACTTGTGCAGGCCATAAATCACGTAAAGCACCATGTGACATACGTAAACCTTTTACAGAATCAGGAATGTTAATTTCTTGGTAAACCCAAAAAAATTGTCCATCAAGTTGATGTCCAACAGAGGTTAATGTTAATTTTTTATTGGTTAAAGTTTCAAGCTTAAATTGATTTTCAACATAATCTGCAAATGTATCTTGAGTTTCTTTATCAGAAATTAAATCGGCGTGGTTGTGTCTTCCAGGTGATTTAGTAAATAAATGACTCACCGCATGCTCTGCATCATGTAAATAAAAACGATGCATAACTTCAATATTGCTCGTTCTATCATTAAATAACACGGTAGTGACAGCTGCTTTAAGTTGATGAGCGCTTGCGGCGCTCGTCAACATTAAACAAACTAACCAGAGGAGTAATTTCCTCATTTTTTATCCTCAGTAAGTGGTTTTTCTTTTTTATCTTCGTCTTTTTTTAGCTCAGTTTTGATATCTTGCATGATATCGCGATTAACTTTGCCATCTCTTTTCTTAGATTTGTAAGCTTCAATACGTGAAGGAATAATACGACGAGGGTAATAGTTATTCTCTACATCTATATCTGCTGTTAACCAAGAAGCATCTACACTAATGTCTTTCAGCTCTTTATTTTTATCTGTTACGATAAGTTTTTGAACTTTTTTAGGTGAACGACGCCAAATCTCAGCTGGAATATACTTATCTTCCACCGTACCATCAGTATAAGTGAGCTGTAGTAATATAGGCATTACTAAGCCACCTAAATTTGAAAACTCAAGAACGTAGTAGTTTTTATCTTCTTTTACTGCGCGTTCAAATGTTTTACGTTCCCAAGGTTTTAGTCCTTTTAGGAATTTATTATAAGAATTACGTTCTTTATTTGTTACCGTGAAGCGATCATTATCATCATAAAAGTCAGATACATCTTGGTTTTTATCAACCCAAAGTTCACGACCTTCTGCTTTATTACGTTCAACAAACTGTGATACTGGTTTATTAAGTTCAGTTTCACGTAAACGGCCATAATCAATATCTGGATTTTTAGTATCTAAACGTAATTTGTATACTCGGTCGATTGAAATATCAACATGATCTGTACTGTAGAACCAACCACGCCAGAACCAGTCTAAATCAACACCTGAAGCTTCTTCCATTGTTCTAAAAAAATCTGATGGAGTAGGACGTTTATATTTCCATCTTTGTGCGTATTCTTTAAATGCAAAGTCAAATAACTCACGACCTAAAATAACTTCACGTAAAATATTTAATGCAACAGCTGGCTTTGCATATGCATTACGGCCAAAGTTTAAAATACTGTCAGATTGCGTCATGATAGGTACTTGGCGCTCTGATTTCATATAAGGTACTATGTCTTGTGCTTCAACGCCCCAAGGGATAGTAGGATCCCACTCACGACCTGCAATACCATCTAAAAAGCTATTTAAACCTTCATCCATCCAAGTCCATTGTCTTTCGTCTGAGTTGACGATCATAGGGAAATAGATATGTCCAACTTCATGGATCACCACGCCAATTAAAAAGCGTTTTTCAGCTTGGGTATAAGTACGAGTGCCGTCATCTTGTAATTCAGTTCTAGGGCCATTAAAGGTGATCATTGGATATTCCATGCCACCGACAGGTCCGTTAACTGACTGCGCTACAGGGTATGGGTAATCAAATGAGAATCGCGAGTATACTTCCATTGTATGGACAATAGATTCTGTTGAATACTTCTTCCATAGATCGCCACCATCAACTGGGAAAAATGACATCGCCATAACAAGCGGTTGATCATCGCCGCCTTGTTGGTAGCCTTTAGCATCCCAAATAAATTTACGAGAAGAGGCCCATGCAAAGTCACGCACTTTTTCAGCGTTAAATTTCCATGTTTTAGTTTTTGAAGACCCTTCTTTTTCATTTTCTAAAGCTTCTTCTTCAGTCACTATAAAGACTGGACGTTTTGATGTTTCAGCTTTTTCTAAACGTGAGCGTTGTGTTTTTGTTAGTACACTACTGGCATTTTCTAACTCACCTGTTGCTGATACGATGTGATCTGCAGGTACCGTTAGCTCAACGTCGTAGTTACCAAATTCTAAAGTAAACTCACCGCTACCTAAGAATGCTTTATTAGTCCAAGCCTCATAATCAGTATAAGCGGCTAAACGTGGAAACCATTGCGCTAATAAAAATATGTCATTGCCATCTTTTTCAAAGTGCTCGTAACCTGCACGAGCGCCTACAGCATCTTCTTCAGCTATGTTAAATGCAAAGTCCATTGAGAACTTAGCTGTTTTACCTGGTTTTAATGGTTTTTTAAGATCGATACGCATTAAAGTACCAACAACGGTGGCTTTTAATGCATTACCAGAGTTATCTTTAACCTTAGCGATTTGGTAGCCCATTTCAGTGTCATCTAAAAATTGCTGACGTCGCAATGTATTTAGGCTGATTTTTGCTTTGCCTTTATCTGGACCGGATTGTAATTTTGTTTTAACTGTAGAGGTTAACTCTGCTATTGAATCACTTTTAAATATATTTTGATCTAGTTGTAACCAAAGGTACTTTAAAGTATCAGGAGAATTATTTTTATATGAGATACTTTGATGAGCTGTTAAACGGCGGTTTTCTTCATCTAAAGTTGCTTTTATTTTGTAATCAACTTTTTGTTGCCAGTATTGTGCGCCTGGCTCACCAGCGGCATTTCTATATACATTAGGCGTTGGCAGGGCTTGACCAAGTTGGCGAAACTTATCCTCAAAGTCGCCTTTTGTTTGATTGATTGCCGATGCATTAACACTCATGGTCAATGGCAGCATAATTGCAGCTGCAATTAATGATAATTTAGTGCTCATAACGTTCCTGATATAAGTTTATACTTTTTATGAATCCGCCTATTCTCCAAACTACCACTTAAAAAGCAATTTTTAATCGATAAAAGTCACTTTTTTACGATGAATCATCATCTAATATGTTCAGGTTTTATTCAGTGAAGACCGTTTACTCTAAGGTTAAAAATTAAACGTCGTTTTAGGTGGTGTTATGTATTTTTATATTTTAGAGAAAAATGGGTCATATTCAGCAATAGAGGCGGATGAAAAGTTGTTTTTAGCTTTTGAAAAACAAGGCTTTCATTATATAGATAAAGTCGCAGCTAAAGATAAAGCATCAGCACTAAATCTGGTTGCCAAACCTCACGTAACATATAGATTCATAGCAAGTTTATTGACTTTAGTATCGTTCTTATTTATCACTATCTTATACTTAAATTTGTAAAGGGGGTTTACAAAATAAAAGTGAATATTTTTCATTAGAACATTTTTTTTTAGTTTATTTCCTATTTATCACTATTAATAGTTGAAATTAACCCCTAAATATAATTAAATGCCCCCACTTTTTACAGGGATTTGTATAAGAAATGAAATGAATGATCCAATTCATTTTTATAAAAATAGAAAAGTGGTGTACTTATGGATTTTTATATCCTGAAAAAGAATAACGAATTAACAGCCATTCCCGCAGAAGAAAATAAATGCAAAGAATATTTAAATTCAGGCTATAGCTATGTTAATAAAGTAGCTGCTTGCACAGCAAAATCAGCAGTTAAAAAGCAATTGAGTGAAAAAAATCGTTTAATGCCTATTTCTATTGGTGTAGGCGTTATATTTTTTGTTTTTAGTTTGGTTATCTTTTTTACCTGAATTTTAAAACATATTTAAAAATGAGTTAGTATAAACCTGATTTTTACTAACTCAATAATCCCACATTACATTTCTAATTATCCATATATTTTAATTTAGTATTAAAAAATACCATTTTTATAAATCTAAGTTATTTACATTTTATGATGTAAGTTGCAGATTTTTCATTGTTTTAAATACAATAAATAAAAATAACATGTCTAACAATCGCTTTTATTATTTATCGGCTCACAGTTGTTTTTAAATATATTTAATCCGATTACACCATAACTTGTATAGGTTAGTAAAAAGTTGATCTGTATATCTAAGGTGGGACTAATCGAAATCAATCTTTAGTAAAAACTGAATCAGTAAACGCTACATCGATTATACATCGGAACGATAATCTAACGGTGGGACTAATTGTGTGATTTAAATAGATATAACTAGGTAAGTATATGCGTTGATTTTATTGGTATATATACTTTGGTATTTGGGTAAAATGGACTGTATTCTTGTTTAGGCTTTTAAATATGGTAAATCTGAGAATACGTTACCTTTAGCATCAATTAAATGTAGTATCTTTTGTAGCCGAATATGAGGTTGCTAATTTAAGGGCAAGAGCTTAATAAATAGTGCTGAACCATTAACTTAAATCGAATATTCTGATTTCAGAAAACATTTAAAACAATAATCAGTGAATTTTGGGCTTTAACTTTTGATCTCAACTCAATTTTTTACTAACTTAGAATCTAGAGTATTTATATTCTAGATGACATTTTGTAAACCCCCTTTACAAGCTCATGTTTAGATCAGAGGCCAACTTCTTAGCTTTTTATACCTAACACCATTATTCGTGCTCTGTGAATGGTACAGTACCATATCAGTAAATTGTATTCTGATATTTGGTGAGTGAACAATGTTAGGATATTCAGAAATTTTTCTAGCAACAGTTATATGAGGTTTAAACTCTAAATGATTTAATTGCACTCCTGTACTTATAACAATCTCATTTAATTGTTGTACTAAAACCTGTATGGAGGTAGGCACTTGAACTGGTTTTAAATAGAGTACTTTGGGCTTTTTAAAGAATCCTATTTCGGTGAAAGTTAAATATATATTTTGAGTTTTAATATGATTTAACTTTGCAATTAAATCGTGTTCTATTTCTAAATCAATATTTCCTAAAAAACACAATGTAAGATGAAGGTTATCAGTAAATACAGGGCTAGTTAACTCTGGTAGCGCTTGCTCTCTCCATAAAGTAACTGCATATTTTTCAAAGTCAGGCACTTCGAGAGCTAGAAATAATCTTTTCATTACAAGCAAGCTTTCACAATAAATAATGTCAATTATAGTTTATGTGGAGTATTTTTTGTGGCCAGTTACTGACTTTTCATAATATACTGCTTCAATATCTCCTAGAGGATCTGTGTGCAGATATGTTTTTATATATTTCATGCCTAGTTTGGTCATTATTTTTGTTGAGGCTAAATTGCCTTCTAAAGCGATTGCTGAAATTTTATTAACACTTGCTGCTTGACTAACCGCTAAAGCAATACTTTTTGCAGCCTCTGTTGCATAACCTTTCCCCCAAGTCATTTGTTTAAAACGCCAGCCAAGTTCTAAGTTATCAAATTGTGGTTTATCGCTGAAAAAATCGACTGGTCTGACTAATACCCAACCGATAAATTCGTTTGTATCAAGTACAGATACTTTCCATTGCCCCCAACCTAGATTTTCATTTGTATAGCTTTTCATTCGAGGAATTGAAATATTTAATACATCTTCCATTGAGGTCATTTTGCCACCATTAATATAGCGCATGACTTCTGGGTCTTGGTCTAACTCAAAAAATAACTCTGCATCTTGCTCAGTCATCAATTCAAATTGTAAACGTTCAGAATTAGCTATTTTCATTTTTTCTCTTTGTGATTTGGTTTGTGAAAAATTAAATATACTAAAAAATTTTATGTAGTTCTTTGTTTTTTAATAAATGCCTTTTTTTGATTCAATTTAAGGTGAATTTTCATTTTTAAATTATACTCAAAGTTATCTTCATGAAGAGGAGTTATTATGAGGTTTTCTATGGATGATTATGAGAAGTTACCACCTGGTCAAGAAAGACGGCATTCAGATTGCCCATCAAGTAATTTGTTATGGTGTAAACTCAATGATGCACAAAAGTCAGCAGTAACGGCATTACATGGTTATGGTTATGAACTGATTTTTATTCGCATAGTCGAACACGAAAATCTCGCTATTCTATTACTTGATGATAACCCTGCTACCGTAGATATAGACGGCGAAATTAATACAAGCCCTGATATTGTGGTACGGCAATAATCAGCTCCTGCTTATCCTCAAAGTCGCTTACTTAACTTCAAATCGTTTTTTTTAATAATATCACTTACTTTTCATTGTAAATACACCATCCCAATTGTCAGCAGGTGGTTGAGTAATAAAGTGCTCACATCTTTGCAAATACATATTAGTGACAGGGTCTTTATACAATAACAATACTTGATTAAAAGCCTTAATCGCTTCTTTGAAGTTTCGTTTTTTATATTTCTGTAAACCATCATGAAAATATGCGATTACTTCCATTATATTTGGGAATGTCTCTTCATCATGATGATCTAATACTTCAAATATTTTTACTGGTTTGGTTTGTCCTTTAACAATAACGCAGTCTAACTCTCTGATTCTGTATGTGCCTTTGAGTAATTTTTTTGTATTTTCACTAATGATAATATTGGCACTATATTGTTTGCAGGCGCTTTCTAATCGAGATGCTAAATTTACGCCATCACCAATCACGGTAAAGTCCATACGTTTTGGAGAGCCGATATTACCTGATATGACTAAGTCACTGTTAATTCCAACACCAATATCGATAGGAGAAAGCTTGTTGCTTTTACGAGTTAAGTTAAATGCTTTAAGACTCAGCATCATTTCAATTGCACTTAATACGGCTTTATCTGCATCATCTCCGTGCGCTATTGGCACACCATAAGCGGCCATGATTGCATCACCAATAAACTTGTCTAACATACCTCCATGGGCGACTATGATGTCAACCATGAGCGTAAAATATTCGTTAAGTAAGTTTACAATACCTTGGGCTCCAAGCTCCTCAGAGAGATTGGTGAAGCCTCTAATATCAGAAAATAATACAGTAGCTTGAATACTTTGGCCGCCTAAAATATCACTGCCTTCTTGCATTAATTGTTCTATTAAATGAGCATCAACATATCGAGACATAGTCGATTTAACACGTTTCTCGCTGCTAATATCTTCCATTAATAAAATCGAACCAATATTTTTGTTATCTTTATCTCTGAGTGTTTGCGCCGTAACATTTAAAAATCTTTTATCATTTTCTAAATTTAATTCTATATCAACTAAGTTAGTGCCATTTTCGTCATGTTTTTCTTTATTTATTAAATCAATTATCCATTGGTTTTTATTGCCAAATATTTCAACAGCGTTATGTTTTATAATGTCATCTTCACAAAAATCTAAAATTTTTAAACTCGCTTGATTACAGGTAGTTGCGATTTTATCTTCGTCAAAAGTTAATACGCCATTAGACATACTCTCCAACATACTTTCGTTATAATTCTTTATCTTTTGTACATCATCAAATAAGCTGGCATTTTCTAAACCAATAGAAATTTGAGCTGTGAAAGCTTTTAGACGAGATTCATCTTCTTCATTAAACACCCCATCTTTCTTATTAAGTACTTGTGTAACACCTATCACTTTACCTGTTTTGCTGATCACCGGGATGCATAAAATTGAGCGTGTAAAAAAACCCGTTTGTTTATCAAATGCGGGATTGAAACGTAAATCTGCATAAGCATAGGGAATATTGATACTCACAGCCGTGGTAAAGACAGTACCCGCTATACCTAAATGGTTAGGAAAGCGAATTTCAACGGAATCTAACCCTTGACCTACTTGTGACCAAAGTTCACTGGTTTTTTCATCATTTAAAAATAAAGTTGAGCGTTCAGCATTTAACATGAGTGTTGCTTGTGTCATTACTTTATTCAGTAAAGGGCCTATTTCTAGTTCAGATGTGGTATCTGCTACCACATTTAAAAACTCTAACTCTTTGGCTTTTGATTCATTTAGGTGCTCTATCATCTGAAAGCTTTGTACGATAATCGCAACTTGGTCAGATATGATTTGCAACGTTTTTAAATCTTGTGCTTGGTATTCCCCTTGTTTTTTATTGATGCTTTGCATCACACCTATCACATCGCCTTTTGCAGAAAGCATAGGCACACATAACATGTTTTTTGTAATAAAGTTGGATTTTTTATCTATTTTATCGTTGAAGTGAGGATCATTATAAACGTCTTCAATAATGACGCCTTGTGCTGTTTGAAATACATGGCCTGCAATGCCAACATCGTCAGATATTCGGATCTCTCTTTTTTTTAAGCCTTGTGCGAATCGAGTAAATAGTTCTTTATGCTGACTATCATGTAAAAAAATAGAGCTTCGTTCTGAGTCGCTTTCACGAGAAGCTATATTAGCTAAAGCGGAAAAAACTTGATCTAAGGTTTCTTGTTGCGCTATTTCTCGATTGATTTTAAATATACGTTCAAGGAAACTCGATTTCATAATTTGATCCGTAAATCTACGTTATAGTATTTTTTAACATAGCGTTTAATTGCTGGATGGTTTGCTTTAATTGTCGATTTTCCTCATTTATTAATTCATTCTTTTTTTGTTGAGTGTCATCTTGATCGTTTATTTGTAGCTGAATTTTGTCTCGTAAACTTTGTATTGTTTTTTGTAATTGCAGATTTTCTTGGGTTAAATTTAATTTTATTTTGTGGATATTTTGCTCATGGTTACTTGATTGAATTTCGAGTTTGTCACGTATACTTTGTATTGTTTGTTGTAATTGCAGATTTTCTTGGCTCAATCTGAATTTTATTTTTTGAATTTCTTGTTCTTGAAGATTGACTTGCAGCTCTAATTGATCTCGTAAAGTACTAATGCTTGCCTTCAATTCATTAATTTTATTATTTAAAGCATTCTGAATATTGAGAGATGATTGCTCTTTAGTATCTTGAATTGTTTCAAGCTGCAACCTAGTTGCAGTTATCATTTGTTTTAGATGGGTATTGTCATTTTTAAGCTGACTTAATTGAGACAATGTCAATCCTAAGGTAAATGAATATAATTTAATAATAGATTAAATAAAAAAATTCACCTTAGTGATTTGTATTTTATGGATTTAAAATACTTAGTTTTTGTCTATGCCATATTCTTTGAGTTTATTTGCGATTGCTGTATGAGATACACCCAGTTTTTTAGCGAGTTTTCTGGTACTTGGATAAACGGGGTAAAGTTGACGAATTAAATCAGCTTGAAATTTTTTAGTCGCCTCTTCTAGCGTATCGCTAAATGTTTCTATACTGGTTTTAGGTGCTAAAATATCGGAAGGTAAATTTAACATTTGAGGTGTTAATTCAGTTGACTCATCTACCATACTGATTGCTTGAAATATAATATTTTTTAACTCTTTTACATTACCCGGCCAATCATATGATTGTAGTTTATCTAGGCTCTTTTTAGATAAGGTATATTCAGTTTCACCTTGTTTATCTGAATATTGCTGTAAAAAGTATTTTGCTAAGATTAAAATATCTTCTTTGCTTTTTCTAAGAGGTGGAATACTAAGTGAGCAGGTATTTATTTGAAATAATAAATCTTGTCTGAATTTTCCTGCTTTCATTAGCTTAACTAAGCTTTTTTTATTTGAACAAATAACTCTTACATTGAGTTTTTGATTTGAATTATTACCTAGAAACCCTGTTTTTAGAAAATTAAATAAACGTATTTGCATCTCATTAGTGAGTTCTGATATTTCATCTAAATATACGGTACCAAAATTCGATTGCTCAAAAACACTGATAATTTCTTTTTCTTTGTTGCCAAACAATGTTTCATTTAAGACGTTTTGTTCTACTGTTGCGCATGAAATAGATGTAAATTTGTTATCTTTTCTAGTGCTAGCGTCATGGCATGCTTTTGCAATTCGCCTTCTTCCTGTGCCAACTTCCCCCATAACTAATATTGGAGCGTCAAGTAGTGCAACTTTTTTAGCTTGTAATAAAGTACGTTTGATTGCGGAGCTTTGTGAGCGAATTGTTTCAAACCCTGCCATGATATCTTTAGAAGGCTTACTTTTGCTGTGTTTAAGAGGATCTGTTTGTAAAATATTAATTTGTTTACTTAATCTTGAAGATGATTTAAGTAAAACAATACCACCGGACAGCGTCTTAGCGTCCATATTTTCGGTGATATAAATAGGTAAAACTTCAGCTAGGTAGTTGATTCCGTCTATCTGAACTTTCACCGTTTTATTTATACCATTTTGATCATCAAACCATTTTGTAAATGAAAAGCCTTGTAGCCATTGGTTAAGTATTTCATTTTCAATTTTTTCTTTTGAAATGTTTATTAAAGTTAAAGCGGCCTCATTTGCTCGGGTTACTTTTCCTTTTAAATCGATGAAAAAAACAGGATCAGGTAAAGAGTTTAGTGCATAGTGCTCAGCCTCTAATGGCATATTCTTCACACTTCTCACATCAAGAACGTGATCTAATTTGCGTATTTCAGGCATTAAGTTTTTAAACCGTTCAAATTCTAATTCTGGAAAATGCACATGAATGATGCCATTGCTATTAGCTTCAACTGCATAGAGGTTTAAATCATAACTTTCTAGAATTTCGAGTAACTTTCGTGCTATTCCGGTTTTATTCTCACAAAGAATTTCAAGACGCATAACTTTACTCTTTAATTGACGGTTAGTATTAAATTGACGGTTTGCCCTTTACGTAAACGTAAGGCTGAAGGTTAGTTTAAAACTAAAGTGATATTATTGGCAAGTAAGATTTACGTCTAGATAGACTTGTTTCTAGACAAAAACATTATAGATGTTTAATCTTATCAAAATTTATATAGAGCCATACTCAATGCAAAAGCCATTTTCTCAAGCCTGTGAGAACAATAAATCATATATTCTTAATACTCTAAAGGATGCCTTTGCGACTTGCGCTAACATTTTAGAGGTAGGCTCGGGTACTGGACAACATGCAGTGCACTTTGCTAAAAATTTAACGCATCTAACATGGCAAACAAGTGATCTTATCGATAACCATCAAGGTATTAACCTTTGCATTGATGATGAGCCTTCTGATAATTTAAAACGCCCGTTAGTGCTTGATTTTGCAAAGCCTTGGCCAGTTGAGTTAGTCGATGGTATCTTTACAGCTAATACTTTACATATAGTGAGCAGGCCTTTAGTTGAGTCATTTTTTAAAGGGGTAGGGCTACACTTAAGAAATAACGGTACTTTATGTATTTATGGGCCTTTTAAATATGATGGTGAATTTACCAGTCCTAGTAATGCTCAGTTTGATTTATGGCTTAAAAATATAGACTCTAATCGTGGCATACGAGATATTGAAAGCATTATATCGTTAGCTAAAAAAGAAGGACTTTTATTGGTTAATGATGTTGATATGCCCGCGAATAACCAGCTGCTAGTTTTTAAAAGGTCAGCTTAATCGTCTTTTTTATAGGGTGATAAAGCTTCGCATTCTTTAAAGTACTGCTGCATGTGCTGTGTTTCTCTTTGTAAAAAGTCATCTATTGCTAATGCAAAGTCATGATGCATAATCGTATGGTTTGAGTAAGTAAATACAGGCTCAAACCCTCTTGCGATTTTATGTTCGCCTTGTGCACCAGAGTGAAAACACCTTAGTTTGTGTTTAATGCAGTACTCTATGCCTTGATAATAACAAAGCTCAAAATGTAAAAAGTCACAGTGCTCATTCGCACCCCAATAGCGGCCATAGAGCGTATCACCTGATTTTAAACTTAAAGTCGCGGCAATTAATTCATTGGATTTAGTGGCCGTCATGATTATTAAATCATTTGCTAGCTGCTGTTTTAATAAAGTAAAAAACGCAACATTAAGATAACCTAAATGTCCTGAGCGTTTTAAATAAGTGCGTTGATAAAACTCAATAAATTGTTGTATTAACTTATCACTAATATCATCACCATTTAGCCACTGTATTTGTATATCCTGAGAAAGTACTTTTTGTCGTTCCTTTTTAATATTTTTACGTTTGCGAGCACTTAGCGAACATAAGAAATCATCAAAATTTTGATAGCTATTATTAAACCATTGAAATTGCACTCCGATTCTGGGCATTACTTTTTGATGTTTTAATAAATCTGATGTTGTTTTATCACAAAAGTTAATATGCCAACCAGACCAGTGACTATCGTGTGAAATTTGGTCTAATGTATTGGCAATAAATTGATATAACTGAGGAGAAATGGCAGATGTATTGCTTTCATTATGGGCAATACGTAACCCCTGTATTGGCGAAAAGGGTATTGCGCCAATCCATTTTGGGTAATAATCTAAGCCATGATTTTGATACGCCTCAGCCCAAGACCAATCAAATACATATTCCCCATAAGAGTGACTTTTTAAATAACCAGGCATAATCGCAATTAAGTTATCATCTTGGTAAATTAAAAAGTGATGTGCAATCCAGCCTGTTTTTTTACTGGCAGCTAAGCTGGTTTCACAGGCATAAAGAAAAGCATGTTTAGTGAAAGGGTTGTCATCAAAAAATGCATCCCAAATAGATGGCTCAACCTCATTAATATGATTTAAAATTTTATAAGAATACATTAATATTGTTATTTCTTTGTAGGCCAAGTTATTGAAATCATAGCACCGTGTGGATTAATATTGGAGACTTTTAATTGACCTTGGTGGTTGCGTGTTATGCTATCGCATAGTGATAACCCAATACCAGAGCCTGTCGATTTAGTGGTATAAAAAGGCGTTAAAACATTATCTAAATTAGCAAAACCAGGACCATTATCAGTGATTTCTATTACTTGATTATGCTGTTGGTTATATAAAGTGATTGAAACTTCACTCGTATCTTCTGAACATGATTCTTGCGCATTTTTTAAAATATTAATCAGTATTTGGGAAACTTGGTTTTCATCGCCGTAGCATAAAGCCGCGCCTTTATAGTGAACGTTAAGCGGCTCTCTGATCATGCTTTTAGCTTCGTCTAAAATATCAATAAAATTAAACCAAGTGCATTGCGGTGTTGGTAATTGCGCTAATTGTGAATACTGGCCAATAAAATCAAGTAGTCTCTCGCTTCTGGTTTTTATTCTATCAAGCACCATTCTTGTTTGTGTTTCGTTGAGTTGCTCACTACATAATAAAGTATCAGCCATAGATGCCATAGGTGTAAGTGAATTTCTTAACTCGTGGGATAGCACTCTTACTAAGTTCTTTTGTGTGGTTGTTTGGTTTTCATTAAGTAATTGTGAAATATCAATGGCTGAAAATAGCCAATGCTTTTGAGATTGGTTTAAGTAATTTATGCTTTGTTTTTGCCATTTTTTATCGAATTGATTGTGGCTAAACTGCCCATGTTCAAATTTAAAACCTAAACTTGATGCGGATGTGCCATTAAGCATAGGTTGCTGTATTTGTTCGTTCATCGCACTATTGCGATAAATTAGGTTTAAGTTTTGATCAAATACACATACGGGAATTGGCCAAGAATCTAATATATGGCTCAGTAAGCTCTCAACCGTATCATTTTGCGTATTTTTTTTAAGCTTGGTTTTAGCTAAAGTTTCGATTTCTTGTTGTAGTTCTTGTAATAAATTATTTTTATTTTGTTTTTTATATTTTAAATTATGCTCGCCTTCTTTTAAAACTTGGGTATAGGTCGTCAACTGCATTATGGATTGACACCAAAACTGGTAATACTTATTAGCACACCAAATCAGTGGGTACATTAATAAAAATATTAAGGTACTGATTGCCAAGATACTCCAATTAAGGCTGTAAGTGAGTGCCGTAACTAAAAAAGTTATGATTAAAATAATGCTTGTTAGCCCAGTGATGAGCCACTTTTCATGACTCATATTTAATGCCAAATTTTTCTAATCTGCGATATAAGGCATTACGAGAGATTTCAAGTAGCTTAGCTGCTTCTATTACTTGACCGGAGCTGACAGATAGGGCTTTCTCAATTAATAGACGCTCAGCTTGCTCTAGCGGTTGTAATTTTATATCTGAGTTTTGATTGTTGGCATTATCTAATAATAATGCCTGCGGCGTAATTTCACTTATTGTGCTTAATAAAACTGCACGTTCAATTGCATGACTAAGCTCTCGTATATTGCCAGGCCAGTTATGCTGTTTTAGCTTAGTTAGCGCATCAGATGTGAGCTTTAATTGTGACTTATGATACTTAGTACAAAAGTGATCTATAAAAGTATCTGCTAGCGGTTTAATATCTTCTAGCCTTTCTGTTAAAGGTGGTAAGGTGATCACTAAAGTATTCAATCTATATAATAAATCTTGACGAAATAGTCCCTCGTTTACTAGCATTGATAAATCTGCATTAGTGGCACTTATCAGCCTTGAATTGGTACTCTGTGTTTGGCTTGAACCTAATACTTCATATTCGCCGGTTTCTAAAACGCGTAATAACTTAGGTTGTAAGGTGAGAGGTAAAGAACCTATTTCATCAAAAAATAAAGTACCTTGGTCTGCTAATTGAAACCGACCAATGCGATTTTGTTTTGCATCGGTAAATGCGCCTTTTTGATGACCAAATAATTCACTTTCAAATAGGTTATCAGGAATAGCGGCCATATTTACTGAAATTAAAGGTTTATCCTGTCGAGAAGAAAACTGATGAATACGTTTTGCTAGTTGAGATTTACCTGTGCCATTTTCACCTAGAATTAAAATATTGGCATCTGTTGGTGCTATTTGCATAACCAATTGCTCAATTTGTTTCATGGCATTTGATTCACAGACCCAAAGTTGTTTTTTATTTGTTTGTTTTGCACTTAATAATGTTTGGTAGCCTTGATGCTCTTGCTTAACTTTATTGAAATTGAGTTGTTGATTGATGCTGTTAAGTAACTTTTCTTTATTCCAAGGCTTTTCAACAAAATCTGATGCACCTTGTTTTAAACCATTCACGGCCAATTCAACATTTGCCCATGCAGTCATTAAAATGACAGGAATATCATTGTTTTTTAATTGGGCTAATATGTCTAAGCCTTCTTGGCCACTCGTGGTATCACGACTGAAATTCATATCAAGTAAAATTAAATCTGGGTTTTGCCTATTTGCCTGTGTAATGACTTCTTTTGCATTACTGGCTTCAATCGTTTTATAGCCTTGAGATGATAATAATAATGCCAAAGCTAATCTTATATCTTCATCGTCATCAGCAAGCAATATTGTTGATTGGTTATTTTTATGAGGTGTGGCTGGCAAACTTAACTCCGCGTTTATTATTTAGCACAATACAGATTACATGAAATTGATTTTAAACATAATAAAAAGGCAACTTATCAGTTGCCTTAGTTTAACTTAATTACAATTGATTTTACTATTCTTCTCTTAGTGCTTTCATCGGGTCTGAATTTATTACTCGCCAAGCAGGAATCGAAACGGATAAAAGTACTATAATGATCAAACCTATATCTAAGCCTGTCATGGCTAACCAATTAAATTCTGGTAGCAATACGAGGCTTGCTTGCAATTGCTGATAACCAAAGACGGAAATAATAAAACCTAAACCTAAGCCTAAGCCTAACATCCAAAATGCATCTTTAAGAATAAAGCTTAATAAACGCATTTGTTTTGCTCCTGTTGCCATTCTAACTGCTAGCTCGTATTTCTTTTGATTAGTTGTCATTTGAGTCAAACCCGCAATGCCAATTGCGGCTAAAAATAAGGTTAAACCTGTCATGGTTAATACCACCCAAAGACTCAGTCGTTCACTTAAGGTTTGTTCATTCCAGCGGTCTTTTAATGAAGTCACTTGAAGGTTAGTTAACATAGGGTATAGCTTTGTAATTTGTTGCTGAATTTGCTCAACCGATAAACTTTGACCGTTAGGTAAAGTGACTGTAAAAGCTAAGTTTCTTCCTGCATTTAATTGTCCAAAATAAACTACTGGCGTATTCATAGGCGATGCCCTTCCTACTTGGCTTTGAATAGAAGCCACAACACCATTTATTATAGAACTAATAGGTTCTCCTTTTTCATCTTCTTGTCCTATATTAATTTCTTTATTAATCATATCTTGATAGCTAAGATTAGGAAAAAGTGTTTTAGCCATGTTTTCATCAATCACAATGCGACTTTCATTATTCGCTATTTGTGACTCTGTTAAATTAGTACCTGCTAGCATCGAGATATTAAACGCTTTAAAGTAATCAGGTGTTAAGTTTCTAAATTGATATAATATCTGTTTTTCAGGTTGGTCATCGGGTGAATAACCACTGATCCTAAACATATCTGATAGTGGTGCGCCTGTCGCTATCACAACTTTACTCCCTGCTACATTTGTTTCTATGATTTCAGAGATTGTTTTATTTAAAGTCTGTGCTTCACTTCCTTGATAATTTGCTGGATTGGCAATTTTTTCCGCCCATGTTTCGTCAGAATTAAACATTGAAACTTCATATGTATTACCTAATTCAAAACCTAAATCTCGATAAACAGCATCATAACTTTGCGAGGCTAGCATCACAGAGCTAGTTAATAATAATGAAGCAATAGTTAGTTGTATTACCATTAATATGCGGCTTAACCAGTGATTAGTTTGCGCTTGGATACCTTTTCCACTGCTATTTAAATTACTAGATAGAGCGTGTTTATTAATATCAATTAACGCCAAAGCACTAAACAAAATACTGAGACAAGCTACGATAATAATGGAAGCTATAATCGTTGAATTATTGATAGAGATCGCATCAATCATAGGTAGGTTATTATTTGTGATCAGCGGTAAACTTTTAATTATCCACCCTGTAACTAACAGGCCCGAAATTGTCGCTAAAATAAAGCTAGGTAAATTTTCAAGTAATACTAATAGCCTTAATTTTAATAAGCTTGAACCTAAACTTAGCTGTATTGCAAACTCTTTTGTTCTCGTTTGGTAATGAGCAATAAATAAGTTCAGTAAATTTAATGTCGCCATTAAAAGTAAGCCAATCACAGCTGTAAATAAGGCGTACATTAAACTTTTGCTTGAGCCAATTAAGTTATCTCTATAGCTCTGTGTGATCACCTCAACAGGAGTACTATTTATAAATCTAAGATACCCCTGAACATTTTCTTCAGGTGTATTATTGGTAATAAACTCTTGCATCCATTCTTTTGTTTGTTGCTCTGAAGGGGGTGTACTATTTATGTTATTTGCTTTTAATAACAAAGCATCAATATCATTTCTAACTGCGCCTGCTTCAGGAGTACCTAAAAGATCGGATAACTTTGTTATAAACCATATTTGCTGTTGTTGTACTGGGCTTTCACTTGTCACATCTAATAAATCTTCAATCACACCTGCAATAATATAGTTTTTATTATTATGCATTATCTGTTTGCCTATGGCAGAATCATCACCAGAAAATGCCTGTTGCCACAAGGTATTTGAGATCCAAATAGATTCATTTGGTGACTCTATGGAGACATCTTGCCCTTTGAGTAATTGCGTACCCAATACATTTAAAATGGTATCGGAGGCTGAAAATTGAGTCGTTGAATATGTTACGTTGTTGATTGTGACATTTTGATCATTAAAAGATGATATGCCAGCCCAAGTACCTAAATCTTTAAAGGTTTCGTTAAAGTCAGCTAAGCGTCGCATATTCCAATATGAAATACTCATATCTTTGGTAAATTGTAACCGGTACTGGAATGTTTGAATATTATCTTCGTTATTTACGCCTTTAAGTGGCTTTAAAAATAGCGTTGCTGAAATCGCTATAACGCTTAATACTGCACCTAAAGTTAGGCCTAAAGTAACAATAAGCGGAATACTCAGCCTTGGTAGTGAAAAAACCCTAGCGATACCCGAGATAAATGCTTTTTGATATAAACTCATGCAACCCCCTGAACATTTTGATTTGTGTATTGTTCAGTGATGATTTTACCGTCTAATAATTGGATTTCACGGCTCGCACAACGTGAATAACGGCTATCATGAGTAACCATGACAATTGTTGAACCCGCTTTATTCAATTGCTCTAATAACAACATAACCTGATCGCCATTTTTGCTATCTAAGTTACCTGTTGGTTCATCTACTAAAATCAAATCCGGCTTACCCACTAAGGCTCTGGCGATAGCGATACGCTGTTGCTGGCCGCCAGAGAGTTGATTAGGTCGGTAGTTTTTACGATGCAGCATATCTACTTGGTCTAATACTGCCTCAACACGGACTTTTATTTCTGATTTTTTTATATTTCTATGTTCAAGTGGCAAAGCGATGTTTTCAAATACAGTTA
>Ga0209292_1002078_pt1 | contig 23513 bp, 16 predicted proteins | sample GOMGulsemesocosm_2_FD_184634 | JGI IMG/M metagenome (GOLD analysis project Ga0209292, IMG submission 184634) | Methane-oxidizing microbial communities from mesocosms in the Gulf of Mexico - GOM9C Gulf of Mexico (SPAdes) (version 2) | ecosystem: Environmental > Aquatic > Marine > Cold seeps... | reverse complement strand
CAGCGAACTTCACCTCTAGCAGCCTGTCGGACTTTGCGACCAACAACCTGTAAAATAAGAGAAAAATTAACAGCACAATAGCGGATAAGCCGATGGCCACAAATTTGTTCCCGTTGATCGCGACATGTCCTATCTTCGCCCACTCAGTGTGCAGGACTACCTGCCGGAAGATCACCTGGCGCGGTTTGTCGTAGAAATTGTTGACCAGCTGGATCTACGTCATCTATCTGCTGTTTATGCAGGGTTAGAAATAATAACCAACAAATTTAACGCTCTTAAATTCAGTTGTAGAATTCTAAAATATCATACGCTAGTCATTCCCCATGTGATTCCTATTCACGCCAGGCACGCAGAAGGCTTATCGAACTAAAAATTCTTACCAAGAAACCTGCAGCAAAGAGACATAAAGGTAAGTCACGCGCCCCCATAGCTGGTGGTGAATTGTGTGTAGCATTGAAACAGTACTTACAATTCAGGGTTACCGAGCGTACTAAGCAAAATCCACCTCCCCCCTTTTTTATTGCTCAGAAATATCGCTCTTACTCTTCGGTTAAATTGCGAGGTGTCAGCGAAACAATTGTTTGGCGTTGCATTGCCAAAATAAGCTGCCAAAAAAACTCATTCTGTTGAAGAGCCAAAATGAAAAAACCAACAATAATCATCCCAGTGGTATAAGATTATTTATGAATAAGACTGGGCAATCGAAGCCCCCCTGCAACGCTAGGAGAAGACCACCACCATGAATAAAGGTTTACCGCCGCTTAACTGGATTCGTGCGTTCGAGGCCGCAGCGCGTCATTTAAATTTTACTCATGCCGCCACTGAATTAAACCTCACTCAAGCGGCTGTCAGTAACCAAATTAAAGGGCTTGAAAACCAGCTGGGCTGCGTATTATTCATACGTCTTGCTAGAGGATTAGAGCTAACCAATGCTGGCCATGCTTACCTTCCCGCAGTACAGGAATCAGTAGAGCGTCTAAAAGCAGCAACGGAGGAAATTTTTGGCCAAGGGCGCAGCAAGCTGCTCACGATCAATGTTAACTTGTCGTTTTTTATCTCTTGGTTAGCACCAAAAATGAACCGTTTTGTTGCTCAACATCCTGATATTAATTTACGGATGACTACCAACGTTTGGGACAGTTTTATAGATGACTCGGCCGATAACGACCTTGAAATCCGTTATGGCCACGGAGAATGGAAAGGAAAGCAAGCCGACCGCCTGACATGGGATGAGTTGGTTCCTGTATGCAGCCCTGATTACCTTAAAAACAGTCCACCATTGGCGACACCTGACGATATAGCCAATCACACTTTATTACATGTTTACGGTTACGAAGAAGGCTGGGGATACTGGCTGAGCCAAACCGAACACAGCCCTATTGAAATAAACCAGCGTTTTCAGTTTGACACCTTAGCAACGACACTGGAAATGGCGGTACATGGTGTGGGACTGGCTCTCGGGCGAACAAACTTGGTTGATGAAATGGTAAAATCTGGGCGATTAGTGATACCGCTTGAGCTAAAAGTGGCGACAGAGGAAGCATTCTATCTTGTGTATTCCAGCTCAAAATTGGATCATCCACAGGCTGCTGCTTTTAGAAACTGGTTATTAGAAGAAATAGCACAACAATAATTGTTGTGCTATTTCATGGGAATTAATAATAATTCAGTAGAACTCCTCGCTTATATATTCTGTTTTCTAGTTCACAGCTACTCATCAATTAAAGCCCTCGCTACACCAGCTTTGCCACCCTTATTTTGATCCATATCATTATTTTGCCATAAATAATCTTATACCTTTGGGGTGTTTTTTTTTGCTGGTTCACATCTTAGCGACCCTCTAATATCTCATTACGGTTTAACTTACAGCCATAAACCAGTAACACGCTGCAGTTAACCTACTAATAAATAAGCAGATTTTAACCAAGAAATAAAATGCGAACTCAGAGGACGGACTCCCACCTGTAAAATTTATCATTACCAGGTGTTCGTGATATTGATTTAGGTCAGCTAACTAGGGGAAATATTTACCTAGCTAACCCAAATGTTAATAAGCGTACGTACCCCGTAGTACCACTATAAAAACAGAGGAAAAATACCCATGAAATTATCTAAGGTAGTTACTGCAGCATTGCTCGCAAGCTCAGTAACAGTGGCCAATGCTTCTGATATGGATCGATTGGCAGAGCTGGAACAGGAAATTAAAAATATAAAGCAAAAACTGCTTGAAAAAGATCAAGCCGACAAAGTTAAAGCCGAGGCGGACGAAGCCAAAGCTGCGTCAACGATTAAGGTTGGTGGCGCGGTTCGTTTCCAGTATAGCTTTGAGGACTACGATGACGATAACAATAGTCGTGGTGGTGACCTAGATCTCGATACTGTTCGCCTGGATTTTAATGGCACGGTCAGTGACATTATCTTTTCGGCGCAATATCGCCACTATCAATATATGGATGTGATTCATCATGCTGACCTGGGTTATCAGTTTAATGAGCACTGGCTAGGCAAGATTGGTATCACTCAGGTGCCGTTTGGCATTCTGCCTTACAACTCCAATAGTTTCTTCTTTAGCACCAACTTCTACGTCGGTTTAGAAGATGATTACGATTCAGGTATAAACTTTACCGGCAATTACGGTAACCATGATATTAACATCGCTTATTTCTTAAATGATGAGATGGGCGGCCTCGACGGTTATGTCGACAACAGAACAGACCGCTACTCGTACGATATTGTCGGTTCAGGTGACTTTACTGACGGCGCCCCAACAGAAGGCCTTGCCGAAAACAACCAAATCAACCTGCGCTACGCCTATCATTTCGGTGATACCGAAGTGGGTGCATCTGTTCAGCATAGCGACATCGAAGGTGCGACTGGCGATGCAGGCGATCACGACGCACACGCGCTCCACGTTAAGAGCCAATTCGATAATATTGGCGTCATGTTTCAATATACCAGTTATGAATATGATCTAAATACTCCCTCTGATCTTATCGCTGTTGGCGCGTATAGTTTTTTCGATACGATCCCAACAGAAGCTGACATTTATAACTTGAACTTGAGTTACTCTTTGCCAGTTAGCATTGGCCCTATCAGCAACCTGAAGTTTTATAACGATTTCAGCTTGATGACAAATAAGGCAGGCGACTTTGATAACGACACCATCATGAACGTACTGGGTGTTGCCGTGACATCAGGGAATCTATATACCCAAATTGATTTCATTACCGCACAAAACCAGCCCTTTATTGGTGGTAGCTTAGCTGGCGACAGCGATGACATGAATAGCCGCCTTAATGTGAATTTTGGTTATTACTTTTAATCGCACGGCATAAACCATTCTGCGAAAACCCCAAGAGCCGAGTTCACCATTTACTCGGCTCTTGGGACCAACCAATAAGTTCATAACTTGACTAGATAAAGCAAAACAACATTAATCAGGTTTTCCCTGTTGGTGCCCTAGGGTCCTCGTAACCCGCTAGGACTCTCCCCTATAGACCCCCGCCTAGGGTATCAACAAGGAAAACTTGATGGTAATGGCCGCTCCATTCTTGCCACTACCATACTTAGCAAATTAACGGCTGGCCCTGAATAAATAACTACGCAGGGATAGAAATATCTCAAGACAAAGTGACGCGCTAATGAGTAATTAAAAGCGCAACGAGTAAAACACGCTATTCAGACATGTAGCTCTATAGTGACTATTCATAGTGTTAAGCAGGAATAATTTGATGACTAAGCTCCCTCCTCATACCAACGACGCTGACCCACAAGAAACGACTGAATGGGTCGATGCGCTGGAAGCCGTAATTAAACACGAGGGCATGGAGCGTGCACACTATATTCTCAAGCAGTTATCAGATCACGCTACCCGCACCGGTGCACAGCTTCCCTATGCCTTAACCACGCCCTTCAGAAACACAATCCCCGTTCAGGATGAAACCCCCAAACCGGGGGATGCCTTCATCGAGCGCCGTATTAGCGCCATGGTGCGCTGGAATGCCTTGATCATGGTAATGCGCGCTAATATGGATAATGACGACGAATTAGGTGGTCATATTTCTTCCTTTCAGTCGGGAGCGACCCTCTATAATGTCGGTTTTAATCATTTCTGGCGCGCCACCAATGACGATCAATTAGGCGACCTGCTTTATATACAGGGGCACTCTGCCCCGGGTATCTATGCTCGCTCCTTTCTGGAGGGACGTTTGGATGAAGAACAGCTGGATAGCTTCCGCCGTGAAGTGGATGGCAATGGCCTGTCCTCCTATCCGCACCCCTGGCTGATGCCCGATTACTGGCAGTTCCCCACGGTTTCCATGGGGCTGGGGCCGATTCAGGCGATTTATCAGGCGCATATCATGCGCTATATGTCGGCCCGAGATTTAGTACCCCGAGATAATCGTAAAGTGTGGGCCTTTTTGGGCGACGGTGAAATCGATGAGCCTGAATCATTGGGCGCCATTTCCCTGGCTGGTCGCGAAGAGCTGGAAAACCTGGTGTTTGTCGTTAACTGTAACTTACAGCGCCTGGATGGTCCGGTGCGCGGCAATGGCAAAATTATCCAGGAGCTCGAAGGCATATTCCGTGGTGCCGGCTGGAATGTTATTAAGGTCGTCTGGGGCAGCCAGTGGGACTCGCTGTTTGCTCGCGATAAAAGCGGCCTGATGCAAAAGCGCATGGACGAATGTGTCGACGGCGAGTATCAGAACTACAAAGCCAATGGCGGTGCTTATACCCGCGAACACTTTTTTGGTAAATACCCTGAATTGGCCGAGTTGGTGGCCCACCTGACAGATGAGCAGATCTATAAACTCAATCGGGGTGGTCATGATCCCGATAAGGTCTACGCCGCCTACGCCGAGGCGATGCGCACCAAGGGTCAACCCACCGTCATCCTGGCCCATACCGTAAAAGGCTATGGCACGGGTGACAAGGGCGAAGCGCAGATGGGTACTCACTCGCTGAAAAAGCTGGATAAGGAAACCCTGCAAGCCTTCCGGGACAAATACATGATTCCGCTGAGTGACGAGGAGCTGGAGTCAGTGCCCTACTACCGTCCACCTGCGGATCGGCCGGAGATGGTGTACATGCACCAAAAACGTCGTGATCTGGGCGGTTATTTACCGGCGCGACAGGATGATTTTGAGGCACTTGAAATACCTGATCTTGACGCATTTAAGGCACAGCTTGGGAGCTCTGGAGAGCGCGAAATATCAACCACCATGGCTTTTGTTCGACTGCTTTCCACGCTCACCAAGGACAAGCAAATCGGCAAGCGCATTGTGCCTATTGTGCCCGATGAGGCGCGTACTTTTGGTATGGAAGGTATGTTCCGTCAGCTGGGCATTTATTCTTCCTCCGGACAACTCTATGACCCTGTTGATGCCGGACAGGTGATGTATTACAAAGAAGACAAAAAAGGGCAAATGCTGGAGGAAGGTATTAACGAAGCCGGCGCCATGTCAGCCTGGATTGCGCTGGCGACTGCCTACAGCAATTACCGCTGCCCGATGATTCCCTTTTATGTCTATTACTCCATGTTTGGCCATCAACGCATTGGCGATTTGTGCTGGGCGGCGGGTGATATGCGCGCACGTGGCTTCCTGATCGGCGCCACCTCCGGCCGTACCACGCTCAACGGCGAAGGTTTGCAGCACCAGGACGGTCACAGCCATATTTTGGCCAACACCGTACCAAACTGCGTCAGTTACGACGCCACCTTCTCTTACGAGGTAGCGGTCATCGTGCAGGACGGCATGCGGCGCATGTATCAGGATAAAGAGGCGGTTTATTATTACCTGACGCTGCTCAATGAAAACTATCAGCACCCCGCCATGCCGGAAGGTGCGGCTGAAGGAATTATCAAAGGCATGTACCGATATCAAGAAGCAACTGGTGAAGGACAGCATCGTGTTCAGCTACTGGGTTCCGGCTCAATTCTGCGTGAGGTGATTGCTGCGGCGGAGCTGTTACGAAACGAATTTGATGTCGATGCCGATATCTGGGCGGTGACCAGCTTTAATGAATTGACCCGTGACGGCCAGGATGTCGAGCGCTGGAACATGCTGCACCCGGAACAACCGGCACGCGAAAGTTATGTCACCCAGTGTCTGAAAAACCAGTCCGGCCCAGTCATCGCGACCAGTGATTATATGAAGAATTATGCGGATCAGGTTCGCACCTGGGTACCGGCCAATTACCGCGTACTGGGTACCGATGGTTTTGGTCGCAGTGACTCGCGTCAGAAGCTACGTTACTTCTTTGAAGTAGATCGTTACTTTGTAGCCATAGCGGCGCTTAAATCTTTGCAAGATGAAGGCAGCATTACGGCAGATATTGTGACTGATGCCATACAGCGTTTTGGCATTGATCCAGAGAAACCCAACCCTTTGAAGAGCTAGGATAAGACCTTGAGTGAAACAACCATCAAAGTACCCGATATCGGTGGCGACGATAGTGTCGAGGTGATCGAAATCAACGTGGCGGTCGGTGATCAGATAGACGCCGATCAAACGCTGATTGTGCTGGAATCTGACAAGGCCTCCATGGAAATCCCCGCCCCGCAGGCCGGTGTGGTGAAAGCCGTCAATGTGACCTTGGGGGATAAAGTATCCGAGGGCAGCACTATTGTAACGTTGGAAGCTATAACACTGGAAACTGAAGAGTCAGCGGCAGCTCCCGCTGATTCTGAAGTGGCAAAGGAAGAGTCTCTGGTCGAAGAGGCGCCTGTCGTCGAAAGCCCAGCACCAAAACAAGAACCAGCAAGTGCTGTTTCAACGGAAAAGGTGACAGTGCCTGATTTGGGTGGCGCTTCAGGTGTCGAAGTCATCGAAATAAACGTGGCCGTTGGTGACACAGTCGCGCAGGACGATACGTTGCTGGTATTGGAGTCCGACAAGGCCTCCATGGAAATCCCCTCGCCCTTTGCGGGCACCGTAAAAAGCCTATTCCTCAAGCTGGGTGACAAAATAGATGAAGGCGCGCTGATTGCTGAGATGGAAGTAGAGCGCCCGACAAATATCGCCAGCCCTGAGCAAGCCCAGGCAAAAGAAAAGGCCGCTATTCAGCCCGCTGAAAAAAAACCATCGTCCACGTCCATGCCTATCAGTCAAACGGGCGGTGAAGTGTACGCGGGCCCTGCGGTGCGTTTAATGGCACGTGAGTTAGGTGTCGATCTGATATTGGTTTCGGCCTCCGGTCCCAAAGGGCGGATTCTCAAGGAGGATGTACAGGCCTATGTTAATAAGGCTCTGACTGAGGTAAAACCTGGAGCTGCCGGAACGGCAATTCCACCAATACCGGAAATCGATTTTTCTGTCTTTGGTGACATTGATGAGCAACCGCTGACTCGAATTCAAAAACTGACGGCTGCGGCTATGCAGCGCAGCTGGTTAAATGTGCCCCATGTGGCGCATTTCGATGAAGCCGATATTACCGATCTGGAAGAGTTTCGTGTTCTCAATAAGGAAAAAGCGCAGCAGCGTGACTTGAAACTCACACCGCTACCGTTTTTATTAAAAGCCTGTGCTGTGGCGTTACGCGAGCACCCACAATTTAATGCCTCGTTGTCTGCATCCGGTGAATCACTGATTTATAAAAAATACTGCCATATTGGCATTGCGATGAATACGCCTGCGGGCCTGATGGTGCCGGTGATTCGGAATGTGGACCAAAAGGGTATCTGGGAGCTGGCCGAGGAAATGACCGCCCTGGGCATTAAAGGCAAAGAGGGTAAGCTTAGCAAACCGGACCTGGAAGGCGGCTGCTTTACCATTTCCAGTCTGGGCGCTATCGGCGGCACTGGCTTTACACCCATTGTAAACACGCCGGAAGTGGCTATTTTGGGTGTCTCTAGAACCCAGATTAAACCTGTTTATATAGAAGAAACATTTGTGCCGCGTAAGATGCTGCCGTTGACCTTATCCTATGATCACCGCGCCGTTAACGGTGTGGATGCAGGGCAATTTATGACCTGCCTGACGCGGCTGCTGGACGATATTAGGCGGCTGTTGTTGTAGTAGCGGTAACTAACTCTCGCTGAAGAGCATCTAGTCATTGCTGGTATTCACCGGGAAGAGAAATATTGGTATCGACAGGCACAGAGGAACGCCCCACTCCCAGTGCTTTAGGCTCGTGTAGGCAGTTGATATTCCTGCACTAAAAAATGATGAAATGCCTTCAACGTCTTGGCAATGGATCGTTTAAGTGCAGGTTCTCCGACTTGATCTGACATGCCAGGATGTCTGGGACAGATGAAATCTGACATCTTGCGACCCATAACGGACCTAATAGACTTGAGGCTTTTAGGTATGATGCCCGTAGTGCCGGCGACATCTTTCGTTCCGCATTTTTCTCAGCAGCCGCTGCATCCTTATCTATTAACAATAAAAATAGGCAGCCGTTTTGATGATAGATACCGGGCTACTACTTCCCTATGCATCGACTTAAGATTTCACTTTAGCAATTTAAATAACTATTCAAAGTCATAGCGAAACCCCTAATTGCGCTCGGTGTCAGAGATGAGCTGCCTAGCGTAATGCCACAATTAACGCCTCCACCTTATTCACCTAACCCTTTGTTTTTCATATATAATCCCCCGCTCCTCCTCAGCACAAGCAACCACTAAAATTAACATTGCAGCTAAAGCTAAAAAAACTTACACTTGCGCCCGCTTAAGGTGCCTGTGAGGTTATGAGTTCGTAACATCACGGGTTAAACGGGAAGAATGGTGAACAACGACAAGTATTTTGGAACCGTCGTTGAATTCCATCGCTGCCCCCGCAACGGTAATCAGTTACTTAAAACTGTAAAGTCCGGAACCGGCCTTTCGCGTATCGACCAACGATGAAGCGGAGGGCTTTATCTGGATAGTTTGTGTCCAGCTAACGCGTCCGTGTGCCTGGCATTTTTCCGTCCTATTATTCCCCTCCCTCAGTTGCTTTTATTTGCACCAATTGAGGATTGACATGAAAACCCAAAAACACTTGGCACGTGCACTTTTATGCACAACGTTGCCTTCTTCTTTCTTATTTAGCGCCCAGGTTTTTGCAGACGATCAAGCTGCTGTTGAAAACCAACCTTTAGAAATTATCATCACTAATGGCCAGCAAACCAAACGCCCCGGGCTGTCCTTTAATCAACCCAACACAGCCGCTGACCGTTTAGGCCTGACTGCCATGAAAATACCGGGCAGTATTGAAGTCGTCAGCAAAGAAAAAATCGCCATTAAGGGCGATTACTCATCCCTTTCAGCCGTCACCCGCGCCACCGGTTTTGTTTCCAGCGCCAACGCTGGTAATGGTGGCACTTCAACCGCAGTGCGAGGTTTTAATGGTCATGGCGCGGTCGTCTACACCTACGACGGCACGCGCCTCTACGTGGGCTCTGGTACCGTCACTTTCCCGGCCGACACTTGGACGATTGAGCGTATCGAAGTATTACGTGGGCCTGGCTCTGTCATCAATGGCGTGGGTGCCATCGGTGCGACGGTTAATTACGTACCCAAAGCGCCTCGTTTTGGTGAGGTTGAATCTGAATTGGCGGTCACACTAGGCAGTAATGATTTACTGCGCACCGCCTACGGCTCCAGCGGCAGCATCAATTCACAACTGGCCTACCGCTTTGATGCCGTTAAACACCAAACCAACGGTTATGTGGACCGCGCCGACGAAACTCGTGATGCCTTTGCTGCCTCACTGCTTTACCAAGCGAATGACGATCTCGACATCAAATTCAGCGTCGATTACGCCAACATTGATGCCGCACCTTACTGGGGCACACCGCTGGTAAACGGTCAGATTCTCGATTCCACACGTCGCAATAATTACAACGTCAGCGATGGTCTGGTTGAATACGAAGACCTATGGCCACGCCTGGATGTGAACTGGCGAATTAATGAATACGCCACATTGAGCAGCACCACTTTCTATATGGATGTGAACAGACACTGGCGTAATGTGGAAAGCTACGATTTCAATAGTGGCACAGGACTGGTAGATCGCAGCTTCTATCTGGAAATTTTGCATGACCAGATGCAACTAGGTAACCGTACGGACGTGCTGTTTGATTTTAAGCTCGCAGAAATGGACAACAAACTGGACATCGGTGCTGAGGTCAACAGCATTGAGTTTGAACATACCAACAACCGTCCCTATGCGGGCACCGATAGCGTTAGCCTTAACAATCCAGTTCCTGGCACCTTTGCCCAGAACTCGACAAGTGCTACTAGTCTTGATTTTCGCAGCGATAGTTTCCAGTACGCCCTGTTTGTTGATGACCACTTGCAAATCAACGATCAATTCAGTGTCGTGGCCGGTCTACGCCGCGATTTCATTGATTTTGATCGTGAAGACTTCGCTCGCAGCAACGGCGAAACAGCAGGAAAAATCAGCAATGACCAGTCCGGCACCAGTTGGCGTCTTGGAGTGGTTTACCGAGCTAACTACAGCACAAGTTTGTATGCGCAAACCAGCCACGCAGTGGACTCCATTCAATCCATTATCTCGGCAACCAATCCCAGCCTGAAATTGGGCGAAGGCGATCAATTTGAGGTGGGCATCAAGCAGTCGTTGTGGAACAAGCGCGTGCAGTACACCCTGGCGCTCTTCGATATTACCAAAAATGATCTGCTCAGCTTCGACGCTGGTAATGTACAACACCAGATTGGTCAGCAGTCCTCACGGGGTATCGAGTTCGACCTGTTTGTGCAGGCAACCGACACGCTGGGCGTCGACTTTAACATAGCCCTCACCGATGCCGAATTCGACGAATTTGATAACGGAACACAAAATCTCAAAGGCAATCGCCCAAAGAACATACCTAAGCATACCGCCAACCTGTGGCTTAACTGGCAAGCGGCCAATGACTGGCTAGTCAGCGGTGGCGCCCGTTATGTGGGTGAGCGCTACAGTAATGATACGAACACTGTCACGCTACCCGATTACCTCGTCTACGATGCAGCCATTCAATGGGCTGTTTACGACCAAGTGGGGCTAACATTACGCGGTAGAAACCTCACCGATGAGAAGGACTACGTGCTGTCATCCTACGGCAACCAGTGGGTACTGGCCGATGGCCGCAGTGCTGAAATCACCCTGAATTACAACTTCTAACCCAGCTAAAAGAGTCATCGGTCAGCTCATCGCATGGGCTGGCCGAGTAATGACACGAGTTAATAATGAAATTGATACGCTATCTCTACCTGAGCCACCGCTGGCTTGGCATCGTCATGTGCTGTTTCTTCGCCATGTGGTTCTTCAGTGGTGTGGTGATGATGTACGTCGGCTTTCCTAACCTCACTGAAACCGAACGTCTCAATGGCCTGCCGACACTTAAGGCAGGGCAGATCAAGCTACCCGTTACAGCCCTTACCGAAGGCCTTGCGAACCAAACTCACATTGAACAACTGACACTCACAACGGTGCTTAACCGCCCCGCCTATCTACTGAAAACAGTTGATCAACCCTGGCGTGGCATGTACGCAGATACTGGCGAATTATTCAGCGCGATTTCCGAACAGCAGTCACTTGCTGCAGCGCGTTATTTTGCAGGTCAGTCACATATTGCCATGACCGAAATTCACTATGCCGAGCAGCTTCTGCAGGATCAATGGTCCGTCAGCAACAGCCTCGAACCATACCGCCCACTGCACCGGGTAGAACTCGGCGATACCGCCGGACAACAGCTGTATATTTCCGCCCTCACCGGCCAGGTGGTGCGCGATACCAATCATACAGAACGCCTTTGGAACTGGCTCGGTGCGAACCTGCATTGGATTTATCCGGTACAATTACGAAAGCATGCTGATCTATGGAGCGACGTGGTGATCTGGCTGTCGATGCTGGGGCTGGTTTCCCTGATCACCGGATCAGTGATCGGCATTTTGCGGCTACGTGTCAAAAAGCCCTACCGCGGCAGCAGCTACACTCCCTACCGCGGCGTGATGAAATACCACCACCTGCTGGGGCTGAGTATTCTGCTGATTCTATCCACCTATCTGTTCAGCGGACTGATGTCCATGAACCCCTGGGACATCTTCAGCGAGAAAAAAGACTTTTCCGCACAACTGCATCGCTACCAGACCAACGGCAATTCAATGCTGGCGGATAACGCGCTAGCGGCCACCCTAACCCTGCAACAAACCCTGACATCAAATCCACAAACAAAAGAAGTTCACTGGCACTGGTTAGGTGGAAAGGCCTACAGCGTACTTAACACGTCGTCTCAACGGATTGTGGCGCAGCCAGGCAACTCCAAAGCCATATTGGCAAATCAAATACAAAGCGCCCTGCCCACACTGATACCCGGTAGCAGCATCGAATCCCAACAATTTCTCGATCAATACGACCTTTACTATTACTCTCACCATGAACGTTCACGCCCTATCCCCATCCTACGCGTAATATTCAACGATGAAGAAAGCAGCTGGTTTCATATCGACCCCAGCACCGGCGAAGTACTGGAAAAACTAACCTCAGCAACGCGCCTGCAACGCTGGCTCTTCAACGCCCTGCATAGCTTCGATCTCAGCTTCCTGATCAATCATCGGCCTGCATGGGATGTTCTGGTGATTACACTGTGCAGCCTGGGATTTGTGTTTTCAGCGACGTCCTTGATCATTGCTTGGCGTAGGTTGACGTTTCACAGAAAGCGAAAGAGATCGAAAGGTATAAGCGGACTTAGCGTAATGACAAATGACAAACCAAAGCTCGGAAGCAACACGAAGTAGGTTGCTTGGGACAGAGTAAGAACTCTTGGTTTTATGATTTACACTGATAAGTTCAATGTCGGCTTCTGGCACTAAAAGGACTGTCAGGATATATCGATCCCCCCCAAAAAAGCGCAACGACATTACCTTGTGACGAGAATACAAAAAAGCCAGAGCATTTTACCGCTCTGGCTTTTTTAACTGCTTACGCAAATAGTCTGAAATCTTGACTAGGTATTGCTAAGCTCAGACTGGCTGTTCACCTTACTGCTAACCTTGGGAAGGCGATTAACCACAGGAACCACACCCTCCTCTCGTAGCGAGGTCACCAAGCCCTTCATCATAATTATCATAACAAAAGAGAATGGCAATGCAGCGACAATCGAAGCTGTTTGCAGGGCTTTTAGTCCACCAACCATTAACAGGATGGCGGCAACAGCACCTTCACCCAACCCCCATAACACACGGTGAGCGGTTGGTGGGTGTTCATTACCCATCGACAAAATAGTCGTTACGACTAAGGTGCCAGAATCCGATGACGTAATGAAATAGGTAGCGATAAGCAAGGTTGCGACAAACGCTGCGATGGAGCCAATAAAACCGGCATCAAGCTTGTCTAATGTCACGTACAAAGCCTGTGTAACATCTGCCGAAACCGCGTCAACGATGCCTGCTTGTCCAGCTGCCGAAACGAGTTCACCCGCTTCATTGGTCATTTGATTGAACAGTTCAATATATATCGCTGTGCTACCGAACAAGGTTAACCAAACAAAACCTAACATTGCTGGTACTAACAAGACGCCAATAATGAATTCCCGAATGGTGCGACCCTTAGAGATGCGCGCAATAAACATGCCTACAAACGGTGCCCAAGCCATCCACCAGCCCCAGTAAAACGCAGTCCACCAAGTTTGCCACTCGCTGTTTTCGTTAGCATCAGTCCAAGTACTTAAGGGTAAAAGATGACCTAAATAGTCACCGGTATTTTGCAATAGGCTACCCAATAAAAAGCGAGTCGGACCAAAGCAAAGCAAAAATACCAACATCCCGATGCTGAGCCACATATTGACTTCGGATAGGATTTTAACGCCTCGACCAACACCTGAAACAACCGATATCGTAGCAATAGCTGAGATAACGGCAATAAGCATTATTTGATTGCCAAGGGAAACCTCCATGCCAAACATCGTATTAAGGCCGGTGTTCATTTGGGTTACACCTAAGCCTAGCGAAGTCGCTACACCAAACACGGTACCAAACACAGCTAACACGTCTACCGCATGACCCACAGGGCCATACATTTTATCGCCAATTAATGGGTAAAGAGCTGAACGAATGGTTAACGGTAATTTCTTTCGATAAGAAAAATATGACAACGACAAACCAACAATCACATAGATTGCCCAGGGATGAAGTCCCCAATGGAAAAAGGTAAGTCGCATGGCAACTTGAGCTGCTTCCGGCGTTAGCCCTTCGGTTACAAAGGGATTACTTTGAAAGTGATAAATAGGCTCAGCAATAGACCAAAAGACTAAACCAATACCCATGCCCGCGCTGAATAACATCGCAAACCACGAGAAGTTGCTATATTCAGGCCTTGAATCATCATCACCTAAACGCAAGTTACCGTAGCGGCTAAATGCCAGCCAGATACAGAAAAATAGAAATATCGCGACAATGCCAATGTAATACCATTTAAGATAATCCAGGATCCAGCCCGACATCGCATTAAACACTGCGCCCGATTGTTCGGTGAAAAATACACCGGCCAAAACAAATAGCCCAATTGTTAACATTGCTATAACGGTTGAAACTGGGTTCATGCCTTTTAATAAACCTTGTTTTGCCACCATAATGAAGCACCTTTTTTAGTTAGTATGACGGACCTTCAGGCCCGCATCGAGCGAGCCTGAAGGTCATTTCACCTACATATTACTGATAATCGCATCGCCAAATTCAGAGGAAGACAGCAGCGTTGCACCATCCATTAAACGCTCAAAGTCATAGGTGACCGTTTTTGCGGTGATCGCACCATCAATGCCTTTAATAATCAAATCCGCCGCTTCATCCCACCCTAAGTGGCGCAGCATCATTTCAGCCGACAGAATCAACGAGCCTGGGTTGACCTTGTCCAAACCGGCATATTTAGGTGCCGTGCCGTGGGTCGCTTCAAAGATAGCCACTTCATCACTGATGTTTGCACCGGGCGCGATACCGATACCGCCAACCTGTGCAGCCAACGCATCAGAAATAAAATCACCGTTAAGATTAAGTGTGGCAATCACACTGTAATCCTCAGGCCGCAGTAAAATCTGTTGCAGCATGGCGTCGGCAATAACGTCCTTAATAATAATTTCGTTACCGGTATTGGGATTCGTAAGTACTTGCCAAGGGCCACCATCGAGCGGTGTTGCGCCAAACTCTGCAGCGGCCAACTCATAGCCCCATTCCTTGAAAGCACCCTCAGTAAATTTCATGATATTGCCCTTGTGAACCAGCGTCACACTTGGCAAGTCCTGATCGATAGCGTATTGGATTGCCCGGCGCACCAAGCGTTCGGTACCCGCTTTTGAAACCGGTTTGATACCAATCCCGCAATTCTCAGGGAAACGTATTTTTTTCACGCCAAATTCAGATTGAAGAATATCGATTAGTTTGTCGGCTTCGGCAGAACCTGCGCTCCACTCCACGCCGGCATAAATATCTTCAGAGTTCTCGCGGAAAATCACCATATCAGTTTTTTCTGGTTCTTTTACAGGGCTGGGAACCCCCTTGAACCAACGCACCGGACGCATACAGACGTATAAATCCAACTCCTGACGTAAGGCAACATTTAATGATCTAATACCGCCACCTACTGGCGTAGTCAGTGGACCTTTGATACCAACAACAAACTCTTTAAACGCTTCTAGTGTTTCTTTTGGCAACCACTGATCACCACCATATGTGTTGACAGCTTTTTCACCGGCATACACTTCCATCCAGGCAATCGAACGTTCACCGCCATAAGCCTTTTCCACTGCCGTATTAACAGCCTCAAGCATGGGTGGTGTCACATCGACACCGATACCATCGCCCTCGATAAAAGGCACAATAGGCCGATTGGGAACGTTCAAGGTCAAGTCGCTGTTGACTGTTATTTTCTCGCCGTCCGCAGGGACTGAAATCTTGTCATATGTCATTAAAACTCTCCAATTAATCCGGGTATGTCTGAAAGGTTGAGGGGATTCCCTCAATTAATTTACAGCTTCGCTAAGCTCTTCCCAGCGTTGAGAATCGTCCCTCAAATTCCCAAGGATCGACGCAATCTGTGCTTGATCTCTTTTGGGATCACAAGCAGCTAGACGAGCGGCTTGGCGAGATAAGCGGGAAAAACGATGCTGAAGAGCTTGCTCCCCAAGGGGCTCTAAAGGAGAGTAAGGTAACTGGCCAGGGAGGACTCTGGTTGTATCACGATAATCTAACGATTTTGGTGCAAAGGAGACAATGAGGGTAACCCGGTTTCCATCCTCTGCTTTTTCTGCCATGTGTTTTACATGAGATCCTTGAACCAGGACAGATTCTCCTGCCTCTAAAGCAAAATCACCAAAGTCTGTACAAAGTTTCCCGCCTTCAGCGCCTGGTGTTTTGGAAATCATGGAAATAAACACAAAGGGAACATAATCGACATGCCAGTCGTCGACGGCAACTCGTGTATCCTTTTCGCCATCTTTTGGAACCGCTTGTAAATTCACATGGGCGTACTCCAGCTCAAGGTGAGCAATCAACTCAACGCCAGCAATCTCGGAGACAACTTTTTCCAGTTCTGCACAACCAAACCACTTTTGTAATTGAGGAAGCCCTCTTAAAGTTAGAGCCCTTGCGTTGGCGTAGGCCAAATGACGATTCTCTTCGATGGTCTCTTTCACTGCCGCAAGGGATTCTTGATCTAGGCACCGAAAGGGTTTGCAGCAAGCAAAATCAATTTCAGGTAAATCGCCAAAGGCATTTGGCGATTTTTTCCAGTCTGGATTTTTTTCAGAAAAACTAAAGCTGGCTGAGTCTTCAGGAAGCTGAAAATTAAGTTTTTTTAAAGAAGTCATTATGTTCCCTCCAAAAAGGGTTCGCTTTTAGCAATGCCCGTTTTGTTTGTGTGTTATAAATTTGCTTTTATTTATTAGTAGGTTAACTACAAATGATCACTGTTTTAGGGCTGTAAGTTAAACCGTGAAATGATATTAGAGGGTCGTTAGGAGGTGAACCAGCAAAAAAAAACACCCCAAAGGCATAAGTATATTTATGACAAAATCATGATATAGATCAAAACAAATAATGATGTAGATCAAGTTCAGAGCAAGAAGTCAGTGTAGACGGTGCTCTAATTGATGAGTGCCTGTGAACTAGGGGGAAGAAATATACCCAGGCGATTTGCTGAATAGCTCTAGATTTTGTTATCAGTTGCGGCGAAATGTTAAATACAATGATGGTTGTTGTGCTATTTATTCAAATAAGCGATTTCTGATAGTAGCGGCTTGTGGATGATTCAATTTTGAACGGGCAGACAAGTGATAAGCCTGCGAACGCCCCTGTTAAGCAGTCCTAAATCCATTTTTTCAGTTCCACTGAATGCTTCCGCAAGGGCTACTCTGTTTTGGGGGCGACGTGATCAGCCTGATAATGTGTATCCACGCCCGCATGATCGCAAGGTTGCGGTACAAAACTAAGCTTCTCGCGATCACGCCCGCCAACCCTCGATTGCCATAGGCAATACAGCATCAGCAGCAGGCAGTTAACCCCAATAAAATTAAACAGTGCTGCTGGGCCGAATCTAACCATTAGTGCTGAACTCAGTATCGGCCCCAGAATGGCACCACATCCGTATCCCACCAGCAACCCCGACGACGTCTGTATCATTTTATCCGGGCCACACCAGTCATTGGCGTGCGCGACTGATAGCGGATAAATCACAAACACCAAACTACCAAAGACAAATACGGTGCCAACAAGAACCAAAAAGCCGACATCAACGTGGGCACACCACACCAGAGCCGCGCAGCAAAGCGAACTACCAAGAGACACTGCAGCAATCACACGTCTGCGTTCCAAACGGTCAGAAAGTTTGCCCAGAGGAATCTGTAACACCACACCACCGAGCACCCCTGCTGCCATGAAATACGAAATCTGTGAAGTGCTCTGACCCAGCTCCTGGGAAAACACCGGCGCCATGGCAAAAAAGGACGCGTAGACCGCGCCGGAACAAGTCGCGCCCCAGAACCCTGCGGGTGCCTGTCGCAGGAGATGTCCCAGATCCAACTTGTCAAGAATCTCCAGCTGCGGTGCATCAGCGCGAGTCAGCAACAGAGGTAAAACCGAGAGGGAGAAAAACACCGCACAGAGAGCGAAGAGCTCAAAACCACCTACATCGGCAACCTGCAACAATAGCTGAGAGAGTCCGTAGGCGAAAAAATTGATCGCCATGTAGAGCGCCAGAACACCCCCCCTGTTGCTGTTACCGGCACGCGCATTGAGCCAGCTCTCGGTCACAACATACAGGCCCGCCAGACAAAAACCGTCAATCAGCCTTAACACCAGCCAGAATCCAGGCTCTATCCAGAACATATGTAGCAGGGGCGACATCGACATCACAGAGGCAAAAGCTGCGAAAGAGCGGATATGCCCGCTTCGCCGTATCACCCGAGAAGCGTAGCGCGCGCCCAGAAACATACCCAGGAAATAGCCGGCCATCAGTAGACCAACAACCGATGTCGAATAACCTTCAGTCTTTATTCTCAGGCTCAACAGAGTGGTAAAGAGTCCGTTTGCCAGAATCAGCAAACCATAGCTGCTGAACAGAGCGATGAGTGAACGGGCCGCAGCAAACATGAAAGTTGCCTCAAAAACTGACCTGCTCCAGCGGAAAAATCCAGTCTGTGCAGGAGGAATAGATGGGAGAGTCTGCTTGATCGGCAGAACGAAGCCGTATAGTAAAAGCCCCCTTCCTGAAAGTCTACATTCGTGATCAGCTCAACAATCAGGGAGATTGTCCATTAAATTATCGACTAACAAGCTTCCTACTTCAGTTGTACATCCATAGAATTTACTTTAAATAACTGCGTTATCACCCTTTAACTAATAGCAATAGTCTATCGGTATTTTGCTGTTCATCTTCAAATAAAAAGACATAACGCATTTTTTACATGGCAGCCCTTACGAGATCTATTTTGTCTTCTGGGTAATGTATAGACCTACCAATCGAGCAATCACGACAGCGAGATAAAACTGCCCCGATAAGGTTTCTAATACAGCCCAGCTACGAGCTACTCGAGAGACTGGTGTTATATCACCATAACCGAGAGTCGAGAGAGTCACATAACTATAATAAGCAAATTGGCCGCGCATGTAGCGCACGGCTTCCATCTGTATTGCATCTATAGTCACAAATTTAAAGGCGCCGGGATCGCTGGTTTCGATTAATTGATAGATAAACGCCCAAATCAAACCGATCAACAGATAAAGACAAATAGACGCTAATATCATATCGAGACTGATGCGACTCGATTCGAATAAAAAACGGCCTATCAGTATTGCTATGTAACACAGAAAGATTACATACAGCGTGTTAGCGACATAAACGTTCCATGGCGTAGGCAATAACGAATCGCCCCAATTGCTTAGCAATACGGGAATAGCCAACATTACGCCTATTAATAGCTCCTTTAACTGATAGGCAACCAAGTAGAGGCCTGATAGCAAAGTTACGGAAAGAGTGATATTTGTTACTAAACCGCCCGTCAGAGGTCGATCGAAGTAACTTGGTATTAGGAGTACCGCGATTAGACAAATCAACAACAACAAGAACCCTAGCTTGGGCTCTTTTGCCAGGTGGTTTGGTGACGGATACTTAGCTTCATTATCTTTGTTAATCAAAGGCATGCTAACTATTCTTAGTTTCTTTTCTGTTTAGAAGTAAAGAGCGATTTGACTCTCCCTTCACGCAAAATCTCCACATCAATACGCGAGCCATAGGGAAGTTTAATCAATTCATCACGCACTTTTAGTGCATCTTCGATTTCATTAAGCTCAATACCATTAAGAGAAAGTATGACATCGCCGCCAATCAGGATTTCTTGGTTGCCTATCACGACGGGGATGCTCCCAGGCCGCAAACGAAGAAAATAGCCCAATGAATTTTTGGCCACACGTTGCACTAGCATACCGCCGCCCGGTACATTCAATGCCGCTGCCAAGTCTCCATCAACTGGAATGAGCTCAAGTCCCGTCCATACGGCCTTTTCTTCTAGTAACAGTCTGCGAGCCACATTTATGGATGTAGCAAACCCTAACCCGTCACTGCCCCCTGAGCCCGATTTGATGTGACTAACAATACCCATCACCTGACCTTTTTTGTTAAATAAAGGCCCGCCAGAATTACCTTTATTGATGGCCGCATCGGTTTGCAGAAACTCTATCGCTCCAAGTTGTGGGCCCAGCATACCCTCCATACGTCTACCACTGAGGTAGCCGACGGTCAGGGTGTGCTCTATTCCATAGGGCGCTCCAATAACAAAAACCTCATCACCTATTTGGATTTTATCGGAGTCCCCCAGTTTAACGATTCGCAATTGATCGGGTAGTTGATCGAGTTTTATCAGCGCTACATCCGCTATTGTTGAAGAAGACACAACATGAGCTGGATATTTTTTACCATCCCTAAACTCGACAACAATCTTATCGCTCACTTGAACAACGTGAGCTGCGGTCATAATCAGCCCCTCCTTCGTTATCACCATCCCGGAGCCTAAACTTTGTGTGTTTTGTTGATTAAAACCAGCGGCACTTTTAACCACCACCTTTTCCCGTGAGTAAATGACCACTACGGCAGAATCTACTTTTTTGAAGATTTTCGCATAGGAAGCGGCCTGCACAGCCGTTGAGATGAATACCACAACTAAAAAGGTAAACAACCTCATTAGGATGGATGATTTTCTATGGTTTATCTTGTCGGAATAGTCCTTGATCGACATGATTTGTGCCCCAAGTTATTATTCGTTGAAGCGGTTATTGACCAAAACCTCCACCTAACGCGAGGTGTAAATCGACCCGTTGGGCTAATCGTGCATTTTTTATTCTGATCAGCGAAATTCTGGAATTAAGTGCCCGAGTCTGCATTTGTAAGACACTCAGTAAATCCACCTGACCAAACTCATACTGGGTTTCAGCAACTTTTAAAGCGCTTTCATTATTTTCCACGGCAGAAGCCAATAACGCCTCCCGCTCCTGTAATAACGTTTCGTTGGTTAGGCCAGACTCCACTTCATTAAAGGCCCGCAATGCAATGCCTCCATAATTCGCAAGCGCGGCTTCCTGTTGCGCCGTTTCAATTTCTACCTGTGCCTGCAACTCCCCTCCGATATCGAATGACGCGAGGAAATTAGCACCCAACGAGAAAAAGCCACTGCTTGCGCCAACCAGATCCAATAACTCGTTACTGGAGCCGCCGCCTGAAGCAGTAAGAGAAATACTGGGCAGTTTTGCTGCCTTTGCTACTTGAATCCTTTGAAAAGCCGCTGCCACTTGTCGCTCTGCTGAAAGCAAATCCGGACGTCGCTCGAGTAGTTCTGATGGAACACCGACGGGTATGCTGGAAGGTACAGGAACGAACTCGCGTGGCACCTCCAACTCGGCTGAGGGGTAACGGCCCAATATGACCTCAAGGCTACGCACCGATTGTTCGAAAGCGCCCAGTGCTTGCCGTTGCCGTTCCTCGGCACTCGCGAGGTCTGCTTTGGCGAGAAAAACATCCTGCAGCTGTGCTTTGCCAACTTCTACCCGAACTTGCGCAATTTCCAGTATTTTTCCATAGATTTTTACTGAGTCATCAGACAAGCGTTTCTGTAAATTTGCTTCGGTGGCTAAAAACCAGGCTTTGGCAGTCTGTGCAACCAGGGACTGGCGAGCAAACTCAAAATCAGCTTCAGTGGCGCGAAAGGATTCTTCGGCTGCGCTGGCTCCCGCACGAAGCTTGCCCCAGATATCGAGCTCCCATTCCACATTCAAGGAAATTCCTGCGGTATTGGAACTATTATCTCCACGAGTTGTGCTTTGCCCGCTACCTCCCACGCTGACAGCTGGCAACAATTGTGCTCCAGCTTGCGTGGCCAGTCCGGCCGCAATATCCAAATTAGCGGATGCCGCTGCCAGGCTCCGGTTATTTTGCAGTGCCTCGGTAACAATCTGTTCCAGCTTTTCATCGTTGAAGGAGGCAAGCCAACCATCTTTAACCGCCCCATCGGCGACTACCCTGCCCCATTTAACGGCAATATCTGTGGTTTCAGGCAAGGCTTTTTCGACCACTTCCGCTTGAGTTGGCCCCTGTGATGGAGCGGCGCAAGCAGTCAGAAATACTGTAAGCCCGATTGCGGTTAGGGTGTTTCTTCTATGTACCATTTGAGCATCTCCAAAGCTTTGCGCAATCACGTCTTACCAACTTAATGGAATGGGAAGAGATAGTTCATCCAGGCAGACATACGTAATAAAATCTTACGCATGATTGCGACATGGTGGAAATGGTGGCTGTATACCGCGACCTGAGCATATGATCCACCAGGCACCTTATCTGCATAGGCTTCATATCTTGGATCGGTAATATTGATCAAAACAGGGATGCGCCCCGGGCGTGGCGGCATTTGTGCATTGATCAAAGTCCCTGTCGCCTGCACCTGACCCTCAGCTAAGGCGGGCAGCACCATTTGAATCTCACCCGTAAAAACAGTGCCGGGAATTCCGTCGAATGCTACTTCCGCTTCATTGCCCACTTCAAGACGTAACAGACTATTTTGCCGGAACCAACCGATCAAGTAGTGGCCTTCAGCACTCACGAATATCATCACCGGCCGCAATGGCAAACTGACTGCACGCATACCGGGTCTCAATACAACCTGGGTCGCATAACCCCTGGCAGGGGCTAGCACTGTTGTCTGCTCCAGCTCGTATTTAGCTTGCGCCAATTGCGCCTTTAGATCATTTAAATTTGCGGTCGCCAAATCCAGGTCGCGCTTACTGCCTGCATTACGTTTGAATAACTCTTTTGCACGTTTAAAATCAGCTCCCGTAGCCTCCATTCGCGATGTCAATGAATCAAGTTTATTCTGAAAAGGTTCTGGATCAAGACGGAAGAGGACGTCGCCCTTATCAAGCAGTTCATTACCCTTAACGGGTACTTCGATCACTTGTCCGTTCACATTAGGCACTATCGGGGTTGTGACAAAATACTGTCGACTCATCTCTGAATAGGGGTGGTTGTAGTTCATTAACAGAATCAGCGCACCGATAAGAAAAATACCGCCCAGCACAGCCGTGGGAACAGTCCATTTATTCAGTGGGATTTTAAAAATTTTGAAGACAGCAATACAGATAGAGGCATAGGTGAGTATCAGTAATAAATCCATTATTCACTCTCCCCTTCACCTTGGCTGACAGTAGTTTTCTGTGTCGCAGATTCCTCACAGGACTGTTCTAATCTTTCTAGTCGCTGCTCGAGTGTAGAGAGTTGCGCTTGCCAGGGTGGATTACCGCTCTTGTCTGCCCCCTCTTTAACGAATCCCCAACCCCTATCTTCGCGATACAGGGTTGCCCAAATCCATAGAAAAGGCCAGATGGCGTGTAGAGTAAACAGACTGATCCACCCCGCGTAATGAATGGCATCCTGATGCGGATGATTACGGTGTACTGAGATTTCGTATGGGATATCGTGAATGGCAATAATGCCGTAAAACAGCGTGATAAACGCAAAGATAAGAATCCCTAATGCGGCATAATCGAGCAT
>Ga0209292_1002077_pt1 | contig 23520 bp, 31 predicted proteins | sample GOMGulsemesocosm_2_FD_184634 | JGI IMG/M metagenome (GOLD analysis project Ga0209292, IMG submission 184634) | Methane-oxidizing microbial communities from mesocosms in the Gulf of Mexico - GOM9C Gulf of Mexico (SPAdes) (version 2) | ecosystem: Environmental > Aquatic > Marine > Cold seeps... | reverse complement strand
ACGGTTATTCATGCCGATATTATCGTCGTAATGGATCAAGGAGAAGTAGTTGCCACCGGGGATCACAAATCTTTGATGGAAAGTTCAACCTTATACCAACGCCTTTGTGAATTGCAGTTTGATCGAGTTACTGAACAATAGATTTATGCGAGTAAATACTTTATGACCTTGCTAGCTATATCCTTGGATGATAAAGGATTGATCTACACACCTAAACTTCACTTTCTCTCAGTATTTTCTCTAAATCTTCAGGGATAGGCATAGGCTTCATTGGATTTACGTTGGTCCCGCCAGTATTCCCTGTTGGAACCCAAACTCTAGAAAACAATACTGAAGCTAACATCCGTATTACTTGGCCAAAGACATCCTTAATATTGTGTTTCTTTATGCCAATCTTTAACATCCACCAATGAGATTTAGTGTGTGGGAATATATAATTTTGACCTAGAATGTGAGCACGTTCAAGATGGTAAAAAGAAGCAGTAAACTCATTTAACTTATAGAGTTTAATCGCTTCTCCCAATTCTTGGTTGTATGCTTTTTTCAGTTTCGATCGCATGAAATACTCATTTTCGATTAGATATCTTAACAATTATTGTCTATTATTATACTGCTTTTTCTTCGAGCATCAGTATGTTTCCACAACCGTCTTCGAACATATTCATTAATCCCCATTCAGGATTATTCAATTCAAGACGTAATTTTACACCTAGCGCTTTTAACCTTTTTAACTCTGTTTCCACATTTTGAACAGAAAAAATCATTATCGGTAAATTAGCCTGAAAAGCTAAGGTTTGATAATTTTCGGCGAAGTTTCCTTTACAGGGTTCCAACAAAATAGATACGCCTTGGGGGTCATCTGATGACACAACTATTGCTAGATTTAGCTCAGGGTCAAATTCTTTAGTAATAAACCCCAAGTTTGAAGTGTAAATTTCGTGTGCTTCAAGTGGATTTTGCACAGGAATACTTACTAACGATAATTTCATATTATGCTCCTCACTATGGATTATTCCAATCGCCTACTTAAGCGGAAAAAACATCTAATTTTGGCGTTAAACTTTGTGAGCGGTCAGCCGAATATTTCCGTTTAAAGTATTATTATACGTTTCTACTCTTACGTGATTTATAAAATAACAAAGCCCATAAAGTTAATGAAGCAATACCAAACGAAATACCTATTCCTGGCTCGCTTTTCCACAACCACACCGATTCATCAGCATTGAATTTAAAGGACACAGAGATCCCCATTGTGACTATTGCAGGTATTAAGAATTTAGAATTATATTTGTTTTTCTTGAACGTTGATGCAGTCTCTCGAGATCCACCATTAACAGGATTTTCTATAAGTTGTTCAACTGTTATCCCATATGCTGCACAAATTGACTGAGCAGATTCTTGTGAAGCAATACCTGACTTCTCGATTCTTTGGATAGTTCTAAGACTAATATCTGCTACTTCCGCTAAATGGCTCTGAGTCCATGCCCGAGTGTCTCTTTGCTGCTTTAATTTTTCTACGTTTAATTGCATATCCATCTTTATTTCCTCATGTTAAATAGTACGGTAACTATTACGAAGAAACACCTTTAGTAAAACGTCATGTATATGACATTCCGATATTTGTATACGACACTAATGTGACATATACGTATATCGTGGGATTTAGGGCTAATCATTTTGCTAAATTGATACTCGATTTGGTTTAGCTACAAAACAAAATGTATAATTAACATTTATATCAAGCTGATTTTGCCGGTTTATTAATCTCAGGATAACCAATACAAAAAAGTGAGGCTATTAACAGAACGCTGTACTCAATTCCATTAGAGCCTGAGCCAACAACAAACCAACCATTCGGTAAATGTACTAGAATTAAACCAGTAAAATAAATTAAAATATAGGTTGTACAAATATAGGATAATTTTTTACCTGCTAGCAAAAAGAGTGAACCTATAATTTCAAAGAGGGTAATAGCCAAAGCTATCCCGAGACCGAAAGGAAAACCTTCACCCGTTAACCAACCACCAAAAGGTTCATAACCTCCAGTTAAAAGACGATGCCAACCATGACTCGCAATGATCACTCCAGTAATACATCTTAACAAAAAGAAGGATAACTCTTCTCTAGATTTAACTGTACCCATAATTTAATACCTATATCCTTATAAACTTAGTTGATGTCAATACACTCTCAAATAGAATATAAAACCTAACGTACCATTAAGAGGCAAACAATTTTAGCATTTCTAGGCAACGGATAAGCAAATAGCCAACTGTTAATTGTTTGGCTTGGTTGTTAAGTTTCTCAACCACTAAAGAGTATTTATCATTTAAGAAATTTAATACTCAGAGGATAAGTCCATAATTCATTATCATTAGCTTTTATAGCTGCAATAATTGCAAATACGAAATTAAGCACCGCTAATACTATAAGACCTATTATCCCTATAAATATAAAAACTAAAATGCCACAGACTACCGAATATATAAATAGACTAATTATCCAGTTAATTGTAATTTTACCGTGTTTATCTATTTCTTCATTTTTATCTTTATTCATTGCCCACAGCACAATGGGTAAGATCAAACCTAATCCCGGCATTATAATACTAGCCAACTGACTTAAATGAATCATCATACAATAAGTATTTAGGGGCATTCCCAAGTATTCTTCTCGACTTTCTGACATAAAACTATCCTTGTGATAATTGAAATAAAACATCGCAGGAATTACAGCAACTATTTTTTGTCCTGCTTGCATTGTTTGTTAGTTTACATTGAAAATACATCTTTGAAACTTAGCCCTTTACTGATCTCATCTAATTTTTCATAAAGAGACGAAACTTCAATGTATTCGATAGCCACTCTTGAAGCTAGATAATTTTCATGAGTGTTACCATCCGTGAAAAAATCAACCCCTTTACTTTTTACAGCTTCAACTTTAATTTCTGAAATTGAAATATTTTCAAGTAAGAAAGGTGCTCTGTAATCTACAAGTAGTGCAACGCCTTCACTAAACCAGATTGGTATGTTTAAAAGATATTGCAACCAACCCACCCTATTATGAACTTCTGCATGAACAAATTCATGAGCAGCTACATTCACATTAATTCCTTTTGGACCTAAAACGACACATTCACCTATGGGAGTGAAATGTGTTTTTCCTGCTGAGTTTGAACCAAAAAATGTAGCTTCATCATTATTTTTTGTTATCACCGTAATAGGATGAGAACGCATTGCTCCAAACGTATTTTTAATACGGTTTTTTCCTGACTGAATTATCATAAGAAATTCATGATACTTATCACTGCTCATTTCTGGACTCACGTATATATGAGAAGAGATTTTCTTGAAATTAGTTAACCCTACAAATTCACAGGCTAATGCATGTTTTTGGCTTAAAGTTCCAACAATGAACAAAACCACTGAAATAAATAAAATAGACATCTTTAATTTTGACACCAAAACTCCCTATATAACTAACGCCCTATAAGGGCTGATAATGATTGTTAAAATGTAAAATGGGGTAAAAACAACCACTTGTTAGTAACCCCAAATAATCGGCCTGTTATTCGTTAATTATTCAAGGTTAGGCTTCCTATTTAAAAAGCTATAGATATTAACACCTAGGCAGAGGCATATCATGGGTGTAATAACTATACCTAGCCCTACGGCTCCATATATCTAGCTGATAATATTTGTTAGGCTAATGGCCCATTTAAAGGGATTTATTGTTGAGTAAAATGTTGAACGCAGTGAAAACAGCTAACCGTAAATTTTCACTCTAGATCACCTTGTTAAGTGTTTTTTACCCAACCAATGCTAACTAAATACCTTGTACCTTTTTCAATTTTAGATACCTGATGCTCACAAATATCTGGCCGAAACAACTTAATGCGACTTGTTTCAAAAATTGGATTTTCACAGATGAATTCACCGCCTTCGTCCGCGTTTTTTAAAACTATATTTAACCTGTAATGTTTTCCGGATTCTACTTTATCAATATGTGGTGCTATTTCGCTACCTTGTGGAAATTTAAGGAAATATAAATCAAATTTAATCGGCCATATTGCAACGCACAATAGCATTTTATCGTAACCAGATTGCTGCCTGCCGCGGTCCCAACGAAATAACTTACTTAAAATAGACATCCAAAATCTCGAAATAGCTAACGCCCCATTAAGAGGAGAATAATAACTGGTTAAAATGTTGGAAGAAGAGAAAAGCCAACTGTATTTTTTCTGTTTTAAGTTCGTTTTATGTGCTTACAGTCAATATATTCCCTATTCTTTTTGAAGTATATATATACTGTCTAAATGCATATCCCCACGGCATCGCGTCAATTGGAAGGAACGAAGTTAACTAACGGTTCAGCATTCGTTAGAGTAATTTGTTATAACCGCCTTCCAGTAGACAAAAAGTGAACCCAATCACTGCGGTTTCTTTTTTTACTCTCATTTACAGCAAGCTGATAATCATAAGGAACTTTGATATTTTGAACAACCCATTCAGAGTTTACTTTTTCTACGATTGAATATGATGCGTGATGATTAAAGTTTTCCATTGAATGAACTACAGGTTCTTCATCTGAATAAGCTTGTAAACCAACACTTCCTGGATTAACAATAAGTTGGCCGCTACTTAAGTGCACAGCTCTAGGGGTATGAGTATGACCACAACAAATTAGTTTAGATTCTTGACCAGCGAGTAAGTCTATTATTTCGCTGTCTGAACGAAGCAAAGCATAGCCTTTACTCACATCTTCCAACAAATAAATCAAGTCACTTTTAGGGGTACCATGACAAAAATAAACGTCTTCATTTACTTGTTTTTCAAAGGGCAATGACTTCATCCATTCCAATGGCTTGGAACCTAAATCATCTAAAATAAACTGCATGGTTGGATTCGATTCGATTTCTTCATCTGTAGACTCATAAATTTGACGATCCTGGTTACCTGAAATGGTAATAAAATCATGTTCCATCAAAAGTTCAAAAGTAGATTTAGGAGCAATAGGGCCATAAAGAATATCACCAAGGTTTGCTTTTAGATCTACAGAATGCTTTTCTAAATCTTTAATGACAGCATCAAGTGCGAAAACATTACTATGAATGTCTGATAATACGGCAATCTTCATTAAACTTCCTTAAGATATAACACCTTTCTAAACGGCAAAGAAATGTTGGCAAAAATACGCGAGGAACGAAGCACAGTCCAATTATCTGTTATGCATCCGTTTGAGCAACACGTTGGGCAAACATTAGGGCATATCGAGTGTGTTAATTTTTTATTTATATCATCGACTGTAACAAGTAATACATGAATAACCCATGAACCATTTACAATTTCAATATAAACGATACATCTGCTGAATATAATGTGCCTGAGATCGAATGATTTCACTCTGTTTCAATATTTCCTACCGGTCCTGTCACAAAAAAAATCGGGCTCTATTGATGAACCAATATATAATGCGAATTCAACATGGTAGTTAAATTTTTCAACTGACAAATAATATAATATATTTCTCATCATATAGTTAACGAAGAAGAAAATACAATAACGACACAAATAAAAAAGTCATTATTACTTGTGGATGAATAATTTAAACTGATATAGATATTAACCATACTGTCTCAATTGGGTTTGCCTATCCCCCATTAAGAAGACAATAGTACGGTGTTCTTGTTTAACGGCTTATAATTTTTATGTGGGATTGTTTCACTGAAAGGTAAAATAGATTGCAGATCCTTTAGATACAATAACACTTTGTTTGACTAGCTCTCTTCCTAGTGTTTGAATTTCAACAGGCTTTCCTAATTTTCCCCTTTAAAGAAGTTTAAAACCCCATACCTATTTTTGTAAATATACGCCCTGCTAGTAGGTGCCTATATTGCGTTTTTAGTCAAACCCTGATTTATTTTATATTGCATATAAATCACATGTAGAATCGAAGCTTTAAAAGGATGTAACCAAAGTCTGTCACCTTTATTAGAACCAGTAATTAAATTAATACGGTTTCGCACCATAACTATCCACGTGACATCAAAAAAACTCGAGATAATATGAGATTCAACTGAGTTTGTTAAAATAGTAAGATCGTGCAAATTAACTAAACCATAAATCAAATAGCAGAAAGAAATGCTATATAAAAAAATACTTATAAAAATAAAGATTTTAGATATTTTATGTTCAGTATGTTGATTGATTTGGTTTGAAAAACAATACAGCTTGTATATTAAATATCCGCCAAGAGTAAGAATACAAAGAGCTGAAACTTTTAACACTGACGAAATTTCAAAAACTCCAGTCAATCCTTTTCTCATTTCCATTTAGAAATCCTTCTTTAATTAAAATTATAATATGCATAATAATAATTCCCACAGTATGTAGCGGGTATAAAAATATAGCTTCCAAATAATAGTCTCAATTTCGCATTATTTATTACACAAAATATTAAATTTATTTTAGATAAAAATTTTAGCGAACAGTCCGCAGTGTTTAGCCCTTTTGAATGACTTATAGGTAATTATTCTACAAGCTCATTTATAGCCTTAATTTCTATAAAATCCTTTATTAAATCGTCTCCAATTGAAAAGTTTACATCCAATGATATATCTTGGTTTAGCTTAGGTATTTCAAACAATGAGACTTCACCTGTAATTTTATCTATATGGATACTACCAAGATTAAAATCACTCTCACTGCAACTCAGTACGCTTGTTAAATTAATATTCATAAATTCAGTTGAAGTATTTTTGATTAGGTAAGCGCAAAACTCTTTTCCTTCCTCTGTGTCATTATGCTCACAGCTTTTTGAGAAATGAGCCCAATCATTAATCAATTTCACCTGTAGGGTTTCACCAACTTTTGTTTTGCTAGCAAAAGAAATTAAGTGTTCGCACAACTCATCTCCTTGAACTGATGCAATAAATGGCACTCCAATAACTGACATCAATAAAATTTTATAATTACATCTAAACAATAGAATTACCTAACGAATGATATGGACTCCCCTACTAAGCGGCATCTATGTGCCATATTGAAAGTGTAAGCATTCAATCAAAGGAGAGTCCATATGTCTTTAATTAAAGTTGTTGGCATCGATTTAGCCAAACTTGTTTTCAGTATTCATGGTGTAGATGAACATAGCAAGTGTAAATTACGTAAAACTATCATTCCTGTTATTGCTGAGATAACCGCTAAAGCATTGGTTGCAACGGTTAATGATGCTAAACATTTTGATACCAGTCGTTCATTTGCCGCATGGATTGGATTAGTGCCAAGGCAATATACTACGGGTGGTGTTGTCGGTTAGGTCGAATTAGCAAACGAGGTGAAAAACATATTCGTACTTCACTTATTCAAGGCGCAAGAGCCGTTATTGCTATCTGTAAAAACAAAATCCACAGAACGAGGCTTTGGGTGGAAGACCTCGTTGAGCGTCGAGGGTTTAAACGCGCAACCGTTGCTTTGGCTGCTAAGAACGCCAAATAAATTAGCATTAGAAATTAAACTTGATTGTGCAGAGTTAGTTAAGCAGCACAATTCCTTTTTTAATGGATACCATTTTTGAAAACAATAGCGTTCTCTTATTAAGTAAGATGTCACTCACCCTCCCAATGTGCTCTTCGGGGGTTAGATACAAGGATTTTAAAGACGAATCCACATTGAATTGCCAAAGCTTACCAAGGCTATCGGTAACTAAAATGTTGTTGTATTTACCTTGAAATATCGAGAAAGATTTACTTTCTTTGAATCCAGCAACAGGTATTAACGAATCATCAACGATTTGCTTTAATACTAATTTATCATCAATTACAAATAAATCACCTTGCTCTGTAAGTAGTGCTTCTTGACTAGCGCCTACGTACAGGGTTTCCAGATGATGACTGTCAAAGTTGAACAGTTTGATCGCATATTGATTATTATCAATAACTTTAAGTAATAGTTCGCTTTCACCCTTGGTTTGATAGATATCAACAACATCAAAAGACATTTTTATTGGGGTAAGTTCGCCGTTAAGATCGAGTAAAGTTAATCCCCTGCCTGAGTTAACAATAATTAAGCTACCATCTGGCGACCAAACAAAGGCGTTTACCTCTTTATCTGCAGGAAAATAACTTAATTGATTTGGGATACTGTTTGGCTCAGCCGAGTTTAACAACCAAATCTGGCTGCTGCCACCTCGGTTTGATATAAAGGCAATTTGGTTGCCCTGAGGCTGATATTTTGCATCATGTTCATTAGCTGTGCTACGTGCAAGCATTTGCTGCTTCGTATCGATATTCTCTGGCTTTTGTGAGTCTTCAACTTTGTTCCAACTTAGTTGACCAATATCAGGATCAAACGTCCCCATTGCCGCAACTATGCTATGGGCTTGTGGATGATATCTCGGGCCATAGATATTTTGCATAGCTGGGAAGTTGTACTCGGTTAACTGACCGTTGAGATCTACTATATAAAGAGATTTTCCTGCAGAAGTAATCAAGCTTTCTTGATTTGGATGCCAACTTAAGCTCCAATACTTATTGTGCTTATGCACACCTTCTGGTTGTAACGCTGTAATGGTAGTCTCAATTGTTACAGGGTCAACAAGCACTAAACTAAAATTATGCACCCCATCAAATTGTGACAAAACCAGTAAATTTAAATGGCCTGAATAATCTAACGAATAAAGAGATTCTTTTTGAGGAGTATAAAGTGTGCTTATTTTATTCTCGGTTAGTGACATTTTTAAGAGTTTGTCTTGATCATCTTCAGTGCCAATAAATGCAATACTTTCATTGTCTAACCACACAGGTGAATGATAATCCTTATTTTCACAGCTAAGTATTTCTCTGGTCGCTTGTGGTGACGATTTAGCCAGACCAAAAGATAATGCCCTCAGCTCTTCGCAGCCTTCTAGTACCTGATGTTTACTACAATGGGTTACACTTGAAAATATAATTTGTGAGCCATCAGGTGACCAACTGGGTGTGCCATATACGCCGACTTCTTCGGTTAATAAATACTCTTTGTTATTTAGCGTATCCTTGGCCCACAGCTGATTTTCACAACTACCGACATAACGCTCAAAGGCAATATAACGTCCATCAGGCGAATAACTTGGCTGTAACTCTTTGTTATCTGTTGCTGTTAAAGGAGTGAGTTTAGCAATGTTAAGTTTGTCTGCTGACATGAGCTCTTGGTAAGCAAATAATGCAATAATGATTAATATTGCAGCTGAAATTAATATCCAATGCTTAGGAATAAAAACTCTATTTACGAAAGAGTGCTTTGTTTCTTGCTCTGCTGATTTTTCTTGGTTATTGATGTTTGCGAGTTCGGTCTTCCAGTTAACATTAGTGAGTAAGCTGTAACCCACTTTAGGATGGGTTGAAATAACGCTTTGTGTTTTAGCATCATCATTAAAGGCTTTTCGTAACTGAGCGATACAACGCTGAATTGCATTAGATCCGACGACAGAACCAGGCCATACTTTATTTAATATGACATCATGGGGAACGACCTGTCCTTGATTTTCCGCAAGAATGAGTAAAACCTGCAGTACTTTTGGCTCCATAGAAAGGATATCGTCTTGGGCAACAATTTGTGAACGTGCCATATCAATGCGGTAGTTACCGACATAAAACTCAATCACTAAACCTCCCCTAAAAGCGATAACTTAATAAAAGCTAAAAGCGCAGTATACCTATCCTAAATATTTACGCTATCTAAAACCTTAAATCGCTTATAAATCTCAGTAATAGCCTCAATGGGATTACCATTAACATGAGTTCATGTAATAAAATCTCAGAAAAACTATCACTTAACTTATTGATATTTATGCCATCAGCTTTTCTGTAGCTTTTTATCAGGCTCCCTACATTGAGTTGCTCAACTAATATGATGAGAATGAAATTCATAAATAATTAACCGAGAAAATACCCTGATGAAAAAAGTTTATCTAATATTATTGGTGGCGATATTAGCCCAATCACTGTCAGTACTAGCAGCAACCCCAACAAAAATTGAGCAATATGACATTACCGCTGAAAAAATCACTGATCAGGTTTATGTGCTGTCTGTGGCCTGGAGCAAAACGTCATTTATTAACAGCGCGATTATTGTTGGTGATAAAGGCGTGCTATTGATTACGGCGCAGATGTCCCCGGTGGCACCAAGTCTGGAAGCAAAAATAAAAGAATTAACAGGCAAACCTATCACTCATGTTTTCAACATGGCTTCAGACTACTTTCACTATGACGCCAATCAATATTTTAAAGAGCGAGGGGCTGAATTGATTGCCCATAAAGCACTTAAATACACCCAAGCAAGCACAGAAATTTTGTTTGATGATAATTTTTCGATGTCATTTGGTGATGAAGTGCTTACTGCCCGTCATACACTAGCGCATAATTCTGCCCAAACAATTGTTTATTTAGAAAATAGTAATGTGATGCTATTGGGTGATGCTTTTCGTAACAACAAATTGGTATACACAGGTTATCACGGCGTACAGGGTCACCTAGATGGATTCAACCAAGCCTATGATATGGCCAATGATAAAACGTTAATCGTTTCAGGACACAAAGATTTGCGTTTGTTCAGTCAACGTGAAGAATTGAAACAGGCAGGCGAAACCTTAAGCAACTTTGCACGTTTAGTCGGTAAAAAACATAGCGCAGGCATGTCCGTTGCTGACATGACAGCGGATCAAGAATTGTTAAAGGCCGTAGCTATCTATCCTATCTATCGCGATAGACCTGAGTTGATCAAATATAATATTATTCAATTGATCGAGTTAGAGTTTCGTCCCGCTTATGTCATTGACAGCAACGCCTTACTAACTTATGAAGGTCAATATCAAGCAAGTGATGGTAACCTTCTCAAGGTCAGTGTTACCAATGGCCTCTTGTTTGTGATGCAAGAAGGCAAATTTAATTTTGCGCTTAGTCCTCTGTCGCCTGAAAAATTTGAACTTAAAGGACGTACAGACTCTTCCCACATGCTGTTTCATTTTTCTCCCGATGGACAAGTAACTGGCATTTCGCCAAAAATGCCAAAAGACAGTTATTATGAAAAGCTGATCCCTGCCGAAATACATCAAAAAACTCAGTGATAGGGCAAGAAATCAGGAGGGGTTAACGTGGACATATATGGACGTTCCCCCTAAATTCAAGTCAAGTTTGAAATGGATAAATCAATGAAGCTAAAAGCAACTCAAATGAAAGGATATGTTGGTAGCTATCAACTAGCGAATAAAGAATAAAGAATAAAGAATAAAGAATAAAGAATATATTCAAGTTGAAATTCTTGCTGATCATTTAGTTGCTAAGCAGAAAATTCGTCTACCTAGTTAGCAACCATTGCTAATTCTCTACCCACTGATTTAAAACCGTTAGGACTTTGATAATCCAGATACGAATGAAGTCGGTGGATGTTGTACCACATGGTTATATAATTCAGTACATCTTGTTGTGCGGCATAACGAGTTTCATAATTACGCCAATGAACTATCAAACCTTCTTTAGGCATTAACGTTGCCAAATAGCCATCGTTAATGGATCACAAACAAGCTGTGCTTTTAATGCTCCACGTCAGATCCCAACGATATTCAAATAAGTTCCTTCAGACGTTTCTGTGGATACAGGAAATACTACTAACAACGAAGTAAGTAATATATGAAATTTCATCATAATTCCTTTATGAACTCCAAATTTGAATTGATGCCGAACGAAAACTTACGCGAAAAACAAAAGCAGGCACAATGTGTGAGGCACGTACAGCAAGCTGTTATTTGTCTTGCTTGAATAGCTTGTTATGTGTTGATTAGCACAAAAGCACCTACAAAACATATTGTTGAAATTAAAAGGCCAAATAATGGAATTTTAAACCAGTAATTCTTTGCTAAAAGTAAATATGAAATACCAACAATAGAAGGTAATACAGCAAACCAGCTGTTATTAGCAATAAATTGTATATGTGAAAAAGCTAAGGGAATGTAAATGGCTGCGAAAAGTATTGCTCCTAAACTATGGCTAGCATTGAAACCAACCCAAGCACGCCAAACAGTTGTTTCTTTAGTAAGAACAGGAGATGTGCTTTTCATTGCTTCGGTTACATCAGAATTATACGGATTAAACTTATCAGTAAAAAATGTATAAATTAGATGTATAAACCCAAGTGATCCAAATATTGAAGCACCAATTATGAATAGTATTTGTGAAATCACGCCTAACTCCTTTTGAACACATAACGCCCTAATATGCGGCGCGATATAGCTGGCTAAAATACGAAGAACGAAGCTAGCCAACTATTACATGACCTTGTTAATTTCTTGTATTTTATCCACTCAACCTTTATCTATATTTAATGAAAAATATTTAGCTTCGAAAATCATACCTCTATTTAAATAAAATTTATGAGCATTATCTCTTGAAACACCTGATACTAGTCTTATTTGTGCGCAATCGTTCTGTTTAGCATATTTTATAATCCAATCAAATAATTTCCCACCATAACCTTTAGAGCGAAAATTTTTATCTGTAACTAATTCCTCTACCTCAAGATAACGCCCCGAATGTAACCATTCAGAAACTTTCATCCCTGCTACCGCTTTAATGCCGGAATCATCCAAATAGACCAATTCATAACCCGTAGTCTTCGACATTCTTTTCACTTTACTAATAAAGTCTTCTAAGGTTAATTGTGGACGTAATTCAGAAATAAGTTGAAAACAATCAGTTACTTCACTTTCATTTTTAGCAAAAAATACTTCCATTTTTAACCAACTGTTTTATTGAAATTAGCGTAATATTTAAATTCAAGAACATTTCCACTTGGATCTTTGATGATGAATTTACCAGATTCATCCTCTTTACCTTTATTTTTTACCGTTGGTGGTAAAACAACCTCTATATTTTCACTTTGGCATTTCTGCACGATATTAAGCCATTCACTCTTATCTAAAATAGGCCCAAAATGATTGATTTGAAATGCTGGACTCTTTTTAGTAGCTTGATGAATGGTTAGTTGATGACCAAAAAACAGTATATCAAACCAAGCTTCATTATCTCGGCCCAATGGGCAACCAATAACATCTATATAGAAAGACCGAGCTAACTCTTTATTAGGTACGACAAAAGATAAATGGAAAGGACGGATCATAAACATATACTCCTAATTGATGAAAATACATAACACCTCATTTACAGGCAAATAATTGTTGGCTAAAATAAGGCACGAAGGATCAAACAGCCAACTTTATTTTGTCCCTCTTTAAATTCTTGTTCTGTTTCTAATTTAAACGAAGAGTTAGTTTTGCAACCCTATGACCTAAGTGTTTTGCAGTTGCTAAATCAACTTCATGTGCGACACTATTAGTCGTTTGGGAAACGACTCCTAATTGGCAACCTAATCGATTTAAAGAAGAACACTCTGCTCCATATGAAGCATCAATATTCACCCACAACATACCATGCTGACTTGCTAGAGTTGCCATGTATTGCAAAGTGCTTGATTGATCGCCATTGAGTCCAGTTCCAGAAGTGAAGCCAGCAGAGATTTTATCAGCCCACTCTTGATTCTGCCAATGATCGCTTGAGGCATCCGCAAAAGCTTTGAATTGAGCTGATACACTTCCCATATATGTAGGACTTCCAAAGATGAGAGCATCACATGATTTAAGTTGTTCGAATAACTCTGGGTTTTCAAATCTTCCTTCTAAAATTTCGTGCCCTTCAATTCTATGTGTAAACACGGTTATTTCAGGTTCTTGTTTAGCGCCAGAAGCTATTGCATTAGCAAGCTGCCCTGTCACATCACTTTTGGAAAAGTACACTATCGCTATGCGAGACATCGTTTAAAAACTCCTTTACTCGATTATGAATGATAGAAACATAACGCTCGTTAAGTGGAAAAAAGTTGTTGGCTAAAATTGTGGAGTGAGCGAAACAGTTAACTTTTTTTTGTCCGGTTGAACGCTTTGTAATAAGTCTTTTATTGACCATAAGGATGTTCTTTTGATAACGCTACTAATTCATCTCTAAAAGGAGATAATTGATTCGAATAGATAGTTAAACTCTTTAACCCAACCAACAAACGTGATTGCACCTGCGAATATCTATTATCAAGTGTTGGTGCCCACGCTTGTTCTAGAAAATCACCTACATTTTGAATTATTGCATGTAAGGGTAACCAAGTAAGATGACTGTTCTTTGCAGCATACCCTTTTAATAACGAAATAGGATTACTGCCTCCTCCAGAGGCTGAAACACCGATAGCAAATGCTGGTTTGTGACCTAAAGGTAAACCGTTAGCGGAGCCGTTAGCAGACAAAAGTAATAAATTTACAAGTGCTGGTGGGATCATTCCTCCCCACTCAGGAACAATAAAAACTACGCCATCACAGGAATATAATTGTCCTAACACTTCCTCTTTATTATTAGCTAATGAATTTAAATCATCTCTTCTAGTGCCATAATGGTCTAATAAAAAAGGGTATATCGATAAATCTAATATTGAAGACTTAACTCCTTCCATGCCATTTAATATGTTCGTTTGTAAAAATCTTGAGACATCTAAACTTTTAGAATTATCTCTTTGACTACAACTTACTAGCAAAATATTCAAATACATCTCCAGTATTTATAACGCTCCACTAGGAGGTAAATAATAGTTGGTTAAAATAAGCGACGAAAAGACAAAAACCAACTGCTATTTGTCCTTTGGAATGACTTATTATATTTTTTCTGCTCTAAATTTATAATATGCCTCTAGAGCTTTAGGAACAGATGTATATGGATTTTCCACATGACCAGCGCCTTTACTATAGGAATGTTCAGAATAGAAGTTTATAGGTGCCTTTGAATCTATTGCCGATAATAATCCTTTAAACGAGTTTGTAATAATTTCATTTTCAGCACCACCTAGACTTAAATAGAGAAATAATGGCTTACTACTAACATTATCCAACCCTTTCTCAAACTCACTTACAACAACTGATGAGTCGTACCAAGCTGCGGGACTAAACGCAAAATAGCCAGAAAACAATTCTGGTTTAGTAACAATTGTATATAAGACAAAGCTACCGCCAGCGGAAAAGCCACTTAATACTCTATTATCATTAATAGAGTAATTAGATTCGATATAAGGTAAAACTTCTGTTTCTATAAAGGCTAAAAACAAATCAGCTTTTCCAAATATTGATGGTGAATTATCATTTAGAGGTCGAGCTTCTATCTTTACATCTTTTCTTGCATAAGGTGGGACAAGATCTCTATTTCTAGAATCAACCCAAAATAGATTTGGAATTGCTACAAGAATTGAATCTTCTATCTTCTGCTTATGAGATAACTCTGCAATAGATTCATCCCACCGACTCAAATTGAAGTTCCCATCCGATTTAATAATTAAAGGGTAACTCTTTTTATTATCATAACCTTTAGGTAAACGAATAAATATTTTTCTATCTTCCTCTAGAACCATGGAATAGAGGTTGTGGTCAATAAAATCAGAGGTGTAATTTTCTATATATTTTTTCATGAATATAGAAGTTGCAATTAAAAATATGAGAGACGTAACTATAATTATTTTGAATTTATTTAAAACTTTCACAAATCATCCTTTAAAAAATAACGCCCTACTAGGGGCAAATTGTAGTTGGCTAAAATATGAAGCGGAACTAGCCAACTGTTATTTTTTCCGTTTGAATAGCTTGTAGGTATTTACTTTTACGGAGTTACAACCTGTATTTTTTTATCTAATTCAGGAATATGAACAATAACGTTATATAATGACCATGCTTCCATTTCTTTATATGCTTGCACGTATACATCAGCGGTCCCATTAGGCCCAGAAATTGAATATTGTAAAGAAGCCTCTCCTTTAACTCCTGAGGTTTGAATATTTCCCATAACAAAGTAACCAGACTCGATTGGTTCACCAACAATTTTAATAACCTCCGCATTTTGAGAAACAGAAACCAACGATTGATCAAAGGCTTCACCTTTTAGCATGCTTCCAATAAGAGTAAAGAATAACGGAAAAATAACAAACAATAATATTAAACCTGCGTTACGCCATTTTCTCTGTGTTTTTTTAAAATGTTCAACATTTCTCCATGTTCTATTTCTCCATGCCCATTCATTTCCTTTGGCACCCAATACAAAAAACATTACGATGTTAACGAAAGGAACAAACATTAGTAATGCTATATATGTGCTATTACCTATTCCCCAAATCCAATTGAGAAAAAAAGCTCCCCAGTTCCACCCTTTAATCTCCGGAGGTACTACTGAGTCTTTTCCTAAGCCTGATACATACTCTTGTTCTTGATTCATTTTAAAATTTACTCCTATTCTTGGCTAAATGCCTAACGCAACAATAAAGGGCTGATAATAGTTTGCTAAAATGTTAAGCGAAGCAGAACCGAGTAAACTGTTAGTCCCGCTGAATTGGCTTGTTATTTTTTTGTTCTCGGTATATCTATTAATGATTCTGCTAAAACATTGCCATTTTCTGCAGTAATTTGTGCCATTAATTCATAGTGAAATTTATCAATTGGGTGCTTCAATTCCATTGAAATCTCGAATACTCGTTTAATTGATTTGGCACGCAAATACCATAGGAGGTATTTACTGCCCTCTATTTCTACTTTGAACCAAGACTCTACTTGAACTTCTTCATCTTGCAAAGTTGCCGCAGCTTCATTTAACCGAGAAGAAATAGTCTCTTTCCACTCTTCAACTTTATGCTCAGTTCCTGGTTTAAGTTTAATTAATCCCGATGCGTATTCCATACTCTTAAACCTCTTAAAACATTAGGCCCGCATAAACGGACTTATAAAAGTTTGCTAAAATGCGTAGAGCAACGAAACCGAACAAGCTGATAAAAGTCCTGTTGAATTTCTTGCAATGTAATCATTCAGACCAAACTGCGAATTCATTTCCGTTTGGGTCACTAAAGTGAAATCTTCTGCCGCCTGGAAATGAAAAAATTGGTTTAACAATTTCACCGCCTGCTTTCTTAATCTTATCTTGGGTCGCTTCAAGTAAGTTTGCGTATAAAACGATTAGAGGGCTGCCATTTTTAGTGGAAACAACTAAATCAGATTTAAAGAAGCCACCATCAACACCTTGAGCAGCAAAACTACAATAATCAGGTCCATAGTCTACGAATGACCAGCCGAAAACTGCGCTAAAAAATACTTTGGTAGCTTCAATGTTTTTTGCTGGAATTTCAATATAATTAATTTTATTATTTTTAGTCACTTCAGTGCTTACACCCTTAATCACATCTGAGTTGTTTGCGTTTGTACTCGCTATAAATAAAGATAGCGCCAATGCGAGAATATATTTCATAAACCTTCCTGATTAAATAACGCCGTGTTAAACGGTGAGTGACAGTTTGCTAAAATGTAGTACAAAGTGGAACCGATCATACTGTCACGAATCCGACTTTAATGTCTTGTTCTGTTTTAAGGTAGCCCAACAGTTCAGGACATCACACATCAAGTTACCATAAGCTGTTGATTGTAGGCAAGGTTTACTCGTGCTAGTCTTGTTCAATAGCTAAAACTTAGAGAACTTACATGTCGTCACGATTTACTCTTTTGCCATTGGTTTTACTTGCGATAACTATTACAGGCCACGCTCAAAACATTACCATTACTACAAAACAAGGGTTTCAACTTAAAGCAGATTACTTTGAACCCCTGAATGAGGAAAATAAGGCTGTTTTATTACTACATCAATGCAACTTAAATCGAACTATGTACGAAGAGATAGGCAATGAACTTAGGTTAAGAGGTATGCATGCACTTAGTTTAGATTTCCGTGGTTTCGGCGACAGTACTAATGAAAGTTTTGATAGAAAAAACTTACGTAAACTACCACAAAAGGAAAGACGAGCAGCTTTTAAAGCCATAAGGGAATATTGGCCTCAAGATGTACAACAAGCCTATAATTTTTTACGAGAAAAAATTGGTAAAAAAGGTCATATAGGGGTTATTGGTGCAAGTTGTGGTGGTAAACAGGCAAAAATAATAGCTGAAAAAAATTCAATTAAAGCAATAAATTTTTTCTCGTCTGCAATGACCAATGGTGAAAATGGAGCTAAATATTACAAAGAAAACTTTAGTGAAATACCAACTCTATTTATTTCAGCAGAACAAGATGCCACATACAAATTCACACAAGAAGGCTTCACATTAAATGATAACAAAAACTCTAAGTTTATTTCGTATAAAGGAAATAAACACGGATATCCCCTGCTAATTCAAGATCAACATCTAGCTCCAACTATAGCGGAATGGTTTGATCAAAATTTAATTAATTAGCCACTATTAGAGATATACATTATAGCTCGAATAAAACAATTGATAATAATTTGTGAGGCACGAAAAAGCCAACTTTTTTAGTCCGTTTAAGTGCCTTATAGTTACTTTTCCACAGATGCCATTTTGATCCCAGCAAAGATTAGCATAACGCCCGCAGAACGATTAATAAATTTAATAATTGCAGGTTTAATACCAACACTGATTGATTTGAACCCCAAATACCCATAAAGAGAGTAGCAAAAGAGATCTAAAATAAGCGTTATTAAACATAATAATGCTAACTGAGGCAGAATTGGATTTGATATATCAATAAACTGCGGTAGTAACGCCGAGAAATACAAAAGAGCCTTAGGGTTAGATAACTCTAAAATAAAACCTTTTAAAAACACTTTATATCCACTGTTTTTTTTACTATTAGATGGATTAATACTTAAAGGGCCCGCATGGCTAAAAATAGCACTAAAACCGAGATATAGAAGATATGCAACACCCACCCATTTTATTATGGAGAAAAGAGTATGCGAGGCAATTAAGAGCGCAGCGATCCCAGTTGCAGACAAAACAAAAAATACCACGTTTGCTGTCGCAATACCCAAAATGACGAGGAAAGATCTCTTAAATCCATTAGAAGCAGATTCAGCGGTAACTGCAATAGCAGCAGGACCAGGCGAAAGTACAACCACAAATGTAGTTGCAAGAAAAAGTATTAGTGTTTCAAATGGAATCATCAGACTTTCCTAGATTGATTTAAATGTACAGCCCTAATGATGGGCAAAAGGTTGTTGGCATAAATGTTGTGGTACGAAAACAGCCAACTGTTATTTCCTGCTTGAATGGCTTGTTATGTGTTTGTTTGCACAAAGCTTGTAAGTGGTGTTGTTTGATGAAACCTAACCTGCCACCTGCCTAGCTCTTTTTGCCAAATTGAAGTACGAATTAAATGACGATTTAATATGCCTTGTGCATCTAAACTAGCTTCCTTGTACATAACTTGCACGATGTCTTTAGATAACTCAAGGAATTGATAATTTTGCGACACTCTATTTTGTAAAACACAATACGCCCTGTTTAGCGTCCGTATTGAGTAGCTTATTAACTACTTTTTGAACTTATCCATACTTTTACTGGTTCTATCCACTCAACTTGTGGAGTAAAAAATGCTCCATGCCCTTTACCTGTATTAATAACAATTTCAGAAAAAGACGTAACTTGTTTACTCCTATCTTTAAGAAATTGACAAGTACCTACCCTGTCAGATGTTTCATATATCGAAAAAACGTTACCATAGATCTTAATTCTACTATTACTCTTAATTGGACCGGTGCAAGCCGCTAGTATAATTAAATTCACTTGGTCCAATCTAAGTTCATTAGATGCACGAATAGACATCCCTCCCCCCCTTGAAAAACCTAGCAAGGTAATATTATTTGGTTTAACTCCTGCAAAAATTAATGCTCTCACATCCTTTGCAAGTTTTTTAGCATATTGAATAGGATCAGTATTTAACAGACGGTGATAAGCAATTAAATTATACTCGTCATCCGCTAAAGCTTCCTTTATTTTCGGAAAGTCATAAATACCCCAGCGTTTATGCACTGGTGTAGTAATATTCCCTTCTATGGTATGCCCGTGAGAATAAAATACATATTTATCATTTGCACTAATTTGATTTGGAAATTTATCGTAAATTTCTCCGCCCAAAGCCAATGATGAGAAAAGAAGACCGATTAAGGCTGAAAATTTGATATACACTCTCCTGCAGTAGCTAACGCCCCACTAAGAGGCGAATGATAATTGGTTAAATAAGCGACGAATGAGCAAATAGGCAACTGTTATTTGTCCAGCATGAATGGCTTGTTATGGTTTCTACACCTATCTTTTTTTTAACCTTCACATGGAATACCATCTTTATCACCGTCCATTTTTGTATTAGGACAATGCTAAATGAAATATTTAGCTTCATCAAATGATCTCATTTGTGAGCAATGTTTACGTGCATCACATTTAAATTTATCTTCTTTTTGGGATTATTATTTGCCCCCTGTTTAGCCAAGCTATCTAAGGGAATAAACAAAAAAGTCATAATTAAAATTGGGAATAAATTTTTAATGTACACAATCCTTATGAACCTATAACGCCCGCATAAGCGGCAAACTAATTGTTGGCTAGAATAGTGAGCGCACCGAGCACAGCCAACAGTTATGTGTCCGTTCTTAATGCGCTTGTTATGTGTGTCGAGTTCATACAACTCAGTTTTCTCACTTCTAGTATAAATTTAGTTCCTTTACCTTTGAAGCATTCTGCCAGAAAAATTCTTCAATCATTCTTCAAAATCATTTATACCATTTTCATTATCATCTTTATATTCTAATGGAACATCTGTGTTATATCTTACGGCGCCTTTATAAACTACTCCATCGCAAATTATATTATAATTAGCAGCAAATGAGTCCAGCTTATAGTTATAATCGATTGTCATATCTATCTTTAATTCATAGATATTTAAGCTACCACTAGTTATAAGGTTACTATTCCCGTCCAATGCGTCACAAGCAGGAGTTCTCAACCCTATTGGAGAAGCGCCGGAGGGATCTATTACTAGGTTAGAGAGTGATACATCGTAAGGTAATATGAACTTTAGATAAAACTTTTCATCAGCTGAAAAGCTAATATAACTATCCCCTAGGACAGTTTCCCAACCTTGAGACTGAAAAAAGGGAGTATAAACGGTATTCTTTACTTCATTGATGGTGAAATATGCAAAGGTGTCATCTAGATCAGGTAACGGTGTGATATCTACTTTATCTAGATAAGCCGAGTATTCACCGTGAAACCTCCACTCTAATGTATGCGAACCTGCGGTTAATTCAAGCTCCTCTTTAGACCATTCATCAGAATTCATCACTACTGCCAAATGATCATCAATATAAAATTGATAACCCTTATATAAATCACGATCTATTTCTGATGCTAGTTTCCAGTTAAATGAGAGAAGCTTTTCTTTATTCCCTACATCAATCCTAGCCTTGAGGGACGTTGATTTATTCGAAAGTACCTCAAGACCAAGGCCGTCTATACTTTCTGAGCTAGGGAGCCAAGGATTTTCAACATCATTTTCAATATTAAGCCCCGAATAATTAAGGGGTAGCTCTTCTTTTTGATTTATAGAGTTACTTCCTTCTTCGTTATCTCCACAGCCGAACAATATAGAGGTCGTAATAATTGATAAATTTAATACAAAAAATTTCAATTTGATTTCCTTTTAAATTAAGTTGTATTTTACAAATACATTTAGATAAAAATATACATACTATCTTCTAGCTTATATTTCGCCTCATCGCTCCATTAATAGTGGGTAACATATAACGCCACGTTAAGCGGCAAAAAATTGTTGGCTAAAATTGTGAACGACGTGAAACAGCCAACTGTTTTTTGTCCGTTTGAACGCCTTATATCTGCTTGAACTACCTACTTCAGATAAGAGTATCCATCTTCATTAAGAGTTAATGCGTAGCCGACAATAAAATCATTAATAGCCATGGCCATAACTTTATTAATCGTTACATTATTACGTTCCAATACATTTTTGATAAGCCAATAATTTCGGTTACTAACCAAAGTCTGACAGACTGCTTTTCCAAGTCCACACTCATCATTATCATACATAACAAGAATAGATGTTCCCTGATTATTACTAGCCACCCTCATTTTATTATTATTTATTATTATTACTCTATTGGCCCCGATTATGTCATCACAATCCCTCGTTATTCCCAGACCTTTACATCCCGCTGAAACCGCATTAATCGGTTCATTCATTTTAGCGTCAATAACCGATATTGATTTGATTGCTCCTACATTGACACACCCACCCAGAAACATAAGAAGCACACTAGCTAAAACTTTTTTCTTACTAACCATATATGACAAACCTCGAGAAGTACCTAACGCCCCACTAAGAGGCTTTTAATTGTTGGTTATAATGTAAAGCGAAGCGGAACCAACCAACTGTAATTTGTCCCACTTCAAACTTGAAACTAAGTGTTTGATCTCAAATTTGCAACTTCTACTGCTGCATTGGCATTACGGGCGGCAGCAGCAACCTCTTTAGTTACAACAGTTTTACCAACAGGTGAAATTGAAATACCTGCAAGCTTTAAATGCTGTAAAGCGAATGGAATACCTATAATAGTTATAAAACAAGCTATCGCTGAAAAAACATGGCCTAAGGCTAACCAAAATCCAGCAAAAATAAACCAAATAATATTACCTAACACACCCAAACCACCAGTACCAACATCTTCGGATAGTGTTAATTCGTCACGAGCAATAGCTTCTTTACCGAAAGGAAAAAAAGAAAAGCCAGCCATAACAAAACAAGATCGTCCCCATGGGATGCCTACAATACTAAGAAAGGCTATTAGCCCAAAAAAGAACCAAGCTAAGCCCATAAAAACTCCGCCGCAGATAAACCAAATTAAATTCCCAATTGTTCTCATTTTACTTCCTTATATTAAATTACAATAGTTGATTGATAGCCTAAACACATAACGGCGCGTTAAGCGGCAAATTGCAGTTGTCTAAAATAAGTGAGGAACGAATATAAAGCCAACTGTAATTTGTCCGACTTAAAAAACCTTGTTAGGTAGACATTACTTAAAGCTCAATATTGACCAAGTAACAAAATGCCCCACAATACAGCACATGTTGAAGTCATTATCCCGGTTATAAGTAAGTGAATCCAACCTCTGCTCCCTATACTGCACAATAAAGCATACAAACCAAGCGCAAAGCCGATAAAGCTGACTATACGACTTGTTTTGATTGAAGCCTAACCACTTGCATTACTTGGGGCTTCAGGGTGAATAATAATTGTTAGCATTACTGAGCCTACAACTGCGATGATGAAGCAACATGGCGCAAATGCTGAGCACCCAATTGACCAATCTGTGCTCTTTTTCTACAAGGTAACGATGTAATGCTTGCACTTTAATACTACTCCCTAATTAATCGTTCACTGTCTACCTAACGCTAAGCTAAGTGGCTTTTAATTGTTGCTTATAATGTGAAGCAAAACGGAACCTTACCAACTATTTTTTGTCCTGCTGAGTGGCTTGTTAGCTATACACTAATTACACATTCTAATTTACGAAAACTAAAACACACGTTTTCCGGATATTGCAATATACAATGCAAAAA
>Ga0209292_1002075_pt1 | contig 23534 bp, 20 predicted proteins | sample GOMGulsemesocosm_2_FD_184634 | JGI IMG/M metagenome (GOLD analysis project Ga0209292, IMG submission 184634) | Methane-oxidizing microbial communities from mesocosms in the Gulf of Mexico - GOM9C Gulf of Mexico (SPAdes) (version 2) | ecosystem: Environmental > Aquatic > Marine > Cold seeps... | reverse complement strand
GACCATTGCGATGGCTAAAAGCCTCAATTTACGAACCACTGCTGAAGGGGTCGAGACAGCTGAACAACAGGAATTACTCATTAATCAAGGTTGTGATGTATTGCAAGGCTACTACCTTCATAAACCTATACCCATCAATAAAATGGAACTTTTGATGGAACAGAAGCCAGAGCTGTTTAATCAGCTTGATAGACCTTTGCTGATCACTAAAGGTTAAAATATCTTTACAGTGTTGACCATAAATAGTGAAACTTACACATAGAGAGCTCTGCATAACGCTACGAATGCAGATAAGACAAGGCAAAAACAGGCGAAATAGCGGAGTTTATTGGAGTAAATGAGTATATTGAGCCTGTTTTTAACGCCGTATTATCAAATGCAGTCGTTATGCTGAGGTCTCACATACTAATATCTATCCTATTGCTGCTCTTTAATGGAGGGGGCTTTGACCCGCATAGCCTGAAATTTTCTAGACATAGGTAAAATTAATCGCTATCTTGCTAGCATGAAAAATTATTTGCTCGCTTCTTTATGTATTCGATTTATACGCCCTCGGCAGGTTTACGGCACGGGCGGCAGGTAATTGTACCTATTTTGCGGAAACCCCCGGGCAACTACCCGGGGGTTTCTCGTTTTGCCAGAAATGAATAACAAAAGCTAACAGTTCTTCATTAATGGTATTTCCGCTTCAATTCTTTCTTATTGGAGCATTGTTAAATGCCAACTTTATTATCACCTTCTTCTCTGTATCAGAGCCTTAACTTAGCTGATTTAACCGATCCTAGTCGGGGCTTTCATGCCATGCAGCAACTAATAACACACATTCACAATGCTTTGACCCAACACTGGCAGTGCTGTCTACACATCAGTCGCAATAGCCCCGTGGTTTCGTTGGAAAATAACTACGATCGCTTGGGTTACCCTAGTGATGGTGCTGCACGTGATGAGCGCTATACCCGTTATGTGACAGATAATATGATTCTGCGGACTCAGACGTCCAGTGCAATTCCAGATTTATTGCTAAATTTGTGTGCCGACCCACCGCAAGACTTATTATTGGTATTACCGGGAATGGTCTTTCGGCGCGACAGTATCGACCGGCTACACTGCGCCCAACCTCATCAGTTGGATTTGTGGCGGATCGTCGATTCGCGCAGCAACAAACAAATGAGTTTTGATGATCTGCAACAGATGATAGCGATAGTAATGCAGACAGCTTTGCCAAACATGTCTTGGCGGATTGTTCATTCGGCCCATCCCTATACCGAGCAGGGGGTACAAATTGATGTCTACTGGGATCAGCAGTGGGTAGAAGTAGGGGAGTGTGGCATAACCTCGAGAGAGATTCTTGATAATGGCAGATTGCCGACACACACAGGCTTGGCGATGGGTTTAGGTTTAGATAGGTTGCTGATGCTGCGTAAGAATATCCCCGATATTCGCTTGCTGCGAAATAATGATCCACGCATTCGTCGACAAATGAATGATCTATTGCCCTATCAGGCAGTGTCGGTGATGCCCGCTATTGAGCGTGATCTGTCTATTTGTGTCGAACAAACCTACGATGAGGAATTGATTGGCGACAAATTACGCAGTCAGTTACCCGAGGCCCACTGCATCGAATCGCTGCAGATAAAATCAACAACGTTGTTTGCAGACTTACCGTCAACGGCTCACGCGAGGATGGGGATGCACAGTGGTCAAAAAAATCTGTTGTTGCAATTAACGATCAGGCATCTGCAGAAAACTTTGACTGACCAAGAGGCTAATCATATCCGCAATAAAGTGTATCTCTTGCTGCATCAGGGAGCGGTTCAGGAGCTAGCGGCTAGTGCACAGTAAACAACAGCAAATCAGTTATGGGTCATAGGCCATAGGTCACTCTGGCATATGAGCTTGTGATAGTTTAGGCAGCAGCAAACTTTCTTGTACGTTATAAGTTGGTGCGCTGTTGCCTAAGTGCTGACTGAATCTACCCTTGGATTGCAAAGAGTGTATCCCAGTGAGTTTATTTGGCGATGCAAAAAAAATCATATTTTCTATAAAATAGGCAGTAACTTTGAATGATTATAACAGCGCTTTAGCTACGCAAGTAGCCAATAAGTCCTCAGAAGTTCGCTGCTTCTCTAACTAAACATAGCGGCAATGATGTCTTGCGGCGCATCTTCTTGCATTAAATGACCTGAGTGAGCGACCTTCGTTAAGCGTCCATTTGTCAGCAAATGAGCGAGTTTTTCCCCTTGTGTTATAGGTATCCATTGATCTTTTTCTCCCCATAAAATTTGCACCGGATTTTCCATCTGCGCATACAGCTTTTGTACCTGATCGGTATACTGTTGATCCATTTGTGCAATTTGCCGATAAAAGGCTGCCTGGCCCTGTTCTCCCTGCCAAGGTTTCATATAGATTTGGATCGCTTCTTCGCTGAGTAAAGCGCTAGCTGAACTCTGCAAATATACTCGAAGTAGGGCGTCATGAGCGTAATCTGGTAGGCCTGTAAAAGCTTGTTGATACTCTCTAACGTGCGTGACAAACGCAGAGCCCCAAGGTGCTATTGCTACTGGATCAATCAAAGTTAATTTTGTATAGCGGATGCCGTTAAGGTAATAAGCCCGCAGTGCTGTAGCGCCGCCAAAGTCATGGCATAGCACTTCAGGGCTTGTCAGATTCCATTTAGCAAGTAGGGCTGCAAACAGCGTATTTTGGATCCCCAAAGAAACATCTTGCCCCTCCTGCATGTCTGATAATCCGTAGCCTAGTAAGTCGAAGTAATATACTTTCCAACGCTTGGCCAATAATGGTGCAATCTTTCGCCATACTTGAGAAGAAAAGGGTGTGCCATGAATTAATACCAAGGGCTTACCACTGCCGATACAGCCCCATGCCACTGCTTGACCTGCAAAATTGAATCGATTTGGTAAATTAAGCATAAACAATTCCATTAATAACCGTTATAATTTTTTAATAGGTTACAATGTTTAAGTGTTAATGCAACCCTTAATTAAGGTTAATAGGTTACTATGAATATTTTTAATGACAGCACATTTATTGGCGGGCATACCGTACTTGATTTCATAAACACAGTTGAGGATCAAGATAAGCAAAGAAATCTTAATCTTATTGCTGACTGGTCAAGCTTTGTGGCGTGGGCTCAAGCTGCTGAAATATTTAGTGAGGAACAGCTAGGGGTGTTAAATAATGCTATTCCTAGTGTTGAAAAAATATCCTTATTAGTAGAAATTCAACAAGTTAAAGAAGAAACTTACAATGCCTTAAATTTTATTTTGTGCTCGACATCCACCGAAAACAGCGCTTTTAAAAAACTGCAATGTCGTATCAAAACAGCAATCAGTCACGCCTCACTAGTGCAACAAGCAGCGAGTTTTAGCTGGCAGGCAAATACGAATAACCCCAATTGGGTGGTGGACATACTTCTTTTACGCATTGAAGATTTTTTGTGTCATACAGATATGACTAAACTTCGCCAATGCAAAGGTTGCAGTTGGATGTTTTTGAACAGTGGCCGAGGTAAGGGGCGTCAGTGGTGCAACATGAAGACCTGTGGTAACAGAGCGAAATTAGCGGCTTTTAGGGAACGTCGTCATTGAGCCTAGCATTGGCACTTGAGTATTATAAAGTGTTATAAGCTAACATAATATGCCTAGGAAATACTCCACTGTTAGTGACATTCCGGATCATTTTAAACGTGCTAAATAGCGTTGCAGTTGCGTTACAAGTTTCGAAAAGAGAACAACCAGTAACTACAACTTGTATCTTGCTAATGCACTATTTCTCGGCGTCTAAAAAACGATCAACGACTGGTTCTAGTTGAAAGTATTGATAAAAGCGTGAACGCTGGTCAGTAGCTCTGCTAGCTTTTACCCAGTCTTGTTCAGGAGGCGCGCTGCTGAGAATGATAAGAGCCCTCAACATAATAACCGTTCGGGATAATCCTGTGTTTGCTACGTTTAGCTGGTGTCTGTGTTGCGCTTAGGCTAGCTGTTGACATAAAAAATCGTGAAAAACGCGCAGACGATGGGTTGGCATGCGATTGCTGGGTCTGAGGGAGTATAAATTCAACGCATTGGTATTGAAGTCTTCTAATACGGGTATTAAGCGGGCGGCGGCAAGATCATTCACGACGATGAATTCTGGGATTAACCCTATGCCACGACCGGCCAGTAGAGCGCTCTGCAGTAGCTGAGAATTATTGGAGAGCAACAGTGGCTCTAAATACAGATCGATCAATTTTTTTCCCTTAAAAAATTGCCACTTACGCGCCGCACCTGGCAGTGAATACATCAGGCAAGCGTGGCTGTTTAACTGTGCGGGAGTTTGCGGCACGCCGCTTTTTGCTAAATAGCCAGCAGAGGCGCAAGCGACAAATTGATAAGCGGTTATCTTTTTGCAAATTAAATTACTGTCTGACAGTTGATGGGTTAACCTTAGCACGAGGTCAAATTGATCTTCCAGCACATTGACGTGTTGATCATTTAGCTGCACGTCCAGTGTTATTTTAGGATATTCCTTCATAAAGGTTTCTAAGATAGGAGAGAGCTTAGAGAGCCCCCAACTCATTGGCGCACTAATGCGTATATTTCCCTTTGGGGACTCATTAGATTCAGTGAGTTCCGCTTGCAAGTCTTGCCAATGGTTGAGCATTTCAATCGCGCGCCGATAGCAGCGCTTACCACTGTCGGTAATTTGCATGTGGCGGGTGCTGCGATTGAACAGTACAGCACCGAGATTTTTTTCTAGCTGCTCAATCGATTTAGAGACCCTCGCTGCCGATACGTTGAGTCTTAAACTGGCGGCGCTGAAGCTTCCACATTCCACCACGGCTTTGAGTACTTTTAAACTTTCTAGCTGATTAATTTTTGGCATATTCAATTTTAAGTTATTAATGATTCAATTTATAGCCATATTTACAACTTTTATTGGGAGTGTGAAAATAATTGAACATTCAACTTAAGCCGAGAAATAGCATGACAAAAAGTAACGCAGTACTCTTTCAACCCTACAACATTGGCAAGCTTATTATCCCTAACAGAATGGTGGTGGCACCGATGACGCGTGTGAGTGCGCAAGTGGATGGTACCGTGGAGCCATTAATGCATAACTACTATGAAAACTATGCCAAAGGTGGTTTTGGCCTAATAGTGACTGAGGGGTTGTATACCGATAAGCTATTTAGCCAATGTTATTTTAAGCAGCCGGGCATCGCGACGCGGTCGCAAGCTGCTAGTTGGAAGCCTATTATTGCAGCCGTGCATGCTAAAAATTCGCTACTCATTGCACAGTTGATGCATGGTGGGGCGCTCTCTCAATACAATAGGTTTGCAGAACATACGGTGGGGCCATCAGCAATCAGACCTATTGGTGAGCAAATGCCGTCCTATTATGGTGAAGGCGCTTATAAAGTCCCTCAGGCAATGTCTGAAAAAGACATTACAGATGCCGTAAATGGCTTTGCCGCATCAGCTCTGCGGGCACAAGAAGCGGGGTTTGACGGGGTCGAAATACATGGCGCAAATGGCTATTTGCTCGATCAGTTTCTGACCGATTATAGCAACCAAAGAAAAGACAGTTATGGTGGGTTACTGGTAAATCGACTGCGTATTTTCGAAAAAATTATTAAAGCGGTACGTGAGGCAGTCTCGGCAGACTTTGTCGTAGGCATTCGTTTTTCGCAAAAGAAGGTCAATGATACTAAGTACCTTTGGCCGGAGGAAGAAACCGGGGCCGAGTATATTTTCAGCAAGATGCAAGAATACCAAGTGGATTACATTCATACCACAGAGCCTATATTAAATGAATCCGCCTTTAATAATAGTCCCTCTCTAGCGTCTCTGGCAAAAAAATATAGCAAACTACCCGTGATAGCCAATGGTGGTGTTAGTGAGCCGCAACTGGCGGTAAAGGTGTTAAACGCGCAAGAGGCTGATTTTGTATCACTGGGAAAAATTGCGCTATCCAATCAAGACTGGCCCAATTTAGTGAATAACCATCAGCTGATCAAGAACTTTAATTTCTCGCTATTATCACCTATTGCTGATTTGGAATCGGCAGAGCGCTTTAATAGCAGGCAAGCAAGTTAAGCGCTTGCTTAAATCATTGTGCAGATGCTCACTGCGTGGATGATGTTTAATTATAATTCACGCTAGAGATAACAGTGACTCTTTAGTCAAGTTGTGGCTAGCTGATCAGTTCATTTTTCAAGTACTGTTCGATACAGTCTCTAAGACAAAGTGCGCGATTACTGAGTAATTTTCCACTTGGCCACAGCGCGTAAATTTCTCTAACAGGGCCCTGCCATTGTGGCAGGACTCTAATCAATTTGCCCGCTTCCAGCTGTTGCGCAATTTCGGAGTAAGGCAAGAGTGCTATTCCCAGCCCATCACCGACTAACTGCGAGATTAGCTTCACGTCATTAATTAAGCAGCTAAACCTCGGTCGCAACGCTTGTTGCTTGCCAGTTACAGAGTTGTTCATCTGCCAGTGGGCGATGTGGTGACTACCGATGAGTCGGTGGTTGGTTAAATCGCTAAGCTGTGTGGGCGGCGGATTATTAGTGAGATAGTCAGCGGATGCGACTAATAAAGTATCGATAGCACCTACCCTTTTTTGATAGAGCGAAGAGGACGCTTGCGGCCCTATACGCAGGGCGATGTCCGCTTGAGATGCGGTTAAATCTTGAGTGTCGTTACTTAAATTTAAATCGAGTTTTATCTCTGGGTATTGGCGGATAAAACTCGACCACATAGGCCGGAGCAAGCTGGTTGAAATGTTACTCGGCGCTAATACTTTGAGAGGGCCGTCGAGTGAATTCATCTGTTTGTCTAACTGCTGTTGCCGCGCTTCAAATTGCTCGACGAGGTCGACATAAGCATTGTAGAAAATATCTCCCTGTGAACTCAAAGTGAAGGCTCTTGCCGAGCGATGAATTAATTTGCTGCCCAGTTGTTCCTCCAAGTGTTTAAGTCTCCTAGAAACAGTGGCAGTCGGTATGCCTAATTTTGCTGCAGCTTTAGTCAAGCTCTGTTGTTGAACGATGTTCACGAACAAAAAAATGTCGTCTATCATGATCTCATTTATGGTATTTAAGAATGTTAATTTGATTATATATATCAAAAATGAAGTTGTATATGCTGGCATTTCAAAATCATTAAGAGCAATACAGAGGAAGATGTTATGGATACATTTTTAGTAAGTGCCGGCTTAGAGACTTGCGCGGGCAAATCAAATGCACAAGCGTTGGCTGAATTGACCCAGCTACAAGCTCACACGATCAATGAAGCGGGTTGTCTTCGCTTCGACTTACTACAGCATCGCGATAATCCACACCTATTTACCTTATGGGAAGAGTGGCGCAGTGAGCAAGCGTTACAGCAGCACTTCCAGGCGACTCATACGCTTGAGTATTTGGCATTGCAACTGACACAAGTGTCTTATCTGGAAAAACTAGTACGCATCAATAAGGTGTGAAAAGGAGAAAAAATGAAATTCCGATTGATTTTTTCATTGATAATGTCGCTACTGCTCTCATCAATAATGAGTGGTTGGGTGAGTTATCTTAATTTAGGCCTAGTAGAGGGGTTTAGCAGTTATTGGCTAAACGCGTTTATCTCAGCTTGGCCGGCTGCCGCGCTCATTGCTTTTTTTACGGGCCCTGAAATACAGAAATTCGCTAAGCACTTAGCCGATAAGTTATAGGAGTAAATATGCAGCTTCAAAGAACCAATTATCCCGCACTAGGGCCGGTTGTTGGGCCTTATTGCCACTCGGTTGTTCATGGTAATACCTTGTACACCTCTGGTTTAACAGCTTTTGGCACTAAGGCTCAAGCGGCAAGTATTGATGTGCAAGTGCGCTGCATTTTTCAACAGTTAGCGTCGATTTGCGCACAAAACCATAGCTCGTTGGCAATGTTAGTCAAAGTGACGCTCTTTGTCAGTGATATGCAGCAAATTGGACCATTGAGAGTTGCGTTAATCGACATCTATGGTGAGCATGTTCCCGCGAGTTCACTGATTGCGGTAGATTCACTTTTCTGCGAGGATTTATCGATAGAAGTAGAAGCTATTGTAGCCCTGCCAGTGCAAATATAGACATGCAACACTGCTTGTTCTGTTATCGCTGTTATCAGTAGTTGAGTCTAATCAGATAAGAGGCATGCAGCCGCTTGAAAACGTTGCTGGCGTACAGTAAAAGTTTAGTACGCCAGCACATAAGCGCTGCTTCTCAGCTTAAGCTTTTGCAATGAAAAGAAAAGAGAATCAGGGTGGTACGGCATAATATATTGCGCTGTGTCGTTGCGCTAACTGGCAATTATATGGGCAGTGAGTGGGTGGTATAGATATTGATGGTCTCAAAAATGCTGTCGCGAAGCGGCAGTAATGATTGATACTCGCTATTAGTGAAAGTGGCATGCGCCGCCGCTTGGCTGGGGTATTCAATGATTAAAATTAAGTGTGGCAGTGGGCTACCGTTATTTGCTAAGTTAGCTGCAATTTGAAATTTAGATAGGACAACTCCTCCATTCGCCTCGCCATTGTTATTAGAACGCGCCGAATATTCTTTGAATTCAGGGCTGTTCATGCCATTTGGTTTGAATCTAGCTTCGATAATTACCGTCACTTTGACTGCTTTTTGCTCGCTCATACTTTACTTCCCTCGTTAATAAGTAAACCTATTATCGAATGATTTAGTTACAAGTAAAAACTAGTAATATTAAAATTTTATTCACAAAAACTTGTGCTAAAGTTGGAGTAATAAGTTAAAAAAGGAGCTTGAAGTGGATTTCAATAAAGCCAGAACTTTTGTGCAAGTGGTGGATAGCGGCGGTATGACCCATGCAGCAAAGAGGTTATTGCGCACCCAGCAGGCTATTTCATTGCAATTACAACAGTTAGAAACACAGCTGGAGATAAACCTGTTCGATCGCAATGGCCCAAAACTTACTTTAACCGCTGATGGTAAAAAGCTATATGATGATTTTAAAGTTCATTTTACCCAGATGGAAAATGCTTTGATGGCACTCCAATCCAGCAAGGAAAATGCCCAGGGAATAATAAAGATTGGTGTTTGGATGGAGCAAGCTACGTATTATTTACCGCAGATGATTGCTTTGTTTAAACAAAACTATTCGCGCGTCGAATTTGAAATCATCATCGCCGATGACGCTGAGTTAGAGCGATTATTAGCCTGTAATGAAATTGATCTGGGGTTACAGCTTTATTGTAGTGACCAAAAACTCTTCAAACTAGTGACAGTGTATCAGCAGGCATTGATTCCAGTCATTTCTGGCGATTTTTTAACGCGAAACAGTACCCCTGAAACGATTGCTGATACGTTAACTATGCCGCTACTTGACTACAAAGGACAGTACAGTGCCTATTATCAATGGATGAAAAAAAACGCACCAGAGTTACTACCGCAAGCGCAAAAAAAACTGCCAAGTATCACTGCCTCCAATAATTTACTGCTTAAGCAACTTGTTTTGCAAGGATTGGGCTTTAGCTTTTTACATCGCGAGGCGATACAAGCTGAGCTGGAATCCGGTGAGCTGGTGGTGTTATTAAAGGATCATCAATTGCAAAATTTATCTGTTGAAATTGAATTGGTATTCAAGCGCAAACACACTTTAGGTTTTGTGCAGCAACAGTTTGTACAGCTCTTAAAAGATCAGCGCTCAGCTTGGATGTAGTGAATTAGCTACTGACAATACGCTCCTTTAGGGGGTATAGCGCTCTGTCGATAGGTGATTCACTCTCAGTCGTAATAGCAATCAATAGCTGATCTTTGCATTGCTTACTCTATAGATAGTATCCCTCAACGGAAAACATTTAGTGAATTTTTCTGTCTTATATTATTGATTAAATTTAGTTATTAACTTGTTGTTATTTATTATTAAATAATAATAACTAAGAGTAATTACAAAATTTTCATAAATAGTATTTAGCTTCAAAAGTGAAAAGTCGATAGCGCTTTATTTGTGGTTATTGGTGTGAAGCTTGTGTATACAAAAACTCCAACATAGCAATCTGCTGAAGCATAGTTTTCATATTGAAATATATATCGTTTCGTGATATATTTTTACAATGAAATATATATCAATAAGTGAAATAAATTTCATGATTAGATGGGTAAAATACTCTATCTATACAATAGATGAATGGTTAGTAGGGAATTAACATTCATTTAACTGACGTTTAGACAATTCAAGGAGATGACATGTTAAACCAGTTAACAACAATAATATCTATTACATCTTTGGCAGTATCTTTTCATGCAACCGTATATGCGGCGACAATCGAACTTCCCGTGGAACACTCTTTTCCTGAGGGGGTCACGGTATCAAGCAATGGCACATTTTATATTGGTAGTATGAAAGAAGGTTCGATTTCAAGAGCCCTCCCTGGAGAAAATAAGGCGGTACCTTTTATCGAAGCGGGCGCCAATGGACTTGTTTCAGTGCTTGGTCTCTATGTGGATGAAAGAGATAACATATTATGGGCTTGTTCGTCAGATGCGGGGCATCTGGGTTATGGAGTATCCAATCTAATGGGCACTCATCCGCCGGCTGTAAAAGCATTTGATTTAACCACAGGCGCAGCAAAAGCCAGCTATGATTTACCTGGAGGCGGTTTTTGTAACGACTTGACGATGGACAAGAAGGGAACACTGTATGTGACGGATTCTTGGAGTCCACGTATTCTGAAGCTACCTCACGCTGGCACAAAACTTATTGAATGGATTAACAACCCTGATTTAGGTGCTGAGCAATGGAGTTTAAATGGAATTGATGCCGATAACGCGTTAGATTTAATTTATGTGGTTAATCAAAAAGCCGGTTCACTGTGGCAAATCCCGATTGAATCTAATGGCAGTTCAGGGCAACCCGCTGAGATATCGCTATCCAAAAAGTTAAGAAGTCCAGATGGCCTTAAATTAATAGCCCCTAATACTTTGGCTGCTGCAGAAGGTGGATCAGGTGGGATGTCGATCATTAACATCAATCAAAATGAGAAAAAGGGTGAAATACGTCGTATTTCCGAAGGATTAGATGGCATTGCTACTTTTGCTTACCACAATGGCAGCGCATGGATTGCCGAAGCTCAAGGTGGGCATTTTTGGTGTGCTCCACAAGAGTGTAAATCTCCCACATTTCCTTTCAAGATAAAAGAAGTTCCCCTGCATTAAATTATCGATAAAGAGCAGTCCAATAGCCTTTCTCAAAGGAAAAGCAGTACATTGATCGATTTAGACGCAAAAAGTAGTGTCATCACTACTTTTTGTTTAAATTGATTAAGAATTTGTACTGCGCAGAATATAAAACAGTTGCTAATTCAGTAGTATGAAGTGATAACACTGGCTAGCTTTAATGTTCCCCTCAATGACTAAATCAGCATTCCCTTTTGGCTTTGCTCAATCAGCGCCTGCTCAAGTATTATGTTTTAGGAAATTCTATCTTTTATGTTCGAAAATTGACCTATACTACACAAGATCAAAATGGGGGAGTTCAATTATCTATACGGCCATATGAATTAGCACTCATCTCAGGACAGCAGATCCACCATGCTACAACCCCGTTTCAGGATGAGAATTTGTGAGCTATCCAACTGGAAATTGGAGGTGAAAATGATAAGGAATATCAGTATATTTTCTGGGTTAATCTTATTTGCATTTATTACCACCCATTTACTCAGTATCAGTGTTGCACTTCACTCTCTTGATTGGTTAGAAGCTAGTCGACCCTACTTTTTTGTGTTTTGGCTATATCCCCCCATCGAATTGTTACTCATCTTGTGTTTCATTATCCATCCCATTCTAGGCATGCGTGCGCTGTATTATCGCAACTCACTGCGCATGACAATGCAAGACAAAGTACAACTCATATCGGCATTGCTAATTATCCCACTGCTTATTCCGCACCTATTTGGCATTAAAGCGGCGCTCTTTTTCCTGGGCATTGAACCTAGTTATAAAGCGTTACTAAGATTGATGTGGGTAGACTCACCGCTAGAGGGATTGCGTCAAGTATTACTGTTAATTGTAGTGTGGGTACATGGCTGTACTGGTTTGTTAACCTGGTTAAAACTAAAGGATTGGTGGGGCAGTGTTGCTAAATTTATCTACCCGTTGGCGGTCGCTATACCGACACTTGCTCTACTGGGCTTCGTTGAAGGGGGACGTGCTAGGATCGAAGCGCTTGGGATAGAACAAACAGCTGTAAGCAATGATGGTAAACAAGTGTTGTATAGCACAGGCTATGGTAAATACGGTCACTCTAGTCAGACGCTTCAATCAACGGCTACGCCGTACCGTAAAACAGAAGCTTACGCTAGCGCTACTGATAATAGCTACAGCCAAGACAGATATGAACGTCAGCCTACAGTGAAATCCTACCAGCAAACAGATGACTATTCCCAAACTACGACTAAACCTTACTCTCAGCCATACGCACCAGCCCCGAAGAGTGAAGTTGAAGAGCCTTTTTTGAATGATAAAGCTTATTCTAGCGCTACTGATAATAGCTACAGCCAAGACAGATATGACCGCCAAGGCGCTGTAAAATCCTACCAGCAAAGAGATGACTATTCCCAAACTACGACTAAACCTTACTCTCAGCCATACGCACCAGCCCCGCAGAGTGAAGTTGAAGAGCCTTTTTTGAATGATAAAGCTTATTCTAGCGCTACTGATAATAGCTACAGCCAAGACAGATATGACCGCCAAGGCGCTGTGAAATCCTACCAGCAAAGAGATGACTATTCCCAACCTACGACTAAACCTTACTCTGATCCATACGCACCAGCCCCGCAGAGTGAAGTTGAAGAGCCCTCTGTGAATGATGAAGCCTACCAGCAAAGTAAAGCGACGATGTCTTGGGTGGTAAATGTTTATTGGGGAATCTTGGTTGGCGTATTCCTGGCGCGCTTTATACGATTACGTAAGTACAGCAAATGGATTAAAATTCGCTATGACACCGGCGAAGTGATTCACGCCAAGGTCGGTCCGACACTATTAGAGCTAGCCATTGCCAATAATGTCCCACACGCTAGTCTGTGTCGTGGCAAAGGGCGTTGCGGGACTTGTCGGGTAAAGCTGCTTAACGCATCTAGCCCTTTGGCACCGGCAAATGACTTAGAAAAAGCACTGCTAGAGCAACTCGAATGTTCAGCAGATGTCCGGTTAGCATGCCAAGTCGTCAGTTGCGAGACAGAGCTAGAGCTTTCGCGGATATTACCTGCAGATATTCAGTTGCAGCAAGCTGTCGAGTTTGAAAAAGACGTAAAAGAGGAGCCTCTTTTATGAAAGATCGACTAATGTTGCGATTACAGTGGTTGTTCGTCTGTATTTTGCTTGGTGTAAGTCATGGCTTGCTAGCTGCAGATACAGTGGTTGATATAAATGCAAAACAAAGCCCTGAGTTGAAAAATCAGCAAAAAATTGCGGCTTTCAAGCAATTATTGGCAGATCCGAATATACAGCATTGGTTGCAACAATCACTGGCGGATAATGAATTGCAAAGCTCAGAGCAAAGCTCAGAGCAAAGTTTGAGCCCAGTGGCGGTCAGAGATAGCTTTAGCGAAGTTATCGCCCAGATACGCAAGCGTAAAGAAACATTATTAAGTGCGTGGCATATAGGCTTGCAGGCCCCTTCATTTATCAATCAGAAATGGCAACAGCAAATGTCCGGTACGCAGTCGTTGCGGGCAACCATATTTATCTTGATTTTTTTGTTTGTGGGTGCGGGTATAGAGTGGCTATATGTTCAGTATAGCGGGCCACACTTGTTGCATTTAGAGTTGACTAAACCTCTGTCTCTGATACATAAGTTGCGTTTGGCTGGTCAGCGGCTGCTGCTTATCGGCGTGAGTTTGCTATTTTTTGCCGTTGGCAGTATTGGCACTTTCTTGCTTTTCGATTGGCCGCTGTTAATTGAATATATCGTCTTAGAAATCCTCGTATTGATTTTAATAGTACGTACGGCAATGACGACCAGCCGTTTTATCTTAGCACCTAGTTTGGCAGAGCTCCGACTAGTGTCGTTAAACGATCAACAGGCGGGGGCGCTACATTTTTGGTTTTGTATGATTGTTTTTTTAAGCGCCTTATCCCAGACAAATATCAATGCACTTGATGAGTTGTTTAGGCGAGTATCAGGGGATAATTTACAACAGTCCGTACTTTCTGTGAGCTTAATCCAATATTTGCTACTCATGTCAGTAGTGCAGTTGGCAGTGTATCGAATGTATCACATCTTTAAACAGGCCAGCGATGCCTCTCGCTGGCGCAGGCAATGTCAGTTTTGGAGTCTATACTGCGCAGTTTTAATGTTAGTGGTCTATGTTTTATGGATGATAGGTACGCCTCATGTGCTACAGAGTCTATTGATAATCGCCTTGATATCGCCTTGCATACTGCTCTTTAAAGCTTGGGTTAACGATTGGTTTGACCAAGCACAAAATCGCTATATCAACTCCCGACTAGCTAACCAAGCTATCGCCACAGCCACTGCAGAAGAAAGCCAAGGGTCAGCGTTGGACGAGGCAGAAACCGTTAATATAGATCCCCCCTACGAGAACTATCGACCCATATCCGCTCGTCTGGTGCGTTTTGTCATCGTATTAATTGCTCTTGTAGCCCTCTCTTCGACCTGGGGTTACAATATTTTGTCTCTGTCGCAGGCGAGCAGTGTCAGCGAGCAGGTTTTCTCGGTATTTATCGATGTGATCGTAGCCATACTCATTGCAGATTTAGTCTGGGTATGGGCAAAAACCTACATCGATAAACGTCTATCCGATTACCGGCCTCCAGAGAATGGACATGCGCCGGGCCCTGAAGCGAGAATGGCAACCTTGTTACCACTGTTACGCACTATGCTGATAGTGACGTTACTGTCGATGGTGGTCTTTAGCGTATTAGCATCACTGGGTTTTAATATAGGTCCTTTGTTAGCCGGTGCCGGTGTGATCGGCTTAGCGATTGGTTTTGGTGCCCAAACACTGGTCAAAGATGTGGTCTCGGGTATTTTTTATTTGATCGACGATGCTTTTAGGGTGGGTGAGTACATAGAAATTGGTGATTTACGTGGCACTGTTGAGTCTATGTCAGTGCGCTCGTTAAGAGTGCGGCACCACCGAGGAGCTGTGCACACTATTCCATTTGGTGAACTTAAGGCAATCACTAATCACAGCCGCGATTGGGTCATCATGAAATTAGAGTTTCGAATCCCCTTTGATACCAATATGAAGCAGGTCAAAAAATTGGTAAAAAAAATAGGTGCCAAATTACTGGAAAATGCCGATTTTGGGGACAGCTTTATCGAACCGCTTAAGTCTCAGGGAGTTAGGCGAATGGAAGAATTTAACATGGTATTGGGGGTTAAATTTATGACCCGTCCCGGAGAGCAGTGGGTGATTAGACGTGAAGCCTATCATCAGATACGCGATACCTTCGAGGCTAATGGGATTCACTTGGCTGAGCGAAATGTCAAAGTAGAAGTACTAAATGCACAGAGTTTATCCGAGCAGGCGAAAAGTGCCGCCATTGGCGCGGCGCAAAATGTGATGGAGCCTAAAGGGCCTAAAGCCCCCATTCCAGACGAGCCTTAAGCAATCATTTACACTTATAAATAATCACTGAGTCTGTAGCGAGCTGTCATGAATATAAGGTTGCGACAGCTTTGTCATTATTGGTACTTGGTATAATTTATTAAAGCTGTGCTGGCACGCATAGTGTCTCTCCTAAAGACTGTCATATGTGGGTGGTTTACTGCTACCATAGACGCTATAAGCACTTTGTTTATGTTAGGGAAGTAGCGAATAAGTCCCTAGATGTTCCCTGTGCTTTTTGTAACGTAAGTCTAAGCGGTCAATACCCATAAAGAGGGGCACACTGATCCGCACAAGAATGGACGTGAATGGCGAGTCCTTTACAAGCGTTCTAACAAAGGAGATGCAGATGAAACAAGTTTCATCTCTGTTTAGCTGAAACAAGATTTCAGCTCTGTTTAGCTGAAACAAGATTTCAGCTCTGTTTAGCTAAAACAAGATTTCAGCTCTGTTGGCCGCTTAGCTTTCTTTGTAAACATAAGCACCCTGCGGGACGTATAGGATAGTTCGTGCTTTTTGTTAATGGTTTTCGCCGGGTAACCAGCCCGCCTGTAACCATTGCCTCAATCACAAACAATCCTGTACGCCAGGGGCGTCTTGGACTTGTTCGCTTCTTTAGATTTATTGAGCTAAAAATTTAATACTTGAAGGATAAGAGTTATGCCAAAGGCAAGTGAGATTAAAAAGAACGCCGCACTAGATTACAATGGGAAAACCTACATTGTTAAAGATATCGAACGCTCAGTGCCCCAAGGACGAGCGGGCGGTAGTATCTATAGAATGCGCATGTACGATATTGTCAGCGGTGGTAAAATTGATCAATCATTTAAAGATTCTGAGATGTTAAATCTTGCCGATTTAATTCGTAAGCAGGCAAATTTCTCTTATGTCGATGGTGATGAATACGTATTTCTTGACAAGGAAGATTACACTCCGTACCCGTTGCGCAAAGAGTCAATCGCTGATGAGCTATTGTTCATTAATGAGACCACTGAAGGTATCTATGTAGTGATTGTTGATGGTAATCCTGTAGGGCTGGACTTGCCGGGTATTATAGAACTAGATATTGTTGAAACAGACCCGTCTATTAAAGGTGCATCGGCCTCTGCGCGTACTAAACCGGCGACAATGACCACCGGTCTAGTTGTGCAAGTGCCTGAGTACATCGCCAGTGGCGAAAGAATTAAAATAAATGTTGAAGAGCGAAAGTTTATTAGTCGTGCCGATACTAAATAATTAAACAAGATTCACGCTAATTAAATTCAGCATTTATCTTAAAAGCTAACACCCGCAGCTAGGGTGTTAGTGGTATTTTAGATCCACGCAGCAAAGGCAGATTGAGCAACCCCTATTAGATTGATATCCGTGTGCGGTATATTTATTGGGCCCTCCAGTACACTTCCCTATGCTCCTCAATCGCTTGTATCAATCAGTCGGGCATACTGAGAGATAAAGTTTCTAACCACTACGGCATCGATAAACATGGCCATTATGGGGCAACCTATGTTGGCTTGAAGTTAGCGTATATGCACTGGTAAGTGGTGTTAGCAGGGCGTGCTTGCTAATCAAGGCAACATGAATAGGATTTACTTTTTCACAGCTTAGAAACTCGTTGATAGAGTCTAGTAAAGTTTACCATCAGTAAAATATCATTGGAATGAAAGCAGCGATTAACCTCACTAAGCTGGAGAACTTGTGTTGTATTGACAGCTGTAAACATCACTCAGTTGCGCATTAAAACTATAAATACTGCCAATCAAATAACTAAGTTCACTTCTACAAAGTCAGTGGGTAATTGCCGGAAAACGGTCCTGTATAGGGAATTCTTAATTGAGGGTTTTACCTAACTTACTCGCTGCAGTATATGTAAATGACGATATTTTAACTATAATTAGTCTATATTTAGCGACAAATTTTCAGTGGAGAATGTAATGCCGGACACTCTTTTTAATAAGTACGGTGGGTTCGAAACCTTTAGCAAAATAACCTCTAATTTTTATAAAAAAGTATTAGATTCACCGCAAGTTGAGCACTATTTTCGCGACATTGATATGGATCGATTGATCTCCCATCAAACAAATTTCTTAGCTAAAGCTTTAGGTGGACCGGATAAATTTGCCGGAAGGGATTTAGCACTTGCCCATGCCAATATGAATATTTCTTCAGAGGATTTTGATGAAGTCGTAGAATTACTGGAAGAGGCATTAGAAGAAGCAGCTGTAGAAGACGTTGATATAGTGACCATTTTATCGGTTATTGGTGAATTGAAAGAGCAAATCGTAACGGTGTAGATAGCAATAGATACATAATTAGGAAATGACTCAAAAATGAAACAAGTCTTACCGGAATTACTGAGTAACCTTGATACTGGCGTAGGCATTTGCGATATTGAAAACCTATGCTTGATCGAATACAACGATACCCTCTCCCATTGGCTAAGTGTTGATGAAGCAAACTTTTGTCTGTCGAGCTGTTTTTCAAATGACATCATAAAACGCATCAATAAAGCGATAGTTAAAAATCGAAAACTGCGCTTTAGTCACACAGTGACAAGCCATTCTAGAAATGAAAATATCGACTTCAATGTCAAGCTTGCGTTGCTTTCAGATGGCAATACTTATTTGTTGTTACAAGGTGTGGTCAATAATGCAGACCTAGAATTGCAAAGAATAATGAGGGATCACAGCGCATTAAACGAAGCGATTAAACGCCAGCTAAACCAAGAAAAACAAAAAGCAGAAGCGGCAAATCAAGCAAAAAGTGAATTTTTAGCGAACATGAGTCACGAAATTCGTACGCCAATGAATGGCGTTATAGGCATGCTCGGATTATTGATGACTAGTGATTTAAATAAGGATCAGCTGCATAAAATGGGTTTGGCAAGAACCAGCGCTGAGTCACTGTTGACAATAATAAACGATATATTGGATTTTTCAAAAATCGAAGCGGGAAAAATGGAATTGGAGCTGCTTGATTTTGACTTGCTGGATATGCTGGGTAATTTTGCTGAAGCGATGGCATTAAGAGCAGAGGCAAAAGGTATTGAAATTGTCTTAGATACAGTGGATATCAACCAATCTTATGTCAGCGGAGATCCCGGTCGTATACGTCAAGTATTGACCAACGTAATGGGCAATGCCATCAAATTTACCGACTCTGGTGAAATTTTGATTCGGGCAAAAACCAGAGTTGCTGATGACCATAGTATTCGCTTTCACTGCGAGATCCATGATACGGGAGTCGGTATCCCGAACGATAGAATTGTTGCGCTGTTTGATCCTTTTGTACAAGTCGACGAATCAACCACGCGAAAGTATGGTGGCACCGGGTTGGGTCTGTCGATAACTAAAAAAATGTGTGAATTATTGGGTGGAAGCATAGCTGCCTGCAGCGAATTAGGCGTGGGAAGTTGTTTTTCAGTAGAAATCAATTTACAGCAAAGTTTCAAACCCCAGCCTGAGCAACCACACCTTGATATTAAGCATTTACGTGTATTGATAGTTGACGACAATGACCGTTGTAGAGGTATGTTATGTCGGCAACTTAGCACTTGGGGTATAGCAGTTACTGACTTTAAAACGGGCACTCAAGCGTTACAATATTGCCAAGAGCAAGCTAAACCAGCAAATAATAGCGCTGTGTTTGATTGCGCTTTTATCGATATGCAAATGCCAGTAATGAATGGATTAGAGTTCGCTGTGCAAATACGCCAAAATAGCGCATTTGCAGTAAAAAAGCTCTTTGCGATGGTGCCGATGGCAAAAAATCACCGCACTCAGAAGTACCGTGAGTTTGGTTTTGATGGGTTGTTTGCAAAACCGATAACAACCAAACACCTTTTTACCGCATTTGATATAGCCTTAAGCGTTGATCAACATAAAGATATCAGTGATAGCAAGCAGTCGGCATCAAGTAAAGTTGCTTTAAATAATAACAAAGCTAACAAACGTTCAACCAATCTAGCTGAAAATTCACGCTTATTGCTGGTCGAGGACAATACCACGAATCAGATGGTGGTACTGGGTATTTTAAAGAATTTTGGTTTGAGTGCAGATGTTGCTTGTGATGGCTGCGAAGCACTAGTTGCACTCCATTCAACGCCAGAGGATAGTCCGTATGACTTAGTATTGATGGACTGTCAAATGCCAGAAATGGATGGCTACGAAGCGACTGAAAATATTCGCTCTGGTAATGCGGGAGCAAAGAATAAAGAGATAGCCATAATTGCTTTGACCGCCAATGCCATGCAAGGCGACAGGGAAAAATGCCTGCAGGCTGGTATGGATGATTATCTGTCAAAACCTATTGATCCTGAAAGCTTATTGGCAAAGCTTGAACATTGGTTATAATCTTTACATTGCGCTGTAGCCAATAAGTGAATAATTTTAGTCACCCCCTAAGTGTCGATAGTAGAGGCTTTTGATTAATATTATCTATACTGAACATTTCATTGCTAGGAAGAGATTAATTGAAGCAAATTTATGACTGTCAAATCATTGGGGGCGGCCCCGCTGGTATGAGCATGTTGATAGCTTTGGAAAATGAAATTGCCAAAGCATCTGCCGCTCGTAAAGTTAGCTTGCGAGAGTTGCAAAAAAATATAGTCATGCATGAAGCAAACGCTCAACCTGGGGGCGATTTGGGTCGTTACTGCATTAATGCCAATACCGATGCCATTGAAATTGTCAGTGGTATTGGCGATAACACGGCCTTTAGTGACATTCGCGATGATTACCTCAAACATATTCAAGCTGATATGCCGCTGATCTCACTGGCGAAGGTAAATGAATTGATGCTGCAACCTTTGGCTGAAAAGGTACGCCAATTACTTGGCGAGCGATTGCACTCTAACAGTGCTGTTGCCTATATCAATAAGGATCCTCAAGGCTTTCATAGTTTTAATGATGCAGGTGAGTTATTGAGCAGTAGCCATAACTTGATTATCGCCTGCGGGGGAAGTGAGCCGCTACTTCCTGAGCTAGCCCAGTATCAAGATAAATCGATGGTCGCCACGCAATTTTTAAAATCCAATCACATAGATCAATTGCCCAACAGTGCCGGTGATATAGTCATTATTGGGGCATCACACAGTGGATTTTCCTGCGCCTGGCGCCTTTTGTATGAGCCCTTATTTAAAGGCTATCGGGAGTCTCGTCAGATACAGATATGCCAACGTGGGACGTCAATAAAATTGAGAACAAGTCGTGAGTTTGCACTATGCCATCAGCTACATTTTCAAGATCCAGATGATATATGTCCTGACACTGGTTTAGTCTATCGCCATGCGGGATTGCGCAAAGATGCAAAAAATCTATACCTAGCTATCAAAAACCATGATCAATCTGCGGTTCAAATAGTCACTATTTCGAGTATAGAAAAGGAACGTGCTAGGCTAAAATCGGCCGGCTTGATTATTCAGTGTTGTGGCTTTTCCTCTAATTTTCCTAGCTTTGGTGTTAACGGTAAACTCACACAGCTTTCTATGCAATCACAACACGGCGAATTACATGACGCAACAAACGGGCATGTGATTGATGGGCTGTTTGCCATTGGTCTGGGGGTTAATACGACGCCTGAGGCAGAATTTCGCGGAGAAGCTAGCTTCACCGGCAGTATTAATGGTTTACAAATATACTCGATGTCGGCAGGACTCAGCATTATTGAGCAGCTTTTACTGGCGCAAAAAGCGCCTTCGCAGCGCAACACTGGTGTCTTAAAGACAGCAGCGCGCGAAAATTAAGTAAAGATCGCTGGTGGATTGATTATAAACATTGGCGAATCTTTCTAGAACTTAAACTTTCGAGAGATAACGAGTCCGTTGGTTAAAGGCTGGATGCTTTTAGTGGCAAGATTATATAAAATGCGTTGGCTATTTTATCTCTTCACTTCTTTTCCAGGTTCACCACAAAAAAATGACTGATATCACGATTGTAACGCACAACGGTAGTTTCCACGCAGATGATGTTTTTAGTATTGCAGCACTGAAAAGCATCTTCCCATCATTCAAGCTGATACGTACCCGTGATGGAGAGCTTATCGCAAATGCCGATATAGTGGTTGACGTCGGTGGTGAATACAATCCCGATACGGGTCGTTTCGATCATCATCAGCGTGGTGGGGCGGGTGAGCGCGCAAATGGCATTCCCTATTCTTCATTTGGCCTAATCTGGCAGCAATATGGCTTAACAATCTGTCAGGGGAATCAAGATCTTGCCAATGCCGTTGATGCAGGTCTTGTATCAACCATCGATGCCATTGATTGTGGTCATGTAGAAGGCGTTTCTGAGGGGATTAGCCTTAGCCAAACTATTTCAATGTTCAATCCCACTTGGCAGGAAGATAGTCATTTTGATAGCTGTTTTGATGAGGCCGTGAGCTTTGCCACCCGGATTCTAACGCGATTTATCGCATCTGCTGCAGGTGGTCTTAACGCCAAGGCGATTGTGGCAAAAGCGATAGAGCATGCAGAAGATCCTCGATTGATTGTCTTAGAAAAATATACGCCTTGGAAAAAAACAGTTCACGCGTTAGCGGATAAAGCGCTATATATGGTTTATCCTTCACATACGGGCAAGTGGATGATACAAACTGTTCCTGTTGAACCCGGTTCATTTGAAGACAAAAAATCGTTACCTAAACCATGGGCGGGGCTATCTGATAAAGCTTTTCAAGAAGTAACCGCTATTGATGATGCGATGTTTTGCCACAATGGTTTATTTATCGCTGGTGCTCAATCTTTCGCGAGCATCATGAAAATGGCAGCCATCGCGCTAGAAGAATAAGGAAGTTACGAGTTACGAGTTGCAAGCTAAAAGCTAAAAGTTGCGAACAGAGTAGAAATTACTTAATTTTTCAGGGTTATAAGCGTAATTATGAAGAGAAAAACATTATCTTTAAAGGTTAAAAGGGATAACCCCCCTAAACAACTAAATGACGTTAAGCAAGAGATCGATGTTGATCCACTTAAGCGCTTTTTAAATGGCATCGCTATCAACCCAACACAATGCATTCGCTTAGAATTAGGCTCAAGCCAACTCGCGGCACGGGCGATCGATTTAATTGCCCCTATCGGCAGGGGGCAACGAGGCCTAATTGTGGCTCCACCGGGCAGTGGCAAGACGACTATTTTAAAACAAATTTGTCAGTCAGTGGCTCAAGCCTATCCCGAGATAAAGCTTTATGCACTACTGATTGATGAACGCCCGGAAGAAGTGACGGACTTTAAACGTAGTGTGTCGGCACAAGTGCACGCCTCATCTTCGGATGAAAGTTATGAGCAACATGTGAAGGTGGCGAATGATCTGCTGAGCATTGCCCGACAGCAAGCAGGGGAAGGTCTGGATGTGATGATTGTCATTGATTCCCTAACCCGGTTGTCTCGTGTCCATAATGCAGAAACAAAGAGTAGTGGGCGCACTATATCAGGAGGACTAGATGCTAGAGCGCTGGAAATACCAAGAAAACTGTTTGGCGCAGCAAGAAAAATCGAAAATGGTGGCTCATTGACGATTGTAGCGACCATACTGGTGGATACCGGCAGTCGGATGGATGATGTGATCTTTGAGGAGTTTAAGGGCACGGGGAATATGGAGGTCGTATTATCACGGGATATTGCCCGTCAGCGAATTTTTCCTGCCATAGAGGTTGCCAAAAGCAGTACCCGCCGGGAGGAGTTACTGTTAAAGACCACTGATTTAGAAAAAGTAATACGTTTGCGCCGAGAGCTTAGTGATCTCAACCCTCTAGCAAGTGCCAAAAAATTACTTGAATTACTCGAGCAATACTCAACCAATGAAGAATTGTTGAACCGTTAGTGACTTACCTTTTGTGCCTATTAGATATAACGACTAACACCTTGCTGGGCGCATAAAGTTGATGACCCAGCTAACAGCTAATCGTTAATAGAGATTAAAC
>Ga0209292_1002074_pt1 | contig 23553 bp, 4 predicted proteins | sample GOMGulsemesocosm_2_FD_184634 | JGI IMG/M metagenome (GOLD analysis project Ga0209292, IMG submission 184634) | Methane-oxidizing microbial communities from mesocosms in the Gulf of Mexico - GOM9C Gulf of Mexico (SPAdes) (version 2) | ecosystem: Environmental > Aquatic > Marine > Cold seeps... | reverse complement strand
CCCGAATTAAGATAAAAAGTAATTGTTTCATCTGCTGGAATATAAACTTCACCAGCAAAATAATCAGCAAAATAAGTATCACAACTTTCACTAGGACGGTTGCCAATAGAGAAATCAGTAGATTGAGATTTAACAGGAGAAATACTGTCAAATTTTATATCGGATAATGATGTTAAATTAACATCACTCAACCTATTTGCGTTACCTACACAGCCAGAGCCAGGTGCATAAGCAAATAAAATATTAAATTGATGGTAAATTAAACCATTATCAGTAGAAGATGCTGTTGCTGTTGATAGTGAAAAAAAACTTAACAAAGATACCTTGGCAAATTTTTTAGTCAATTCACTACAAGACAAAATCATTTCAACCATTAATTTTTTCATATATACCATCCACATAAGTCAACTCCTTTTATTTCCAATACGCCCTGATATCCATCAATCAGAGGCATTTACCCGTTATGACTATTAGGATATAAAAAGAGTTAGGAGGAACTGTGGAGTAATTGAAATTTTCAGATAAAAAATACCCATCAATAAGATATTGATGGGTATTAGTACTACGTGGGAGTTGCTACTGTTTCCTTTGTTTTCCTTTTCTAAAACATGCCATTAAAAACAAGAATAAATATAAATCACTTGTGCTGCCGCCACTGCTCTTTTTCTTTTTAACTGGAGCAATAATTGCCGGTTCTACTACTGTCTCGACGATATTAGTTACTTTGAATGTTGTCGTTTCCAAAGCCGATAGCTCCCCATCCGACACCGTCACTTGTAATTCAATCACCTCATCACTAACTACATAGGGCAAAGTAATATTTACTACCGCCGCTGTAGTATCATCAAAGCTTACGGCTGGCCCTGTTAATTGCACCCATTGATAGTTCAAGTTATCATTTTCGGGGTCACTTGCTTGTGATGAAATGGTTACTTGGCTTCCCTCATCAAAGCTTGCTTGATGAGAATCAATGTTCACTACGGGTTCAGTATTGATTGGCTCTGAAGTAGGTGAGGCAATCATAACCGCACCTGGGTCTTCTACTGAGCCATTTATTTCAAAGTCTGCATCATTTTCGCCACCATCTTCAATAATCAGTTGAATGCAGTTATCACCTACCGTTAGTCCTAGTGCATAATTGTCATCATTAGCTGCAGGACAATTACCGTTGAGATCTGCTTTAGCGGAACTGACACTATTATTTTCATTTTCGACAAAGGTGTACCAGCCGTCTTTCGTGTTGTATTTACGATAGACGGCACCTTCTGGCAATGAAGTACCCGAGGCTAATGGAATAATGACAGCAACAGAGTCACCCTGCTCACTCAAGCCACCAATGGTAAAGTTATATAGCGGTGTTGCGGCCTCAAAGTCGGGGGTTTGTGTCTCAGCTGCCTCTTCACCAACAGCATTAACTAAAGCTTCAAGTGTTAAGCTCGCATTTTCAGTGGCTGAGCCACTTGCAGTACGCACAATCGAGCCCAGTGCCATGGTTAACCCTGGCGCTGTTTGCATTGGCGCAGTATTGTCACTGCTCGGCAGCTCAGTTGGATTACTATTATCATCAAGGTAATCAACAATGCCATCACCATCGGTGTCACTATAGCCTTCCTCAATGTCGTTAATACCATCATTATCACTGTCAGTGTCGCGGGTTAACATGGCTAACTGCTCAACCACTAATTGAATATTCTGACTAACAAGTAAGCCGTCCGTTGTATTACTTTCTGTTGCGATAACATTAACAACATAGCTGCCCTCAGCTAATTGAGCTGGGTCAATTTCAAAACTCAGGGTATCACCATCAAGATTCGCATCGGTGAATGCTGCATCTTTTACTGTCCAAGCAAGGTGATGGGTATCATTAGGGTTAATATCTTCAACTTCAACCCAAAGGGTCACCATGCCATTATTGGGGTCAATAACCGATACACGCTCACCGCCTTGCACTAGGCTAAGTGTTAATTGTGGCGCAAAGTTATTATCACTCAAGACTACCTGCCCTTGCCTTTGATCACCAATAAAGGCTGATGTGGCAAACTCAAGGCTAACAGAAATAACATCTTGATTAGTTAAGTTTTCGGCAACGTTAATCGCAATTGCACTTTGAGTACCTGAGTTAATATTGAGCCATGCTTCATCATAAACTTCACCATTAAGGTAAAGATTATAGAGAACTTCAACTGGGTAATTGGGTGATTCGCCACCAAGGTTTATACCTACACTGTACGTGCCACCAGCTTGACCAGGGGTTTTAGCAATAACACTGACTTCAGGTAATATTATTAAGCGTTGCTGTGCTGTATCACTATTGCCGGCACTATCAGTAGCACTTAACGTTAAGGTATGCTGGCCTGATAAATAGAGCATTTCACCCACAATAGCTGCATTAATAGCACCATCAACGGCATCCTCAGCCACAACATTAATAACCTTTGAAATATCGGTTAACCGACCATGTGCATTAACGGTAATCGTTTCAAGCTCTGCAAATAATGGTCTTTGAATGTCACCAACCGTTGGATTTAACGGCTCACCATCGAGCTCATCAATAACACCGTCGTTATCATCATCCGTATCGGTATTGTTGCCTATACCATCATTATCAGTATCAACTGACTCCGATACATCTAACGGGAAGTCATCAAAGGCATCATCGACATTGTCATTATCATCATCTACATCGGCATTATTGCCGATGCCATCGAAATCTGTGTCTATATATTCAAGTTTATCTAAAGGGAATTGATCAACATCATTTAAATAACCATCACCATCATCATCGGTGTCACTACCACCATTGCCATAATTATCAGGCCCTGTGCCATCACATAAACCATCATTATCGGTATCAATGAAATGGCCTAAAGCGTCGTTGCCGCAGAAATCTGTGCCATCATCGCTGCCAATGGCAAAGATTACTGTCAACTTAGGTTTATTGGCGCTTTCTCTTGAAAAGAATCGATAAGGATTATACTCTGCTGCGCTTTCATCATGTGCTTTAAATAACCAACCATTATTGATATCAAATCCATCAAGGTAACGCTGAATTTGGAAGGTTAGATCTATATCGGTCCAATCGTACTGCCATTGTTTAGAGTACAAACTCTCAACAGCATATTCTGGCTGATTATCCCAAGTGATGATATTTTCTTGCCATGTACCTTCATTAGAAATTCTATGCATATCTACAGCATAATCTTGGCTCTGAATATAAACATTGAACAAGGCATTTTCGATTGATATGTGACTCGGCAAAGGCTGCCCTGTCTCCTCACATAGTTCGGCTGTATTTTGTGAATCATCTATATTGACTTGAAAAAGGCTACGGTAAATTTTGTATTCGCCCGTTTGTGCATGCTGGACAACTAACTGTGTTCTTTCGCCATAATTGGTTTCATTACTGCCACTAGTGATAAAGCTATCTTGAGAGACATTTAACGTACAAGTGACAAACTGCTTTACCTCGCTGAATCCATCACCGTCAGTATCAAAATCTTCTGTTGCATCATCACAACCATCATTGTCAGCATCCCAATTGGCAGGGCTATCCCCTTTACCAATGGTACTATTAACATTACATTGATCAAACTCGTCGGCAATACCGTCATTATCATCGTCTATATCTATTTCGTTAGGCAGCAGATCGCCATCGTCATCTGCGGAAAATCCTGTGGCGATTTGTTGTAAATAAACAGAGTGTTCAAGAGGCATGCCTAATGGTCTATCTGCGCCAAGTGTTGATAATTCAAATAAAGTATTAAAAATAACATTCGCCGCTAAATAAGCACCCAAGGTTTCGGGGTGGCTACCGTCGTCTGTCCATAAATCAGCAGAGTTAAAAGGGGATTTTTCGTCATCAACAATACTTTTCCATGCTCGGCCAACATCGGCTAACATGCCTCCTGTACTGCCTTGATATATTTCATAACCTCTTTTTATAGCCGCGGTATGACCACTAAAATCACACACTAACGGGTAATAAGCACAGTTATCACTATCACCATTTTCTCGGCCCCAAGTTACATAGTAAACAACTTCTGTACCCTCGCTGTTTGATTTAATAGCATCAACCAATACTTCAGCATGCGGTAAACTTTGGGCAGTAACATCTATCGGTTTCCAACCAGGAATCTGACTTTGGTTTTGCAAAATCACATAATCCCACTTGTTTTGTTTGATGGCGGCTAAAGTATTTGCATCGTAGGCATGCTGTGAAAACTTATGACCGCCAACTGTTACGCTAGTAACATCAATATTAATATTTTTTGAACTGGCTATTTGTTTAACTAGGGAAGGAACATTTTTGCTAGAGGTATAACTGTTGCCAATAAAAAGCACTTTTATTGTTTCATCAATATCTAAAATACCATCGTTGTCGTCATCCGTGTCTAAACCATCAGGGATATCATCGTCATCATAATCCGCAAGAAAAGAAGCATTGAAGTTATAGTTAATGACACTATCGAGTATTTCCTGGTTTAAATCATCAATTAACCCTGCGCTTTTAATCGTGCCTTCATCGGTATATGTTGCGGTATAACCATCAACGAATGCATTACTTTCAACAGGCTCTAACCAGATAACAATACGTTTTGTTTCGTTTGCCTCTAGGGTGAAAGTATAGCTACTCGGCGCATAACCAAAACTTTGATATACAGAGTCAAAAGTCAACGCATTATCAGCCTTAGTTAATGCATTTTGGCTTGAACGGGATAAAATTACTGGTGAATTACCGGTTAAGCCATCTTGAAAACTTATCCATGTATCGTTTGAAGTTATCAGCTCATCATCGCCATCACTACTGCTTACCTTTCCGATATTTTCACTGTAAACATATTCATCATTCACGATACTGACACTTGGATTAACATACTGCCAATCTATGCCGGTAATTGCTTCTATATTTTGTGCTGAGCTTCCCGTATTGGTAAATGAAAAAATTGCCCGAACTCGCAACCTATCCGTTGCTGAAAATTTATACTCTATTGAGGTTAATATATGGTTTTCGGGATCAAGATAACTATCAGTGGTCAGTGTGTTATCTAGATTAGTGTCATTAATAACTTCGGTGACTGTATTGTCGGGGTTATGAAATGGTTGGCCATTAATATATAGCCATAAAGCTGACATATTCCATGAATTTTCAGTTTCTTTTGTTATAGCACCAATACCATAGGCAATAGCATTGGTTTTCCCCTGCTCAGCATCACCATTGATAACTGTGCCGCTATCCATAAGATAATGTCTAAATTCAGATTCATCAGAGAGAGAGTAAATATCACCAATATGAGCAAAAGTGAAACCAACTCCAGAGGATAGTTGCTGGTAAACCTGACCTGCAGGATTATTATCTGGGGCAGGATAATCTATTGTAAATTGACTTTCTGCTGAGTTAACAACACCAGAAAAAAAGATCAATCCACTCAAAAATTTAATAGCAAACCGACCACTCATTAAATTAATCATATCTACCTCTCTTGTCTGTTATTGTTAATTATTACAAAAATAACACCTCATAAAAGCAAGGCAGCGGTCATTCATAACTATCAAGGTAGCTAAAGAGTTAGGATAAATTGTGGAGAAGCGTGATTATTGCTACAAAAAAGCCAGTCCTTTTTAAAGACTGGCTTAGCTAAGTGTAAACTTAATAGCAGTGATGAGATTAAATTAAACTGATTGAAGCTCTGCTCAATTATAAAACTGACGCCTTTGATAGCCGACTATCAGCAATAACAAAAGTATATATACATTAACACTACCACCACTACTTTTGCTCTCTTTAACTGACTCAATAACCTCTGGCGTTTCTACCACCTCAACAATATTAATTACACTGAATGTTGTTGTTTTTACAACCGATAAATCACCATCTGAAACCGTTACTTGAAGTTCAATAGTTTCATCATTATCCACTTCAGGTAATGCAAAACTGACTTGAGCGCTAGTAGTATCATCAAAACTTACCGCCGACCCCGATAATTGACTCCAACGATAACTCAAGGCATTACCTTCAGCATCACTACCTTGCGCAACCAGTGTTACTTGAGTAGCCTCATCAAAGCTTGCTTGATGAGAATCAATGTTCACTACGGGTTCAGTATTGATTGTCTCTGAAGTAGGTGAGGCAATCATAACCGCCCCCGGATCTTCTACTGAGCCATTTATTTCAAAGTCCGCATCATTTTCGCCACCATCTTCAATAATCAGTTGAATACAGTTATCGCCAGCCTTTAGCCCTAGCGCATAAGTATCATCATTCGCTGCTGGACAATTACCATTAATATCTGTTTTTGCTGAACTGACACTGTTTTTGGCATCTTCAACAAAGGTATACCAGCCATCAACTGTGTTGTATTTACGATAGACGGCACCTTCTGGCAATGAAGTATCTGAGGCTAATGGAATAATAACAGCAACAGAGTCACCCTGCTCACTCAAGCCACCAATGGTAAAGTTATATAGCGGTGTTGCGGCCTCAAAGTCGGGGGTTTGTGTCTCAGCGGCATCTTCACCAACAGCTGCTGCTAAAGCTTCTAGCGTTAAACTCGCATTTTCAGTGGCTGAGCCACTTGAAGCACGCACAATAGCGCCCAGTGCCATGGTTAGCCCTGGCGCTGTTTGCATTGGCGCGATATTGTCACTGCTCGGCAACTCAGTAGGATTACTGTTATCATCTAGATAATCAACAATGCCATCACCATCGGTGTCACTATAGCCTTCCTCATTGTCGTTAATACCATCATTATCACTGTCAGTATCACCGCTTAAGATAGCTAATTTTTCAACCACTAATTGAATACTTTGGCTGACAGAGAATCCATCTGAGGTATTATTTTCGGTTGCTGTAACATCAATAACATAGCTACCTTGAACTAATTGCGCAGAGTCAATTTCAAACGTCATTTCCTGACCGTCATTGTCGACATCTACCAAGGCATTATCTTGCACCAACCATTGAATATCATGTTGATCTGCGCTGTTAGTATCTTCAATGTTCACTTGCACAGTAACAATGCCATTATTAGACTCAAGAATACTCACTGGTTGGCCATGTTGGCTAACAATGGTCTGCATTAACGGGGCTATATTAGTGTTTACCAAGCGTAACTCTGCTTGTGTATTTTCGCCAAGATATGCAGAACTAACAAACTCAAGACCAATAGATAGGTTGTCACTAACCGCTAAACCATCTGGCACAGCAACAATTATCTCACCTTGTGTTCCTGTCGCTATATTTGCCCAAGTTTCATCAATAACCTCACCATTAAGGTAAGTGTTATATAAAATCTCAACCGGATAATGAGGCGCTTCACCACTAAGATACACACCTAATGCATAGCTAGCACCCGCCTCTACATTAATATTCGACATAACATTCAGCTCGGGCTTGATGTTTACTTCAACTTGATAATGAGCAATGTTTCCAGCAGCATCTGTAGCACTTACCTCAAGTATATGCTGCCCTGAAACATAGAGTATTTCACCATCAATTTTCGCGGTAATCTCACCATCGACTGCATCTAATGCTTTAACATCAATCATGGCTGAAATATCTGTTAATCGCCCTTGAGCTTTAACAAAAATAGCATCTGAGAAAGTAAACACAGGTGGTTGAGTATCACCAATAGCGGCATTTAACGGCGCACCATCAAGCTCATCAGCAATACCATCATTATCATCATCGGTATCAGTATTATTTCCTATACCATCTAAGTCGGTATCAACTGACTCTGCTGTATCTAACGGAAAGTCATCAAAAGTATCATCAACATTGTCATTATCATCATCAAGATCAGCATTATTGCCTGTACCATCGTTATCGGTATCAAGCCACTCCGTATTGTCAGATGGGAAAGCGTCTTGGGTATCAACAACACCATCATTATCGGAATCCGCTACTTCAGGGTCTTGAACAATGACTTGGCGCGATAGAGTTTCTGCTGCATTATCAGCCTCGTCATTTACATCATAGTGGATGCTGTAAATACCTACCTTGGTATTATCCACAGCGCCTGAAACAATAACCTGTTGACTAATATCACCATCAACATTATCAAGAGCACTAAACCCTAACTCTAAGTACTGCTCTAACAAGTAAATTGTCTGAGCAACTTCCCCTGCTAAGGTAATCACCGGTGAGGTTTCATCTACGATTGACACTAAGGCTTGAGCACTACCTACATTGCCGGCACTATCCTTTGCCGTAAACACAACGACAGTGGTGCCCAATGCAAAGACTGATGGTGCATTGTGAGTAATTACAAGCTCACTATCAACATCATCAGTAGCTGATGCCGCTTTTAAGAAGGCATCAATCTCTTGATTATTTATCGAGATACCCTGAGCATCAATGGCAGCAACCTCAATATTATTTGGCGCGTCAATAATAGGCGACTTAGCATCCTGAACGGTCACTTGACGATTTCTTATCAGTGATTTGTTCCCGGCATTATCTTGCACTGAGTAAGTTAGGGTATATATACCCACAACCTTGGTTTCAACGGCCCCTACAACCACAACATTGCTAGTAACATTACCATCAACGTTATCAAGAGCACTAAAGCCGGGCTCTTCGAATTGCTCATTAACACTCAATGTCATTGAGTTATTGCCTATCAAGTTAATAACAGGCTGTGTTTGATCCGCTATAGTCACCATCGCTTGCGCGCTACCGATATTCCCAGCACTATCGGTGGCCGAGAAAGTAACAGAAGTAATACCTAGCGGAAAAATATCTGGCGCATCATGGTTAACTGCTATAACACCATCAACGTCATCTGTGGCATTAGCACTATTCAAGAAGTTACTGATTGAGCTATCTTTATTTGATGTACCAAAAGCATCAAAGGCTGCTACTACAATGTTATTTGCGGGTATCACCACAGGAGCGGAAACGTCTTGTACGCTAACTTGACGTGTTTGTGTAGTGGCTATATTACCTACAGCATCCAATACATCATAAGTTAGAGTATAAATAGCCACTGATTTTGTATTTACAGCCCCCGTTACTACTACACTCCCTGTTAGATCACCATCAACATTATCAATAGCTGAATAACCTGGTTCAATAAAAGTGTCATAGAGGCTCAAGGTAATGGCTGTATTTCCAACTAAGCTGATAACAGGAATCGTTTGATCTGACACAGTAACAGTGGCAATTTTTGATGTTAAATTTCCGGAGGTATCCGTAGCGCTAAAGTTAACCGTAGTAAGTCCAACAGCAAAGACTTCTGGTGCATCATGGTTTACGGATACAATACCCTCAAGCTCATCGATAGCATTAGCTGAGCTTAAAAATAAGCTAATAGCATTATCTGTTGCGGGTGTACCATTAGCACCAACAGCTGCAACAATGATACTTTCTGCAATTGATAATAGCGGTGAAGTTAAATCATAAACATTAGCATCTAACGGAGCGGGATCAAGATCATCATTAACCCCATCATTATCATCATCGTTATCGATTAAGTCTGAAATAAAATCAAGATCAAAATCAAGAGGTGTATTTTCAGAGTCTTTAAATGAAACACCATTAGCAGCTTCATCAAGATCTGAATAACCATCATTATCATCATCTGTATCTATTATATCTGCAATACCATCTCCATCAGTATCTAGGTCATCATGCGTGGTGTTCAGATATAGTGAGTTGCTCGCTGAATTGTTAGCAAAAACAATATCCAGATCACCATCAAAATCGACATCAGCAATACTTAAAGCTTTTGTACGTTTTACTTCGGAGCCTAAGTTGATACCTTTACCACTGAAGTTACCACTGCCATCGTTAAGGTAATATTTATTAGTCGTTAGGTTATTAGCCGTGACAATATCTAAATCATCATCATCATCAATATCAATAAACTTAATATCTAGTGTGATCTGTGTTTCATTGCCAATATCTATGCCTGTTTGACTAAAAACACCTTCGCCATTGTTCAGATATAACTTATTAGTACTGCCTTCATTGGCTACGATTAAATCAAGATCTAAATCACCATCTACATCACCTAAATCAACAGCACCACTATAATCAGTTTCATTACCTATAGCTGTACCTGTAGCGCTAAACCCACCATAGCCATCATTAAGATAAAGTCGATTAACTGCTCCTTGGTCATCCGTTTCTCCTGTTATTAAATCAGGATACAAGTCGCCGTTTACATCTCCTAGTACCACACCATAAGTGCCACCAGTTTCACTGCCAATATTCACTGCACTAGCAAAGCTGCCATCACCATTGTTTAAATAAAGTTTATTAGCACTGAAGTCATTGGCAACGATCAAGTCTAAATCATTATCTTTATCGACATCACCTAGCACCAAGTCAAAGCTGATGTTTTCACTATCACCGATGTTAATTGCTGATTGCGAGAAATTTCCTAAACCATCATTTAAATAAAGTTTCGTAGTCGAACCGTAGGTAATAACAATCATATCTTGATCTTGATCGTTATCAATATCGAGTAAAACTACACCTTCAGATAGTTCATCATTACTATCAACAACTACGCCTGAGTATTGAAAATCACCTAGGCCATTATTCAAAAAGATCTTATTTAACTGATCTCTTTCATTGACAGCAACTATATCTAAATCATTATCGCCATCAACATCAGAGAACTTTATATCCGTAGTGTTATTACCTGAAATAGATAACCCTGCCTGTGTGGCCAAGTCCGAAAATACAGACGTTTCTCCACCGAGTTTTGCATTAAGTGGATTACTGTCATTTTCATCTAAAACACCATCGCCATCATCATCAATATCGGCATTATTACCAATGCCATCACCATCAGTATCTATGGATTCATTAGCATTATTAGGCAGAGCATCGGCATTATCTCCTACACCATCTAGATCACTATCGACCGACTCGGTAGAGTCCAAAGGAAATGCATCACTATTGTCACCAACCCCATCAAAATCTGAGTCTATGTATTCATTTTCATCGAATGGAAAAATATCATTATTATCAGGTACACCATCATTGTCATCATCGTTATCTGCTAATAAACCATTATTTAGACAAATTAGATCACAGTTATCTGGTGCACCGTCAGTATCAGTATCAGTCAAAAGCCCAATAGCAATTGACGGGAAAAGATCATCAAAGTCACTAACGCCATCTTGGTCATAATCTTCAATACGTAACCATTGATCATTAATTGATAAAGCAGGCAGTTGATTACTATCGCCAAAATCCCATCTATATCGATCAAAATCGTTGTAAACCTGAGTGACACAACTTTCATCACCAGGTGATTGTGGACAGCTTAAGTCAGTTATTGATAGTCCAATAGTGGTATCGGAAATTTCACTTTCTCCAATACCCTTTGTCGCTGTACCATTTTGGTAATAATTTGCTTCTAAGGTATGTCCGGTATTATTTGCCCATCCAATCACAGCGCCAGAGTGCGAATTAGCAACAATTTTAGAGGTTGAAACACTTTGCTTGATAATTGCATCATTTTGATAAGCCGCAATACCACCAACTTGATCATTTCCGGTAATTACCCCAGTACTAAATACATCTCTAAGCGTACTGTAATTACAACCAATAACCCCACCTACTACGCTACTTCCCGTCACAGGACCTATATGAGCAACACTATCAATAGAGTCATATTCACTACAACCAGCGATACCTGCAACTTCATCACCCATGCCATAAACACGGCCTACAAATGAAGCCTGATAAATACTACTAAATTCACTGTAACCAACTAGACCACCAACAGCATCGACCCCAGTGACACCACCTGTAACCGAAACATTCTCAACAACCGTGTTATCTAAATCACCTACTAAGCCGCCTGTTTCACTGCCACCAATGATATTAACCTTGAGTAAATGTAAGCTATAAATTTCTGCACCTTCAGCAGTAGCGCCAAAAAGGCCAATATAATTCTGCTCTGGCCTATTTATGGTTAGGTTCTGAATAGTGTAACCTCGCCCCTCAAATACACTCATAAAATAGTTTTCCCCTCGACCTGAAGTATCACCAAGAGGATTCCAGCCTAAGCCATCATTCCAAAAGTCATCATTCGCACCCACAACACCATCACCATTGGTATCAAAATCTAGATCGTTCACAAGTTCAAAACCATAACAAGTTTCATAACAGCCTAGTGCTTTGCCAAGTAGAGCTTGTCCGTCAAGGTTATTTCGGATGTCATTGAGCTCTGCCAGTGTGCGGATTTCAATTAAATCATCATTATCATCATCAATATCTTGATCGTCACTAATACCATCAAAATCGGCATCATTATCTGGTAATAAACCAGACGCCAGACAAGCGTTGTTACAAGTATCAGGAATACCATCACGGTCTACATCTGGGTAATCCGCGATCGAAATAGAGGGAAAGTAATCATCAACATCATTAATACCATCATTGTCAAAGTCACCTATTGGATGAATCGCTCCTGCCATCACTAATGCTGGATATTCATTGTTACTGCCGAAACGCCATACCGGAGTAGTATCATCCCAATTACTGTAAACATCCATTGAACATGTTTCATCAGCTGAGGATTGAGGGCATGTAAACTGTGCTTCACTTAAACTCACGGTAGTGTCGGCAATTTCATCTTCGTTACTACCAAATGCTGCTACTGCCCCATCTGTTAACCAATAGCTATTATTAACTTCTGACTCAAAAGACACTTGTCCAGCAATCGCGCCCACATTGCTATCACCTTTAACACTGGCGATGCTGTAAACATTGTTAAGGGTCGCAATATAAAAGTCACCTGCAATACCACCAACATTAGAATTACCTGTGATATCTCCAACGGAATAGCCATTAGTTAAATCGTTTACTCTATCGCCAGTAACTTGCACAATACCGAATAAACCACCCACCTCGCCTGAGCCAGTAACCGGGCCGATATTATAAAAATTAGTAAAATATCCGCCTTCAGCAGATCCTATTAAGCCACCTACTTCTCCTTCTACGGCATATACTCGGCCAACATGATAAGCATTACTAATTGTTTCACTATCGCTATAACCAATTAAACCACCAACGCTGCTCATACCTTCAACATAGCCGGTACTATAAATGTGCTGATATTGTGAGGAAGTTGAATAACCGCTTAACGCGCCAACATAGTACTTACCCACTATTGATGTTTTCTCTAAACCAATTTGCTTAATTTCAGCACTATTGCTGGTATAACCGAATAAGCCGATGCTACTTTGAGTTGGGCGGTTTATGGTTAAATTTTTAATAACAAAACTATTACCAAAAAACTTAGCGATAAATTGATTATCATAATCGATACCTATCGGTAACCACCCTAAACCATCATTCCAATAAGCATCCTTTTCATCAACAATACCATCGTCGTTGGTGTCAAAATCTAGATCATTGTTTAGTTCAAACCCAACACAAGCCGATAAACAACCTGCATTACTATCAAATAAACGTGTACCAGATAAATTATTTCTTATTTCATCGAGATCAGCCAATGTGCTAATTTCAATAAGATTATCATTATCATCATCAATGTCGGTTAAATCAGAAACATAATCACCATCTTGATCTGCTAACGGTTTATCATTTTCATCTATGGTAGAGGTGCCATTAGCGGTTTCATCAATATCACTGTAACCATCATTATCATCATCAAGATCTACGTCATCATTTATGCCATCATTATCTGCATCTAATGGGAAAGTATCGTTAATATCAATAACACCATCATTATCATCATCGGCATCTGCTTTCATACCGGCTGCGGTACAAATATCATCACAAGTATCAGGCGCACCATCACCGTCGTTATCAGCCAGTGCACCTAGAGGAATTGAAGGAAAAAGATCATAAAGATCACTGACACCATCAGTGTCATAGTCAGCAAGAAAGTAGCTACTTTCATTAATCACTAAAGCTGGGTATTGCAATGAATGACCAAAATTCCATATTGGCGTGCCATCATCCCAGTCTGTAAAGATCAATGGAGAACAACTAACATCATTACTATGTTGCGGACAGCTAAATTGTTCATTTGTTAAGGCAATACTAGTATCAACAACAACCGATTCACCAACACCTGCATACACATCATCTTGCAAAAAATAGTTTGATGTCAAAACGGCGGATTCGTTGGCTATTGCGCCAAATAAAAGACCAATACGGGTATTATTTTCAGTTTTGCTACTAATGTCGCTAACACTATAGTTTCGTGTGAAAGTATCACCATTGTCACTACCATATACTTGGCCGACAATACCGCCAACAATACCACTGCCTATTACCCTGCCAGCAGAAAAAGAGTCGCTGATGTTACCCAGTGAACTACCAACAAGGCCACCAGCACTTTCATCACCATCAACAATACCAATATGGTAAACCCGGCTGATGTTACTGTTTGACGTTGCCCCTACTATGCCACCCGCTTTATATTGTGCAGTTACATTTCCAATATGAGCGCTGAGGCTAATATCACTGTTAAGACTATTACCAATAATACCGCCAGTATAATCAACCCCCTTAACATGACCTGTTACCGTAATATTATTAATATTTAGACCATTAACAGAGCCAGCTAAACCGCCCGTAGCACTACTACCGACAATACGAACATCACTTAGTATTAAGTTATTTAATACCGCGCCGATTTGAGATATTTTGCCAAACAGGCCTTGGTAAGTTTTTGATGGCCGATTAATGGTTAAGTGTTTAATGGTAAAACCATTACCGTTAAAGTTACTTTTAAAAACATCGCTACTATTGCCAATAGGCTGCCAACCTTCACCGCCATTCCAATAAGCATCATTAACATCAACAATACCGTCGGCATTAGTATCAAAATCTAAATCATTGCTAAGCTCAAAACCCTCACAAGTTGTTAAACAACCAAGGTTACTGCCAAATAAATATGTACCGGTTAAGTTATGTCTAACTTCATCAAGCTCAGCCAATGTGCTAACTTCAATAAGGTTGTCATTGTCATCATCGATATCGGTTAAATCAGAAATATAATCGCCATCTAAATCGGCTAAAGGTTTGTCATTTTCATCTGTGATAGAGGTCCCGTTAGCTACTTCATCAATATCGCTATAACCATCGTTATCGTCATCAAGATCGGTTAAGTCTGAGATAAAGTCGCCGTCATTGTCTTGCGGGACATCATTTTCATCTGTGGTAGAAGTGCCATTAGCTGCTTCATCAATATCGCTGTAACCGTCATTATCATCATCTAGATCGGCGTTATCACCAGTACCATCATTATCAAAATCTGTTGACTCAGTATCATCTAAAGGAAATAAATCAACATTATCGTGTGAGCCATCATTGTCATAATCGCCTATTCGATAAACCATGCCATTAATAAATAAACCAGGATAATCGTTAGTGTCGCCAAAATTCCAAATGGGTGTAGTATCATCCCAATCACCATAAAGAATAGGGTCACAAGTATTATCTGCTGCGGATTGTGGACAGGTAAACTCTGGAGTTGTGAGCGTGGTACTGGTATCAGTTATATCACCTGCACCCACTGAACTAAGCAAAATTGCATCACTACGATAGCTTGAACTAAAACCACTACTTTCGCCATAACCTATAATAGCGCCAGCATTACTGTCGGCATTAACGGTCGACAAGCTAAAACTACGATCTAAATTAGCAGAGCCCATATGGCCAACAATGCCGCCAACAGACTGACCGCCAGTAATAACACCTGCAGAAAACACATCACTTATATTACTGGAACTTGAACCAGTAATACCGCCAACCGCTTGAGCTGTTGCTGTAACAGGACCGATATGAAATGCTTGTTCAATGGTACTTAACTCACTAATAGCGACTATGCCACCGGCATTATTAGCCGCGGCAGTTACTCTACCAACAAAAGATACTTTACTCATTTGGGTTTGCTGGCTAACACCAATAATTCCAGCTACAGTTCTTCCTGCACTTAAACTTCCGGACGCTGAAATATTTTCAACTAAAGACTGCTTAATATTGCCAACTAAACTACCGACATTTTCCTTTCCGTCTATATCAACGTCAGCTAATGTTAAGTTTTTCAACTGCGCATTTGAGTCGACAAAAGCAAATAACCCCACCTTTGCTTGACTAGTTCTATTAATTGTTAATTTGCTGATGGTATTAAAGTTACCGTCAATAATGGCGGTAAAAGCGCTGTCAGCGCTACCAATAGGTAACCAACCTAGTCCTGAATTCCAGTAATCATCATTCTCATCAACAATACCGTCACCAGACGTATCAAAATCTATATCATTGCTGAGCTCAAAACCTTCACAAACAGATAAACAACCAAGATTACTGCCAAACAAACGAGTACCTGATAAATTATTTCTGATCTCATCTAATTCAGCTAAAGTGCGAATTTCAATTAAGTTATCATTATCATCATCAACATCTACGTCGTTGTTAATGCCATCATCATCAGCATCAATTTCGGCATTATCTCCTATGCCATCACCGTCAGTATCTTTACTTTCGCTAGCGTCAAATGGAAAGGCATCGTCATCATCTAAAACACCATCATTATCATCGTCAGTATCAGTTAAATCTGAAATAAAATCGCCATCATTATCATTGGGAAAACTATTAACATCTGTTAATGATGTGCCATTTGCCGCTTCATCAATATCAGTATAACCATCGTTGTCATCATCTTCATCAACCAGATCAGCTATTTTATCGCCATCAGTATCAATGCTTACTTGCAGCTGTAGCTTACTGCCTGACTCATCAACAACAACTGCATAACCGCTTGATAATCCAATATAAGTATAATTTAGGTTCGAGAGGTTGCTTATACTTCCTGCGGTCGCAAAATCAATAGTGAACTCTTCAGTCACGGCGAAGTTGAAATCAAAAACAACATCACTAGCAACGCCAAAATTTATATCACCAGTAACAGCAAGTTCATCAAAACTACCTTGCTCTTTGGCATCTAACTCTATAGTTAATTGGCCATTAAAGGTGACATTGCCAGTCACTGAAAGCGTGCCGACTCCAGTACCGGGATTTACCTCAGCTTGCTCTTCTATTTGTAAAGTATTGGCTGCTAAAATAATCCTGCCATCACCTGTTAATAAACCACCAGTAAATTTCACGCCACCATCAGCAGCTAACTGACTATTCAATAGAGTGGTACCCGTGGTTTGATCAAAGGTGCCAGCCCCATATAAATCACTGCCAGAGTTAAGGGTTAAGGTACCTGCGTTGGTAAAAGTAGCGGCGTTATTTAAGTAACCCGATAAATTGATTGTGCCATCAGAATTATTTTGGATAAGCGCTTCATTTCTAAGGGATTGGCCTGAGTTATGATGCCAAGTACCACTGTTATAAAGGCTGCCACTATTGGGGCTATTATCAGCAAAGGTAACAGAAGCATCACCATTACCTTTAGTGGTTAAGGTGCCACCACTAAGGTTAGTTAAGGGGCGAGTAAGCGTCAGTTTTTCTAAGGTCAACGTACCGCTATTTTGAATAGTTTGCGCAAATCGATAAGAGTTTCGCCATTTCGATAAAGAGGCATCGCCAGCATTAGTCAGTACACCAACGTTATTATCACCCCTTGCTTGCTTAACAATTAAGCTTGCACCCACATTATTATAAAACTGCCCTGAATTATAAAAATGAGTAAAATCACCCGCGCTGATTGAGCCATCATTATTAACGACACCGTCATTAATAAAATATTTATTAGCGCCATTATTTTCTAGGGTAATAGTGGCGCCAGCTTTATTATTTAATACACCACCGGCTTCGTTATCTAACCTCAAATTATTATTATAGTGAGCATTCGAGTCATATAGATTTACTAAACCGCCCGCTTCATTATTAATAATCCCCTGATTCACCAAGAAGTTTTGATAAGCACTTAAGTTTATTGTACCGCTATTTTCTAAAGTACCGACATTGGTAAAAGCATTATGTTTACCTGCTACATGGTTAGCGTAACCATTAAGATTAAGCTTGCCACCAACATAGTTTCTTAAGCTAGCGTTATTAGTTAACAAACCCGTTGCTTCAACCTTGATAGTGCCCGAGTTATCAAAAGCAACATCGTTAGTCACATCAGTAGTGGCAATAGAAATAGTATTACCAGCTTCATTTGGGTTTGGCGTGAGCTGAGCAGCAAAGCTTAGCTCAGAGCTAAGTAATAACGGCGAGATTAATACCAACGGTAAAGCTTTATTCACCGCTTTACTTACCAAGGAGCGACAAGGCTCAAAAACGGTTAATTGTTTAATAGTATTCACATGATTAGTCATTGCTTATCAATCCTAGAAGTCGACTTTAAAAGGTTTTTGCGGATAAAGATCATCTTATTGCTGCCAAAAACGAGCAAAACGATCAATGTTTTGCCACGCCGCACTCTCTGTCACCGTGACATCAAACGTACTTGGCCAACGAGGTTTTTGTGGCTCAACTTGGTTTCTAATGACATGTAAGTCTTTAAAACCATAAGCACTATCATCTTCCCAAGTGATTTGCTCCACATGGTTAAAGTCATGAGGAAAGTTTTCTTGCTGTAAAAATTGATAGATAGTCTGCATTGTTGTTTTAGGGTTGCTAGTTAACTCATCAAAATCAACAATATGCATATTGGGCCCCCAACCGCGGGTAATGGCATCTCTTATGGCATTAAACGCTCGGCCAACAGGCTGTGCATCATCAATAAACATTTCAAACCGCCCCAAAGCGGTTTTACATTTAATCGGGTTATTGGCATCAAGTGGCACTTGAGAAAGTGCTGAAGTTTTACGATAAAGGTGCTCAAAAGAAGCCAAAACATCACGTAAGTCCCTTACTGTGACTAATATTTTTACTTGCTCTTTACTGCCTAAAAGTGCGGCCGCCATTTCGGCGTACTCTAACCAGTAGCGGTTTTTATCAATACAAATGTTCTGCTCTACATGAGAAAAATAGCCTTGTAACATACCGGTAAGCACATTCTTTTTAATCAACTCATTTTCATTACGTTCCCTGGCTCTATTGGCTTCATTTTTATCCCAATTATTTTTAACTTGGCCAAGCATGTCTAAAATGCCAGACGTTGGTGTAACATAAAAATCTGGATTCTGACCTAAAATATTCATCAATAACGTTGAGCCACTGCGGGGTAGCCCGGCAACAAAATATATAGTTTTCACAACAAACTCCCTAAAATTACATGCTGCGACAGGAGCACGTATCAACCCTATATTTAGGTTAACAACAGATGTAGGATATTTTGTGGAGGAATTCATAACTCAAATAAAAAATGCCCACTACTAATAGCAGTGAGCATTTAACAGTCATGTAAACAAAGGTTGATGACGCTTTAAGATTACAGCAGCTTAATATTACTTAATAAGCTTTCGCCTGTGATAGCCAGCATTTCAAAAAAGGGGTTAAATTAGCACTGTCAGTTCGGCACTTTTTTCGCGATATACTCTGAAGCTGATTCAAGTGCCTCGACAATATTGAACACAGTAAAGTTAAACTTAGCAGCTTTGTTCAATTTTCGAGTAAAGTTGTAGTCTTACATCGACTATCTTAAGTTATTGCTCAGGTAATCAGTGTTCACACTTTTGAAGCTAAAATAGAAATATGGTTATAACAACCATCTATAGCTGTCTCGGCAATGACTTAAAATAAGCACCACAGAAAAATCCCTTTATCTTCAACAGCACAAGTCACTCTATTTCTATCGCCGTCAAAACACTCCACAAATACCGAGCATTGCGCCAGTTTTGCACTCCCTTATGTAACGGATAAGTTACCTACTAGCATGGATAAACAAAATAAAACCAGTGATATTGCAACTGTTTTTATCAAAATTAAGCGAGCCTAATTAATCATTTTTCTATCAATCAACCTGCCACTGTGCTCCTTAAACAATAGCAATGTGGATAAATTATGGGTTTATTGATAATTCCTTTGCTATTACTAATTATCTTCTGGCAAATAAGCTCAGAATATTCAAAAAATGTTTTCTCAACTCAGTGTTATTTAGCCCAAGTTTCTCCTAAGTTTACGTCTAAACTTAACAGTAGACGGCTTTACAGTAAAGACGAGTATTTACTAGGGTCACTTGCAAAAATGAACTAATCAAAACTGCTTTACCTTACTAGGATTTATTAAATAAAAAGTGACTTATGATGATTACAAAAAGCCTAGTTATTCTCTTTTTCCTGCTTAAGTTAATTATGTTTCAAACGCATGCTGTAGCTAAGTCGCCTACAACTCTCCCTATATCTATTTCTCCTTTAGATGTTCAGAGTCCGTTCTTTCAGACACTTAACCACGAAAGTGCTGTATTCAATTATGTGAATTATGAGATAGCTCAAGATAGCGAAGGATTTTTGTGGTTTGCAGGTTATGGCGGTTTAGTCCGTTTTGATGGTTATGAACTTAAAGAGTTTAAACACGACCCAAAAAATAAGCACTCCATTGCTGAAGATGCCGTACGCAGCATTAGTGCAGATAATGATGCTGGCCTTTGGTTATCTTTATATAATTTAGGTCTTAGCCACTATGATGCAAAAACCAAACAATTTACACATTTCCCACACGATAAAAATAACCTAAATAGCCCAAGTAGTAACACCATAAGAGATATTATAGTTTTAAAAAATAATGATTTATGGATCGGCGGCAAAGGCGGCTTAAGTTATTTTCACAGTAAAACAAAAACGTTTAGTCATTTCATTTCTGACACTGATATAAAGAATGATAATTACATCCTCGACATGACAATTGATAAACAAGGCGTACTCTGGCTATCTACAGCAAAAGGTCTAAAAGTATTTGATAACATCACTAAGACGTTAATAGTGCCAACCTTAGTTGATGAAAATAATCAGCTATTAAACCCAGCGCAGCAATCAAAGCTATTTAGAAAGATTATCACCGCTGAAAATGGCAAAATTTGGCTGGCTGGTTTTCATGAAAATATCCATGTGCTTGACCCAACTACAAAGATGATTTTTCCACTTGCTGATCGAGAAAAAGGCGGTAAGTATAATCATATGAGTATTAACCAAGTAAATGATAATGAAATATGGGTCAGTAATTTGACCACAGGCATTGAAGTATTTAATGCTATGACGATGGAGAAAACCAATCATATTTCCGCAAATAACAAAAAACCTCATCAACTCCAAAGGATTAATGTCGATGTTATTTATACTGATGTTTCAGGCAATATTTGGCTAAGTTTTTATGGTGAGAAGCCGCAATTTTATAATCAAAACTTATCTGCTTATCAATACATTAAGTTTGATAGAAACATCAATGGTGAAGGAGTATTAAGGGTAAAACCTTTGGATAAAAACATATCAATTATCTCTATTTTTAAGCACCTAGCACTATTCGACAGGAAACAAGGTTCGCTCAAGCCACTTAACTTTCCGAAATCTTTAGCCTTTAAAGATACAGCATGGGAAATATCAGATCTGACGCTAGTAAGAGATAACGAATTATGGCTTGGCTTAACAATACCAACACTTATTAAGTTTAATTTAGCAACGCAAGAGGAACACTACTACTCCTTTGATGAGTTGGGTGTTAGAGGCAATGTTACCTACGGAATAAATTATATTTCAGACAACGAAATTATTATTTCAACCAGTGGCGGCGCTATGACATTTAATCCAAAAACAGAAAAGTTTGCTGCATTAAAAACAACACAAGGTGACGAGATAAATTCACGTGTATGGCGTAGTTATAAATCAGAGCAAGGTGACTACTTCCTTGCATCCAACGAGGGCTTACTTTATCAACTCAATGATCAGCAAGGCTTTTCGTTGTTGCCACTAGATAAATCAACATTTAAGGGCTCATCTGTGGAGATGATCGCTAAAGGAAAAGAAAGGGAATTATGGATTTTCACCAATCAGGCTATATATCAAGCCAAGATAATCGATAAAAAAATAGCACTCACACAAGTGCCTCAACCTGATAGTCACTTACCCATAGATAGAGTAGCTATTACCATTGATGAGCAAGGCTTATTGTGGTTAGGACCCTATGTTTATTATGACCCTTATAATAGAAAATACGTAAATCTTAGCCACTACAATTACCTTACTAAAAATGCCTTTAACGATACAGTCTCCCTAAAAAATAATATCTATGTAAATTCTGATAAAGAAGTACTTATTATAGATAAAAATAAAATTAAACCACAAGCTTACCAAGCTCCAATACGGCTTACTGAGCTTACCTCTGGTAAGCAACAATTAAATGAACAACAACTAGCCAATTCGATAACTATACCCGCGATTTCACAAGAATTTAGCGCTAGGTTTTCAGCACTCGATTTTGCTCATGCCAATAACATAAGTTACCAGTACCGATTAAAGGGTCTAGATGACTTCTGGCGTACCACTTCATCATTAGAGCGACGTGCAAGTTATACCTCACTGCCACCTGGTGACTTTGTTTTAGAAATAAAGGCGCAACAAGAAAGTGGAGCAATTGAGCATAAAAAGTTATCCATAGCCATTACCGTACAGCCCAAATTTTACCAAACGACTTGGTTTAAAATATTTATAATTTTCACTATCGTTCTTTGTCTTTGGTTAATACACAAAGTCTTTTTAAAACGTGCCATGGTAAAAGAGCAAGCACTCAATACCCACAAGTTAGCCATTGAACGCGCTGAGATGATGGAAGATCTCATCATTAAAAAGAATCAATTACTTGCCGATGTATCACATGAACTAAGTACACCACTTACGGTATTGAAACTACAAGTAGAGTCACTTAAAGATGACCTAGAAGATGATGTACAAGTAACCTATCAAGCGCTTGATAATAAGCTTGATGATATTCAACACTTAATCGATGATATTCATCAACTTGCTCAGTCTGACGTTGGTGCCTTACAACTAAACATGAAAAGTTTCGAACTGAATGAAGCCCTTGATCTTTGGCAAGAAGAACTTTCAAAATTCATCAATAGCAATAAGTTATCTTTTACTTTTACTCGAAATCTCCCCCAAAAATTTATGGTCAACTTTGATAGAGACAGGATCAAACAAATATTCATTAACTTACTAACTAACTGTATTAAATATACTCATAAACCAGGCGTAGTTCATCTGCATGCTAAAGTACAACATAATACTTTACTACTTACCATTGAAGACAGTGCTCCAGGTGTATCTCATGATGATTTAAGCAATATATTTGAGCGTTTATATCGAGTTGAAAACTCAAGAAGCAGAGAAACTGGAGGCTCTGGTTTAGGTTTAGCAATTTGTAAAAGCTTAATCACAGAACATCAGGGTGAAATATATGCTCAACACTCAAGCTTAGGCGGGCTAAAAATAGTGATTACACTTCCGCTACGTTAGCCGACTTAACTTGCATGATCGCAAACTGATATTTATCCATATTTTATCCTAACTCTTTTAATATCATTCTTATGTCAAAAACATGGAAGTGCTCACCTACAGTGCCATTGGTCAGTAAACAGCCCTTCACAGCCCCTATAATTAACGACATAAGGAAAAACCATGAAGTTAAAAGCAACACTCTTTGTTTTACTATCTTCGATTTACACCATAACA
>Ga0209292_1002072_pt1 | contig 23562 bp, 18 predicted proteins | sample GOMGulsemesocosm_2_FD_184634 | JGI IMG/M metagenome (GOLD analysis project Ga0209292, IMG submission 184634) | Methane-oxidizing microbial communities from mesocosms in the Gulf of Mexico - GOM9C Gulf of Mexico (SPAdes) (version 2) | ecosystem: Environmental > Aquatic > Marine > Cold seeps... | reverse complement strand
CGATAACAAGCCATTACAACTGAAATAGTAGGATCTTTTTTTGATAAGTTCATCTGCTATTGTGACCATTGCTTGCTAATACACGTATCATACATCTATCTCTTTCGCGAATTCCTCAGCAACTTTTTTCCATCCAAAGTTGCTGCCAGTCATTTTTGAATTTATTGATATATTTTCTAGACTTTGACAGGAAGTAACATATTTTATCTTGCTATAAAGATCTTCACTATTATTAAGTTCAAATAAATAACCATTCTCATTATCTATAATAACATCGCTAATTTGTGGGATATCTGAACCAATACAAACGAGTCCTGAAACCATAGCTTCAACTAATGCAACAGGCATGCCCTCTCGCTCCGATGGAAGTATAAAAACATGATGTTTTTTTACAATATTTGCAATTTCTGCATGGGGTACAGCGCCTAAAAGATTAATGTTCTTCAAATTAAATCTAGAAATAAACTCTCTGACAGATCTCATTTCAGGACCATCACCGACGATTGTAAGATAAACGCTATCATTTGTGCAATTACGAAAAGCTTCTAAAAGTGTTATTACTCTTTTTTCTGCAGCCAACCGACCAACAAATAATAATTTAGTTAACTCCTTAGGAAGGGGGGAGAGTTGATTAAACTTGTTCAAAGCTACCCCCATAGGGATAACAGTCAAATTAGCAATATCAAGCGTTTTATTAATTTCTCTTTTGATTTCATGTCCTACAACTGTAATTTTCGTACTATTTTTTAAAATATAATTTCTTAGTTTTACAAAGATAGGTGTATTCAAACCAAACACGTCACTACCATGACAGCTGACTATTATTTTGACTTTGTTGTTGAATATTTTTTTATATAATATAGCTACAAGACCTTGTGGAATGACCCAGTGTGCGTGAATTATATTAATATTTTCTTTTTTGCATATTCTAATAACTGAAATAAATTGGAACAACATTAAGAAAGGTATTTGAATATAGAAAAATTTATTTTTCTTTAAGTTGGGTAATATGGCGCCATCTGCAACGTTATTTTTTCCAAACCAATATTTAAACCTGTAAATTTTAAGCTTACTTTTCAATTCGGTTTTAAAACTGTTATTGCAAAGTGGTGTCGACACAAAAACATCAAAAGTTTCAGCAAGTCTTTTTGACAGTTCATAGACAAAAGGAGGTGTAGCATCATTCTCTGTAAAAGTTGGAAATGTAGATGTAATTACTAATATTTTTTTCTGATCCATTTTGAATAACATGCCCTAATTAATAAATTTAGGTTGAATGAACAAACTAGTCATTAGTTTTTTTATTCATTTCTAACTCTATTCTTCTTACTTTTTCTAATGTTTGCTCTATAAGCTGGCGATTGAAATTCATTAAATCAGCTAAAAGAGCAATTAAAAAAGAGATAAAACCTAAAATAGTGAAAGTACCACCTAAGATTAAAGATTGTATATGTCCAGAACCATCCCCGCTGAAATAAAAATACAAAAAACGAATAATAGGGATTGCGCCAATTATAGATAACATTAATCCGATAAAAAAGAATACTCTAAGTGGCTGATACATAACATACATACGAATGATTGTAGTAAGTTGGCGTTCTATGAATTTTGGAATACTACTAAAAAGGCGAGATTCACGCGTTTTTTCATTTGTTTCAACCGGCACAGAAGCCACAGCCATGTGCTTTTTACCTGCTTGAATTAATGCTTCTATAGTGTAACTAAAAGGAGACACAATATTGAGTTGTAATGCGGCTTCGCGACTATAAGCTCTAAAACCACTAACAGCATCTGGCACTGATACACCAGAAAGTTTTTTCACTACATAGCTTCCCACTTTTTGTAAAAGTTTTTTTATTTTAGAAAAATGCTCTACTTTACTGGTGTTTCTGTCACCCACCACAACATCTGCTTTACCATCGAGTATAGGTTGAATTAAATTTGGGATATCCCAGCCTGCGTATTGATTGTCGCCATCGGTATTTACGATGATATCAGCGCCTAAATGTAGACATTCATTGATACCAGTACGGAAAGTTCTTGCTAAACCCCTGTTGTTCTTATTGATAACTATATGGTTAACTCCAAGTTCTTTGGCTACATCGATAGTTTTGTCAGTAGAGCCATCATCAATTATCATGATTTCAACAACATCTACTCCTTCAATTTCTTTAGGAATATCATTAAAGGTTGCAGGTAATGTAGCTTCTTCATTATAACAGGGTATTTGAACGATCAATTTCATGTAAACAATCCATTTATTTGGGGTAAACTATGGTTAATATTTGTATCATCGGTACAAGGTTTAAAAAATGAGTACATTTTTAAAACCTGCTAAAGTGTAGTCATTATCATTTTAAATCATTAATTTTAATGATTGTATCCCTAACAATATATTTTTCCAAGAATTTACTTGGTAAGCTATAACTAATTTATGCTAAGTATTGCTTGACTCATAAGTGAGTTTCTACACATTAAATATGTCTCTTGAGCTTGTTCAAATAGTTCTTGAGGCAATATGTTTTTGTCATACTCTTTTTTGGCGTTTTGAATTTCCCCGGTTTTTAATTCATTAGAATGATCACCCGAATTGCCTTTTCCGGTTTTTTCCATATTTTTATATTCAGGTAATAAATCAGAATTCAACTGTAAAATATCACTTAATTTTTTTAAGGCTACTGAGCTATTAGTCACTAACATTTTCGCATCAAGATAATAAAACTGATTTGGTATTTTACTTGCGAGATTTGATAAATGTTCCAATCTTGCTATGTAATAGTTGGTTGCAAACTCTATATTATTGAACTGATGCGTGGGGTTTACTTTTTGATACAAGGATAAAATACTTGGAATTGTTTCCTCAGGTGCACGTAAAGAAAAAAGGGGGATTACATTTTTATTTAATAATAAATTACTAGAAACGTGGTGTTCATTATGAAGCACTTTATCAAATAAATAATGCGCGCTTGGTTTATGTTTGTGTTCTTTATAGTATTGCTGTTTTTGTCTGATTAAACTTTTCCAGCTATGGTAACCAATATGCATTTCATAATAGCCTTCAATCTCAGCATGACTTCCTAAAATATGGCCAAACAGGCTGGTATATGCGCGCATATGGCTTAATAATAATATATGTTTTTTAGCCCGAAGTATTTGCGGGTTTTTTAATGTATCTCGAATAATGCTCATTAAAAATTGTAACTCTTAGATTTCGTTAGAGGGAGTTTATCTCCATAAGTATCGTCCCATTTAGCAGGCTCAAAAGGGCCAAAGCCTGATACTGGATGAAAAGTTATTTCGCCAAAATAGAGATGTTCACCTGTATCGTAAAAATCGATTCGAGCATATGGAAAAGGTCTTGCCAACACACTTGCTAACTCAAGCATTCTTTTTAAGTGTTTTGGCTTTGCAATGCCTGCAAGATAAGGGTAATTATTATAAGTAAAAGGTAACTCATTCCAATTAATATCAAAATTTGTTCTTCTATGTCCTTCAAATCGGTTGCTGTCAACTTGAATAAATTCAGGTTTACCACTGAAGCAGTGAATTTTATAATCTCTTGGAACCTCACCATGATTATCTGAAATAAACTTTTCTACGATAATGGTTGGTTTTATATTTTTATACTGCCACTCACGGGAAGTATGATAATAATTATGTCTCAGAGATTGCTTAAGCCGCTGGCGAATGTGCTCGTAGTCAGCATTATTTTTATCAGTAATAACAAAAACATTGCCTGAGTCATGATTTGTTTTGATAACAAAAGGTGATTCAGGTAAGTTTTCTTTAGTGATGTCGTCCACATTTGTCGTTTCAAGCAGTAAAGGGATGAGGTATTCTTCTCCAATTTCTCTTTTTATAACTTCCCTTACTGCGAATTTATCTGCACAAATAGTATGTAATGGACTTCTGTCATTTAATTTCAACCACTGTAATTTTTCATTAAAGGTGATTGGTTTGTCTATATTCGGTTCTGAATTAAAAATAGACGCATACTTTTTTTTAATATACTCACGGTCTTTAGAGGTATTAAATTCGGTGTTATCTATGAGTGCCTTGACAGGTGATAACAGTATTTTTCCTATAGTAGTTTCGTGATAAACATTACTAATTGCTTTTTTTGTTGTCTTTAAAAGATTAATCATTTTTTAAAACCTTTTTAAGCCAGCACCATTTAGTAAATAATAACCACTTAAAGGTAAACGAAACAGCCAGTGCTTCTTTAGCATATAAAAAAGCGAGTTTGTGGTTGTTTTCGTTAGCTAATATTTCGGTTAACTTTTTTAAAATAAAACCTTTACGTTTGATGCAAAAAGTAGATATTTCCTTTCTTTCAGAAAATAAAATGCCTTTTTCTACTGTTCTTAACTGAAACAATAACTTTTGTTTGTTTGAGGTCAACGTTGAGGCATTATCCTTTTTACTGTTATCAGGAATATTATGTAATGCAACTACACTGGTATCGTAAATAAGGCCGTTAGCTTTGTCTAATACGCGCAAGTATATGTCTCGATCAGGCTCGTAACGTAAATTTTCGTCCATACCGCCTATACTATTATATAATTTGGTGGCAATAACCCAGCAGTTTTGGTGAGGAAAGCCTGCTGCTTTAAACATTTCATTTACAGTAACTGGAAAAACTGTTTGTTTTAATCGAGGGTCATTAGTAGGCAACGTGCTTGATAGATTTTCAACCCAAACATTAGGTACATGAACGCCTTCATGAGTGACAGCTTTTTGATTAGCAAAATAAAATTCGGCACTTGAATTGGTTAATTCGGCTGCGGCACGAGTTAGAAATTCATTATCTGTCCACCAATCATCATCATCAAGAAAACAAATAAATTTTCCTTTTGCAATATCAACGCCTTGATTACGGGCAAAACAGTGACCGTGACCTCGAGAGCGTTCGATTAGGTTTAAATATTTTACATTGTCAGGCCTTTCTGCTTCTAGTCGATTATACGCATCTCTGTATTGAGCATTTGTTCCATCATTTACTACGATAACTTCTAATGCTTGATATGATTGGCTTAGTACTGAATCTAGCGCTTTTTTGAAATCAATAGGGCGATTTCGTGTCGGGATCACGACAGAAAAGAATGGACTGTTCGATTTATTTGTCACGGTCTTACCTTATCAACGTCTTGTTTCATATTTCTAATTGCTATCCAATCGAATAGGGTATTAATGCCATTGTACTTTAATTCTAATGCCTTAGGGTTTTCGATAAAGGCATCAATGGCTTTTTCAGGCATAACTGAAGGACCATGTTTTTTTAGGTTTTTGACGATTTCATTTTGTTGATATTTTCTAAAAGAATATCTAACCCGTCGTCTTAAATAAAGACGAATATCAGCTAACTTAAGATAATTTAATTTTGGGTAATAAAAAATAGCGTCTTGGCAAACACCGATGCGTGTTTTAGGGCTATCAAGCTCTGTGCAAACATCTGTTGCTGATAAATACCCTAACATGCTGTCGTCACCAATGAGTCCAACAGGAAGCTTTACTTTTAATGATTTTATTTTATTTAAAAAACAAGGGGATAGTAGGTATAAGTTACCAGTAAATTCATGGTTTTTTAGCAGACTTGCTCGCCATGTTTTACTACTACGGCCGCCCAACCATGGAAAACTTGATACGGATTTTAGTTGAGGCTGGCTAAGATAATAGTTAACAATGTTGTCAATCGCATTATCGCCAAAGGTTAAATCTCCATCTAAAAATACAGGGACCGAACTGCCATCATAATAATTGTAAACAAACTCATTCCAAGCATTTGATTTATCGCCTAATTGAATATGAATAGGTTTAATTCGATTGTCAATGTTTGCAAATTTTTGACATTCCTGCAATGTCTTGTCTCTACAACCATTGATCATTACATAAATATCAAAATCTACTGATTTTGAGGCATTGACAATGCTAGTAAGGCTGGCATAAATTTCTTTTTCAAGATTGTAGGCCATGACACAAATTTGTACTTTTTGAATCATTTTATTTTCCCTGTTTTTGTACAAGACCCATTAACTGTGATGATTTTGCCATGTTGTTTCTTAATAAACCACTGAATATATGATGCGGTAGTATTATAAAACTCATTTTCTTGTTGTTCGTCGGTAACATAGGGGGTTAACCCCGCCTGTACACTAGGAGAATGAAAAGAAAAGATTAAGTTGTTATTGCCTAATTTTAACTGAGTTTTAGTTATATTTTTTAAGTCTTGCAGTGGGAAACCTTCAGGTGACAGACGCTGTCGTTTAACTCTTAATAATTTTAAGATGAGCCGGCTAAAATTATTTTTCTGTTGCTTCTCAAATTGTTTCGGATGATTGTTAAACCAACGCTCAATAAACGAGAATAGTGACACAATTGCAGTTGTATGAGGCCAGTACTTAATACCATTTTTTTCAAATGTGGTGTTATTGAATGTGCTAAAGTTTGGCCCTTCTTGATGAGTAAAGTCACTAAATGGACTAATGCTTACATCCGTTTGATAGCCTAATGTGATTAAACTGTTTAGGGTGTTCTCACCAATGCCATAACGCCCCGCTAAATATGTTACAGGTGCCTGGCTACATACATTGGTTATTTTATCAGTTAATACTTTTAGTTTATCAAACTCCATTCTTTTACTTAAATTTCCAGGATATGAGTTGAAATTGGAAACTTGATCATTGTCATTTTCGTTTGGTGGGTTAACCCAAGGATGCAGATGAGTTGCAAATTCTACATGATTAGGGTAATTAGTTTTAAAATGTTCAATGACTTTGATTCCATCAAGACTATCAACAAAAGCGTAATCGAGAGCGAAAGTAATTTTGGCTCCTAATGTAATGAGTTTTTCACAAAAAACAATAAGCTTATCGCCGTGGGTAATATGCTTATTACTGCGGTAAAATCCACCAGACCAGTTAAACTCTTCTTCTGTATGAATAACAATGGCAAGGGTCGCTTCATTTTTTTTTATCACGTTATTGGCTGTCTTCTTTTATTGATATTTTATGGGGTTATATGCATTTTAAGTAAAAGTGGTTGATAGCCTTTTATTCCTCTAATCTTTTGATTGCCAGCAATATAAAAGTTACCTGAGTTATCTTTTGTTAACGTCCCATAAAGATTATTACCACGCCATTTTTTTCTATTTATTGGTGTAATTAACGAAGTAGAGGTATTTACGTCATGAATAATCCAATTAAAGCCTAAATTTTTAATTCTACTCGCACCTAAAATGAAATCAGTTCCTGCATATGAGAATAGAGATGGAATATAGGTTTGAGTATCTTCATACATTTTCCCTTTATATAACAATTTTTGGTTAGGGGCAGATGTTAATTTTATTTGATATAAACCACCTTCGGAAGTCGTAAAATAAATATCACCGTTTTCCATGCTTGTATAGCCAATGATACCATGATGGTTTTTTATTTTTTTAGCTTGGTAAGAGGGCATAGGATAGGAATTGACTAGTTTTAGCGCTGGGCTATATTCATTTAAGTAAACTTCTATTTCGTTATAATCATTTTCATTTAGGAAAGGGACAAAGACATGACCATTTTCATCGACAATAAAATTACGAGAAACATGAGTTGAAATAGATCCAACAACAAGACGTTTGGTTTGGCTTGTTTGAGTATCATATTGATAGATAACATGGTCCCAATAACCTAGAGTATAAACATACCTGCCATTGGTATTGACGGCAATTAATGCTTCTTCAGCAGAGAGTATGTGTTCCCATTGTAATGCATGAGGTTTTTTACGCCAAAGATGTCCGCCCCAGGTAGGGTTTATACCTTCATCTTCACCTGCCTCGTCAAAACTACTGAAATAAATAAAACCATCATTAGCTTGGTAAAATTTACTATGAAGTTTATTTTGCCCCATGCCTTCACGATATAAACCAATGCGCTTTAGCTCTGTAATTACATCGCTTTGTTGAACAGTTTTTTCTGTTTTTGGGTCATACTGGTATAAGTAAGCCGTTCTACTATCGTTACCTAAGTTTTTTGCTATTCCATGAGTTGACACTCCAAAATATATATTCCCTTCATCATCCCTGCCTGTGGCTCCCCAGATAGCATCGGCATTATCAACTTGTTCAGGTAGTTTTATTTTAATTTCTTCTAAGGTTGGCGCGGTAAAAGGATTTGACGGTAAAGGAGCGAATTTTGTTCCTACCTTTAAATCGAAAGGGCGAAGGGGTATGTGAAGTTCATCATCAGCTTTGCTTTCTTGAGCGCGTTCACAAGCAGACAAAAAAAATACATTAACTAAAATTATCATTGTTAATACTTGCCGCACTTATCCATTCCTTAAAAATTGTTTTTATTCAATTTAATATAGTTCAATATTTAACCATGATTTATGGGGTTAGTCATAATTGTTTTGGTATAGCTAATTACTTAGCTACATTTGTTCGAAGATTCACCTATAAACTTGCTGCAAAAGAGGCTAAATTTTCATGCACCTCATTTACCGATGATGGAATAATAGAAGGTAGCTCATGACCACTTTGAACTAATATCAAATTCTTAATATTAGCGACTTTACCGGCTTCTATATCACTCAATTTATCGCCAATAAGTATACTGTTTTGCACATCAATATTATACCTTTCAATTAGATGTGTGATCATGCCTGCTTTTGGTTTTCTGCATTCACAATCTATTTTATAAACTCCCTTACCTTCTTTAGCATGGTGCGGACAAAATTGAATGTCGGTAATATTAATACCATGCTTTTTTAATTTTAATAACATCCAGTTAGTGAGTGTATGAAAATCTACTTCTGTGTAATAACCTCGTCCAATGCCAGCTTGATTTGTGATAATAAATAATAAGTAACCATTAGATTGAAGCATCTTTAGCGCTTCAATACAGTTCTCGGTAAACTCGAAGTCCTTTATTTTATGCAGATAATTAACTTCTTTATTGATCACGCCATCTCTATCTAAAAATACAGCCTTGTTTTTTTTTATCATTATTTACTCTTAATTTACTTCAACCATTATCGGGTTGGTATAAAACATGTAATGGTGTAATTCTGGTTGAATACTTCTTCCACGCCATCTAAATACAGCCGATTCTGATTTCATTATATGACTATATGTAAATGAAAATATCTTATTACTTGCTTGTTCATACATTAAGGGTTCAAAGGACTTTGTTTGGATACCATTAGGAGTAATTATCACAAGCTCTACATCATCTAAACTAGCTGGATAACCTTGCCAGTCTTTATCATTTAGATTTATGTTCAACTTTATTGTCACTTTCTCATTCATCGCTGCGGAAAGTATTTGGCCCATATTGGATTTTACAATAGAATTTTGTACTGAAAAATCTAAATGCTGAACGAACTTTCCATGCTGAGCCCAAAAGTTTCCGGCTCGCAATGCTTGCAAAATATTATTTTGCTCTTTGCTTTTTGAATATAAGTGCGTGGAGGAAAATTGACATGGCCAATATTCACCATTAGGGTTATGAAAATCTGAAGGGGCTCTTGCCGCCCAAACATATTTTCCTTGTTGTAATAGTTTGTCCCATTCTGTTCCTATTTTTGCAATAGAAGGATCCCAACCATGAATAGTTTTGTGTTTATAGGTATATGAGCCATTTGTTTTGCTCCGATTTTTTTGATGACCCGGCGCGCCAGTATAACCGATAACAAAGTTACCATAATTTGCCCATTCTTCAATATCGTGTTTGTTTTCATTCTGGTGTTTGTCTTTTCTGCTTGGGTGGTTATAGATAACAACCGGTTTTACACCAGCCACAATGGCATTTTTTTCAAGCCATTTAAATGCTTGTTCTGTATCCAGTAATTTTTTGTTTCTTCGTCCCCAACTATCGTACCTGTCTTTGAATGCTTTCAAATCGCGCTGACTATTAATATGTTTAGGTAACAAAACAGTGGCATGTTCTCGGCCCATAAACGGTGGAATATTCCATTCAAGTCCAGCGATTACTGTCATGTATGCATATTTGTCATTTTCAGCATTGATAGCGTCGAAGTATTCTTTTGTTGCTACCTTATTTAGGTTGTAATCTCCATGATCAGTTATCGCAATAGCATCACAACCAAACATATTGGCTTGCTTAGCTATTTGAGCTACGGTTTTATTACCATCTGAATATTTTGTGTGGATATGAGTATCTATCGTTAACCATATACCATTTTTTACAGTTTCATTAGGGAGATTAAATTCTTTATTTGTGAATGTTTTTGTTGGGTTGTAAAGCGCTAATTTGTTAATTCGAGCAGTGATGCGTTTTTCTTGTTTATTGTATAGCTCTGAGTTGATTTCCCCAAAAACACGTTCAAATTCGTTAGCTTTAAATCCATCGGGTAAATCATGGATATACGGAAAAAAACTATCTTCATCAGTAATGTTTGCCAGCAAATTTTGCGCATAAATTGCATTATCTTCTGATGAAGTAACCGTATTAGAAAACAAGGCTCCCGTTTTATCCGCTGCTAAATCAGAGAAGCTATAACCGCTACCACCTTTATTACTATCGAGTAGTTCTTTTAGTTCACCAATATTAATAGCAATTTCCTGCTCGCCCATTTGTTCTAAGATTACAGAGTATAAAAAATGCAACTTTAAATCTTCACGGCCTCGTAATGTTGTGCGTTCATTGACGCTGGGCATTTTATTTTCTAAACCTATTAATCGAGAGAATCCCTTATTACTGTATACAATAGATAATGCCCATAAAGCTGCGGTGTTTTCTATAATAGGGTCATGTTCTGTAGATCGTTGTTGAGCAAAAAAAAATGCTTTTCCTATATAATAAGCGAGAGAGTGTTTTGAATGTTCTAAAGTATGAAGTTTTTCGATATAAAGCTGCACTATATTATTGTCGATATCTGTACCGCTATTGACCGTTCTGATGACAGAAGCTGCCGTTTTCATTGAGGCATTGACTTGATTCTTAAAGTCAGTTGATTTTGTGGTTGTAAATATTATTTTGTTATTATCTATACGACCAGAATCAATTAAGCGGGTTAATGTCTCTTCTACTTCATCACCAAATATAAAGCTCGTTGTTGTTTGTATCGTGCTTTTTATCAACCAACCTGGCAAGGGAATACTGCCAAGGTCACAATAATCAATCTCAAATTTATCAAAGTTTGTTATCAGTAAACAATTAACATTGATATACACGTCAAATAAGTGAGTATTGATCTTTTTTGATATGCTAAGTGCAACTCCATAAGGGCTTAATACCGAATTGAAACGAGATTGTGGGACTGTATGTGATGCAACGGCCATTATCGCATCCAAATCGTTTTGAGATAGTGATAATTCTACGAAGTTATTTGAAGAAGAGAACTTTTGACGCAGTTCTTTCACTTTATTCTTTGCAATTTTAATTTCAGCGGGAGAGAGTGACTGTTTACTCTTAATAATAGAGGATGTTGAAAGTGCTAGAGAAAGCAATAAAAGTAAGATAGAGAGTCGAATAATGTATCTTACTAATAATTTTTTTAGTTTTTTCATTGTAGACTGTTAACCTATGCCGAATGGTAAGCTTCAATTGTTGCTTCTAATATGGCTAATTATTTCTTTAGTTTGCAGATTAATTCATTAAGACTAGCATCAATCAATTGATAACACTTCTCCAAATATTCACTTGGCATATCATAAGGATCCTTAATTTCATCATGAAATCCTAGCGATTTGGGTATTAAATCAGCTAATGAAATATAATCAACTTTCGGGTAATATGAGTTTAGTAAATACTCATTTTTCTTATCAACAATCACTACCAAAGCTTGTGAGTTATCACAATGTTCTTGTTTAAGCCATTTCGATTTATGCTCCGATAAATCAATGTCCCATTTTTTTGCCAGTTCGATACATTGTGGTTTGGCATTGCGGTTTATGGTTTGATGAAAGCCAAATGAGTCTACTTTTAAGTTTTCTAGTTGTGTGCCTGTAATTTTCTTTGAGAATAACTTTCCTGCGAATGGGCTGCGCATGATATTGCCGTAACACACAAATAGAATTGTCGATTTATTGCTTAATAATGCTTGTTCCAATTGTTTAATTCGAGTCTTTTGACGGAATTCTTTAATTAGTGGAAGTTTGTAAATTTTATCATTAAACAAGCCATACAATTCAGACCAAAAAGGCTTTTGATCTTTGAGTCTAAAAGAGTCAATTGATTCATTACCTGTAAGTAATCGAGTAAACCCAAACATGCGAGAGATTAGCGTTGTAACAGCCTGGAAAGTATTTCCTTTACTTCTTAAATTGTCAAACTGACCTTTAATATCATAAATATCTGCAGTGAAGCTTCTTGCATAAGCTGACTGATTATAATTTAATTTATCTGGTGTATATTTATTTAACAATACATGAGCGTACATCGCAGGAAAGTCGATACCTGCAAATACAGCCAGTGGTAGTGAGCCCCAAAAGCGGGCATTTATTTCAATTAGAATCCACTCATGGTTCTCTGGATTATATTTGAATTCAAACATACCAACTCCGGTATACTCTAACTCCATACAAAATTTTTGACAGGCATATAACATTGACGGCTCAATAGGTATGGCTTTTCGATAGGAACTACCACCACCTGTTTCAGGCTCTGCAACACGAGCATGAGCAAAAGCACCTTTTATTTTCCCTTTTCTCGCTAAGATAGAAACACCGACACCATATCCAGGAAAGTATGTTTCTACTAAACAAGCCTGATTTCCATTTTGTTTAACAAAGTCTTCAAAATCTGCTGATGTATGAGCAATTTTAACACTTTGACGCTTATTGAGTTCTTCTTCTGCATAAGATTGGGTTGGTTTTAAAACAAAAGGTAAGCCGTATATCTCAGCTAAATGATCAAATGAAATAATGTCTAATTGATGAATGTCACCCATAGCAACGGGAATATCGCACTTTTTCGCTGTTGTTCTTGTTTCAACTTTGTTAAATAAAGGGCCAATAATATCTTTACGAGGGATAGCAAAAGCTGTTTTGGTTAAGCCCTTTTCAGCAATATCCATTAATGGGAAAAGAGCTCTTTCATCACAAGGGATAGCAATGTCATAGTGATTTTTTAAGAGAATATCTTCTACTGCATTAGTCCATTCATCAATGGTACGAGATTGGTGATTTAATCCATAAATCTTATTGATATATTTTGATTTTAAAGCCAATGATGTATTGGAAAAAGAAACGACGTCGACAATCATCCCTGCTGAAGCCAATGACCTGATCACGGTTAAAAAGCTTCGAGTATCTTCACCGAAGACTAAAGCCGTTTTATTATTCAGTTGATTCATTAAATATTTTTACGTCTTGTTATTAGAACAGTCAACTGTTCACGAATTAGTTGCTGTAGAAAACTAGATTCTACACGACCGAATAAATTCATCTTACATCCTAGAAATATGCTTATTGTATAAAGAATTATTGCACTTGTTATTGTTATGATTAAAGTAGTAAGCATATCGTATGTATCTAAAGGGATATACTGAATTATTTGCATGGTTAAAAAAGCCATAATACAAGGGTAAATAGTGGCTTTAATAAAGTGCCACAAAGGTACGATGTTTAACATTGATAACCATATTGCACCGATAGTAATAATGCCAAAACCAATATAAATGCGATATCTAGCCAATATTTCAATATTTGTTATGTTAGGTATTAGTATTATCAGTACGATTAAGGAAATAGCTAAGGTGACAACGTCATAATAAAAAAGGCTTTTAACATTGCCTGTCGCTGTCATTAATTGACTAATAAAATTTCCAATTGAAAAAGTAACAACCAATGCGCCTAAACTTGCAATAACAGGAATATGAGGTAACCACTGTTCGCCCAACACAAGATGAACAAAAGGAGTTGCAATAACATCCCAACCCGCAGCAATAGGAAAAGCTATTATAGCGATAATGGTAAGTGCCTTTCTGATTTGAAGCTGTTGTTCATCACTATAATTGCTACTTTGCGCGATAGCAGTAAAAAAAACATGTGAAATAGGTGATAAAAATTCTCTACTCGGCAGCAATACCAAGTCTTTAGAAACGTTGTATGCTCCTAGTCCTGTGAGTCCTTGAATGTTCATAGCAAACCAAGAGTCAAATTTAGCGCGAATGTGCCCGATAACACCTTTTGCAACTACCCATTTGGAAAACTGAAATTGTTCTCGCCAATGAGTTAAATCAAAATTAGCTCTTTGTTGGATCAAAATATATGAATATAAAACGTGTAAAGAAGAGGATAACAAATTCCCTATAATGAGCGCCCAATAGCTTTGTAACATTAGCGCTAGCGTAATTGATGCAACATTTCCTAAAAGCTTTGATACCGCCGCAACTTGAGTTATTTTTTTATAATCTATATGTTTCTTTAATTGTAAAATCCAACCATTGTTTAAGGCATTAATCGTGGGAAACGTTGAGATTATTAAAAAAGCATAGGTTAGATGATCTAATTCAAAATAACGTGCGATTAAAGGAGAGAAAATAGCAAAAAGAATAGTCGTCAGTATTTTTATTAATAAGTTACTGCTCCAAGCACAATTTAAATCAGCTACGGTAGTATTATTTTTTTGAATGAAATATTGTTCTGAACCTATATCTGTAAGGGTTTCAGTAAATTGTAGGGCTAGTATAATAATTGCCATCACACCAAAATCTGCTGGCTGTAAGATACGAGCAAGAATGATTATTGAAAAAAAACCGAGTATACGATTAAACCAACTTAATAGAATTAATAAGCCAATCCCTTTAATTATACGATTATTACGATTAAACATTACTGTATAGCTTTTAAGTAGATGGCTTTAGCCTTTCTAATTGAACTACTTAATATAAATGGCAAACTATTTCTTCTGAAATTAGAGATTATCATCGAACTTTTTTTGTTTGATAAAGAATTTTTATATCTGCCTTCCCCTCCCATAAAATCATATTCTTTGTAACCTAACTTAGCGTAACGAGCAATGGCCAAGCTATGAGCGAGTAAGCCAGGTTTTAACTTATTGTCATTACTGTATTCAATACCGGAGAGATAAAAATATACTGTATTTTTGTAGATTAAATTATATAGGTAGCAAATGGTTTGATTGCTGTTATGAACTTTTAGGATGTCTACATGCCCGGTTGAAAAATTCTCTTTGATGAAGTTTTCATGAAAACTAACGAAAAGTGGATTTTTGAAGCCACTTTTTTGTGTTTTCCATCTAACTTTATGATACTTGCCAGCGTCGTGGAAAAAAGTGAGTGCTTCTGTTTCAGAGGTTGCAGATGTGACTTGAATATTATTCACACCCCCATAAAGTGAAGCCGAACGTTTGATTTGAGAACGAGAGTTTTTGGATAAAGATTGCAAAAACGTTTCCCATTCAGCGAAGTCAGGTTGCAATTTAGTTGAATAACTGCTCGTTTTCCAAGACGTGTGTTGAATTAATTTTTGTGAATGTGGTGTTTGCACAATATTATTGCGACTTGCTCCAATAATGAGTTCATCGTAATCAGGAAGGTGTTTTTCGAAATGATCTAAGATTGCTGAGCGTATAGCGTATTCCATACCGTTAGTACATAAAATATCGTTATACTCACTCCATATTTGGTCTTTTTTATCATCTCCCGTGCGATTTAACCATAATTGTTTGGATGTGATGCCATATTTCTTTTGACTATTTTTTGTCAAAAAACCTAAACCAACAATTTCATTGTTAAAAGAGACTTGAACAAGAAAAGCGTTGAAATTAATGAAAGTAAGCCAGTTATAGATCCAATTCCAGTTGGTGAAAATTGAATTTTTCGCACAAGATTCTAATTTTATCCAACTTTGTTTTATTTCCTCTACATTATTACTGGAAATCGAAAAATGATTACACTCTAACTTTGCTTGCACTTTTCTTCCTTTAAAAATTCGATGTGATCCAATGTTTTATATAATTATAATATCAGTTGGACTATTAGATATATACTCATTAATAAAATAACTTGCCTGTGTGATCATTTCTGCAATAATGGTTGAAATATAATGGATTTTTACTCGAGATTGATATGTCTATAACAATAAAATCATCAATATTATTGATGCTGTTTTTCTTCATTTCTATTGGCTGCTCACAAAAGAAATCGCCTGAACAGCTACTTATCAGTGCTGAACAATATCTTCAAAATGAGAACCAAGAATCAGCTGTTATTGAACTGAAGAATTTACTTAAAATGAACCCTGAACATGCGAAAGCAAGGATAATGTTAGGAAAAATATACTTGTCTACTGGGAATGCCGCAAGCGCAGAAAAAGAATTTTTAAGAGCGGAGGAGCTTTCAGCTGATCCTAATCAGTTTTATGTTGGTTATGCTCGTGCTTTGTTTTTACTCTCAAAACCTGAGGATATTCAGTTTTTGGAAACTGATTTACTAAGCGATGAAATAGCGCGTTCAGGGGTTTTATATTATAAAGGAATCGCTGCTTACCAACTTGAGGACCCAAGTGAGGCTGCAAGAATATTTAGCGAAAGTAGTGAATTAGATAGTGAGTCTGTTTTTTCTCATTTAAGTGGTTCATATAATCTAATTTTACAAAATAAGATTGAAGAAGCCTTATTGAGTGTAAATAAAGCGCTTACAGCTTACCCTGAAAGTTTAGATGCTATGTCACTAAAAACTCGACTATTGTCTAACTTAAAAAGTTATGATGAAGCAATAAACGTCTTTGAACAGTACGTGGAATTACAACCGGGTGATCTAGGCTCATTACTGAATCTTGCGAATGCATATGTGAAAAATTTGCAATTTGAACAAGCAGAAGAGATCGCTGACAAGTTATTGAAAGTGGCGCCATATAATGCATTACTTAATCAAATAAAAGGCGTATCTCGTTATCATCATCAAGATTTTGAGGCTGCGGGTTCTTACCTAGATAAAGCTATTCAGAATAATTATAATACCGCTGAAACCCTCGTTTTAGCGGGTGTATCAGAGTATCAATTAAAAAACTATGAAAAAGCATTGAATCACCTAATTAAAATAGAAGAAGGTTTGCGTAATTCTCATCCAGCAAAAAAATTACTTGCCATTATTCGTATTAAATTAGGTTATAACAATGAAGTCGGGGATGTATCCAACGCATTAAAAGAAGCTGCTGAAAATGATGTTCCTCTTTTAAATATCGCCAGTTATGAACTGCTTAAAGCTGGAGACAGTAAGACCGCAGGTGTTTTGCTAAATAAGTCAATAAATTTAAAAAGTAACAACACTGACGACTTATTGAGACAGGGAATGCTTCGCTTGACTATGCAAGATATTGAGGGGATCAGTGATATAGAAAGTGTACTCAAAATGGAGCCAGATAATGAAGTGGCAAATTTGGTATTGGCTAGCGCGTATTTAGCGAATGGACAATATGATAAGGCTTTGGAGCTATCGAAAATATTACAAAAGAATGGCAATATTGCCGGGTTTAATTTAGAGGGAGCAGTGTACGTCAGACTCAAAGAACTAGAAAAAGCAGAAGTAGCATTTTCGTCTGCACTCGAGAAAGACCAGAAGAACACGCCTTCACTCATGTTTTTTAGCCGTAAAGCATTATCTGAAAAGAATACTGATGCCGCAATAATGCATTTGTCCGTTTTACTTGCAGCGAAACCTGAAGACTTACCAGCGTTAGCATTAAATTACTCAGCCCACAAGCAAAAAGGCGATACCAAACCTGCAATGTCGCGAATGAAAGAACTGGTTGATAAAAAGCCAAAAGACATGAGGTTACGTTTACATTATGCCAAGTTATTAACTGCCGATAAAAAGCCTAAGCAGGTAATCAAATTATTAACAATTGACGGTATAGAACAAAATAATATTACTGATTCATATTATTGGTTGGCGTTAGGTGACAGCTATTTAGCTGAAAAACAGATGGATATGGCAATGGCAACCTTTGATGATTGGACCAATAAATATCCTGAGGAAAGACAAGCTTGGTTAAAGAAGATATCAGTAAGTGATGCTGTTCAAGATTATGTTTCAGCTTTAAAAACAGTTCAACAAGCTCTAGCTGGAGCTATAAATGATAAGCCGTTAAGACAGATTGAAATATATTATTTGATTAAAATAGGTGATTTTGAACGGGCGAACAATAATCTGAAAAGTTACTTCCCGACAAAGGATGAGAAAAATAGTGCTGCCGTACTTGCTTTGTTAGGGCAAGTACAGCTAGGTTTGAAAGAATTTAAATCGGCCAATCATACTTTAATTGCGCTCTATAAAAAGTCGCCTACTTTTCGAATAATTGGGCTCGTTTATGACAGTTTTATCGGGATGAAGATGCGTTCAGAAGGAGATGACTTTTTGATTAATCACCTAAAGATCTTTCCTCGTAATACCTATGCAATGACTATGTTAGCAGAAAGTAAAAAAAATGATGATCCAGCTAAAGCCATAGAGTTGTATCAGTCAATGATTAATATTTCTCCAAACAATTTGCTAGCAATTAATAATTTAGCATATTTAATGTATCAACAAAATATGCTTGAAGAAGCGAGTAGTATTGTTCAAAAAGGAATATCCATTGATCCCAATTCATCAACATTATTGGATACTGCGGCTATTATTCAGGAAAAACTCGGTAATAGCGATAGCGCAAAATTGTTAAGTAAAAAAGCGTATATGCTAGCTCCTGAAAATAAAACGATAGAGAAAAATTTTAAACGAATTAATAATGCAGCTTAATTAATCCTCCAATAGATTTTCTTGTCCCCAAATTTATGTGCTTATGAATTAGGGGATGCATCAAGCTTTCTTGTTTCTTTACTCCATAAATATTAATAAGTGTTGTGTATCAATATACTTTGTATTCTAATCACCATCTCGTAGGTTTCTAAATTCCAATTGTGTTCAGACTTTCATCGTCGTCGTTGAATTAACTTCAAAGAGTCGATGTAGTCTAAAGTTTGGCCTAAGTATTGTTATAATTTATTTAACTTCCACCTCTCTAATCAGTTTAAGCTAATACAAAAAACCATTTACTATAAGTTTTCTATCTAATCAACTTGTTGATCATATTAGTTAACCTTTAAGTCTACGATAAACGGCATTTGCCTAACATTCTCCTTTATCAGGTTCTCAGTGTTAAGACTTAGATAATTAGCCTGCTGTTCATAAACGTTTTTCCTTGATAATAAACAAAGGGTATTGTTGTCTTATTTTTTTTTGAATTGTTAAACTATGACTTAATCGTAATATTACAGGCTTATTACTCTTTTTTTAGGTTTGTTAAACAAATGGTTAAGTTATGATAATAAAAATTGAATCGCCGGATAGATATTATGGAAGCCATTCTCAAACTAAGAGGTAGTTAGGTTATTAAAGAGAAAATCTATCTTAAGTAATTAATGATAAGATTGCATATTGAGTATTGAAAACGTGTTATTTGAGAGAGCAGTAATACTAGCATTTTATCTGGATTTGTTCATATGAATATAATCTCCTCAGTTAGTCAATTAATTTGAGAATTCATATATCCCAACAATAAAAAAACCCGCTATTAAAACGGGCTTTTATCAAATATCTTATATTCTAGAGTTTTTATTTAGCTTTGCGACGTGCTGCACCTGCTAAACCAATTAGCCCAAGACCTAATATAACCACGCTTGAAGGCTCTGGTACTTTAGCAAAACTAATAGTACCTGTTAGGCTAGTAGTTGTTCTTGATATCGAATTATCGTTTTGTAGTTCATATGGAACAGGATTGCCATCTGAACCGTTTGGTATATTAAAATCGAATAACCATGAAATATCCATTCTTGGGTCAGTATCATCCTCTGACAACCACATATCATAGAATGTTTTACCATCGGTACTAAAAAAGTTATCAACTAAATCACTACCACCGGCATACCATGAATAATCAATTAAACCTGAAATGTTAACGTTAGCCAATCCAGCAACACCTCCACCAAGGTTTAATCTTAAAACTTGTTCGTTAGTACCACTACCGGCATTCGAAGCAAAAATGTTAACATAGTTGTTACCATCAGCTAATATTGAGTTGAATACTGGTCCTTCAGTAGGATCAAAATAACCAGTAATGTTGGCGTAACTATAACTCATGGTAAAACCACCGGATTCGGTGAACCCACCCAGTTCATCTTCATCTGCTTTATTTAATACATAATCTGCAATTTCCAATGTTTTAATAACACCAGAACCTGTTTCGCTAAATGTACTAAAAGGCAATGGTGAATAAGACGTGAAAAGGGGAGTAAGATCTTCGCTTAAATCAGGGTTACGATCACCATCTCCATCCAAATCCATAAATTGACCAGCTAGATCAAAAGACATAATGTCTTGAATTTGGACAATTGCACCCTGACTAATTACTGAAGTACTTAATAAAACAGTATCACCATCATTGTCTGTATAATCAGTAGATATGCTTCCGCCAGTTAGCGTTGAAGTTGCAGTTCCTGTGGTTCCCAAAGCTAGAAACCCTTCACTACTACTTCCATTACCATAGGTACCACCGTTAATGCTAACGTAATCAGCACTTGCTCCAAATGCTGTCATAAGCCCTAGGGCTAATATCATCTTTTTCATTTTTATTCCTTTATCGCAAATGTATATATTTAGTATTTTATAAGCTATTATTGTGCCATCATGATAACTCGTTGTTATTTCTGTGTTTGTTTGTGTGTTTTGATTGGTGAAGTATAGAGTTGTAAAGAAAACCGACAGTTAAAATTTCTTATATAGTAGTTAGTGCTAAACAGACTTATAACACTGTTGTAGATGTATAGCTGGTTAATTTGTTTTTAAAAGATAAAATACAGGTTGTATCCATTAAATGTAATTTTAAGGCAAAAGGGTATCGGACTCTTCTTTTTTAAAGAAGTCTTTTGTACGCATAAATGTTTTTCTAATTAAATGCGGTATTAATAACTTTAAAGGCATTCTTATTAGGTGGCCTCTTATATAGAGAGATAACCGGGCTATTCTGAACTTTATAGTTACACACGACGAATGATGAGGGATGAATATTTCTCTAAATGAAACTCTTAGCAATGTTAGTTTGTATTTATTTGGTGCATAGAGCATTACTTTAGAAAAGTAATCTGCTTCATATGGTGTTTTGAGGACTAATTTACAAAAATAGGAGGCTAAAAAAAGGTTATACAATAGACCTAACTGTTTTGCTCTATCAAAAAGCTTTGTTTGAAACTCGTTATTTTCAGCTGAAAAGTGTCTAAATAGAAAGTCTAAATCAATTAAGTCCCTTAGTCCTTTTTCAAACTCACCTTCATGAAATAAATGGACCGCACAATGTAATAATATATCAACATTGGATAAAGCCTTTAAGCCGCAAGGAAGGGGGATGGCATCTTGATGTAGGTATAAAATATTAGGAGATGCTTTTGCAGTTAACGGTAAAATATTGTGATGTAAATCTAATACAGTATTTCTCTTATTGTGTCTTAATGGCGGAATTTCATGCATCCATTTGCGATAATATTGTTCGTCATAGTCATCAATTTCTGTTCTTCTAAACCCCTGTAACATCAATTCTGATTCAGCAAGGTTGAGAGCTTTTTTAGGTACTAAAAGGTCAATGTCAGAATATAATCGGCCTGAAGCATTCGGTAGATTTAAGGCAATATATGCTGCGCCTTTGAGTAAGGTGCAATCTAAATGTTTTGCTGATGCCATAAAAGCTAACTTGGAAATTTCATATTCTCCTTGCTCAACCTGTCGATCGGCAATTAGCACTGCAGATAAGAAGTGCAATTTCGCTTTTTCACAAAAGTTAGAAATTGCTTCAAATTTTTGTAATCTTTTCCATAGTTGAGCACATAAAGAAGCGCTTACACTTTGTCGTACTAAAATATTTTGCTGTGAGGTGGTTAGATCTAGCGCCGATATAGGGCTGTTCCAAATGTTTAATAGTAAAATACGTGATGTGTTTTCCATATCAATTCGCTACGAGTTCGTTGAAAAGTTGGATAGCTTCATCAATATTACTGTATTCAAATGAATACTGTTGGCTTTTATCAATTAGTGTTTTTGCTGAATTAAAGCCCTCAATACCTAATTGATTATAATTAAAAGACTGTTCAACCATAGGAATAAAAGCTTCAGCAGAAGAGAGGGGGATTAATGATGTTTTTGCTTCTTTATTATATTTAGGAAAAATAACCTTAATACGTTTTAAGATAAATGGCTTGGGATCCTTAATAATGTTCTGGTGCATTAAGTGCGCGACGTCTCCCTTAGATGTGCCTTTTACTACACTGTTCATCTTTAAATTGAATGTACGCTCAATAATTTGGATCGACTCGTTTTTCAAACTCACGGGTCTTCCAAATGGTGTTATCGCATTTATATCTTTCGATAATAGTGCAAATTCGTCAGAAAGCAGTTTCCAGCCATTTAACATTAAGCAAGTACTTAGCGTACTTTTTCCTGAACCAGGGGCCGCTGGGAAAATTAGGATATAGTCATTCTTTTCAACCACAGCGGCATGCAACATAAAATAATGATGTGCATGTGTGGCTACACACCAGTTTAACCCCCATTCAAAAAATGGGAATGCTTCGTTTATCGCAAGTGGCTTAAATGGTTTTTTACCATCGTTGTTGAAATTAATATAGGACCTAATAAATCTTCTAATGTTGTTTGGTCGACTTATATCTACATAAAAATCGATGTATTCATTCTTATTTGCTACAGTAAAATTTTGATAGATGAGACAAAAAGTTTCAGCAAATTTTGCTTCAGAACTTTTAATGTTTATGGTGAAAGGGCCAATTTTTATATTTAAACCGCGAGTTAAGATAGTTATCTTATCTTTTTTTAAGTCAACAATATCTAGCACTTTATTATTATTTCATTATTTGATAATTCAGATATGTAAGCATGAACCAATTGACCGGTGTCTTCAATAGATGCGGAGTCGATACCACATTGATGTATAGTTTTAATTAATACTTCAATGTTAATCTTATTGCGTGAAAGTAATTTGATAATTTCAGTTGCAATACTATCGAGATGATTAGTATCACCCCGATAAGGATGGTAAACAATCGCTTCGTTTGGCCACAAGGCGATGGAGGTCACAATGTCAGGATTTAATGATAAAAGCATTAATAAGAACTAAAAGCCTAGGATGTATCTAGCCCACTTAAAAGCACCTTTTTTCGTATTGTCAAATACTTTACCGCCAATTGTTACTCCTGAATATTTGGGAATAGTCGGCTCTAAATGATTTTCAAAAAACTCAGCAACGAGTTCGTGAGTAGTATCGTGAGTCTCAGTTCCCATATAGTTATCAATTAGATACTGCAATGTCCATTCATTTCCAGGGTATGGAAATGGGATGTTTGGGTGCGCAACTGACAGTAGTGCACCAAAATAGTTGAAATCAGTATCACTTCCATCGCCAGGAGATAATACCCTCCCCATTTCTTCCATTAATCCATTGACTGCAGGATAAGGTATAACGCCACCTGAGTTATCTGCGGCAATTATCCAATTATATAAAACGTTAATTGCTTGCCCTGTACCGCCAAACTTAAACAGATTTTTTTCTTG
>Ga0209292_1002071_pt1 | contig 23565 bp, 11 predicted proteins | sample GOMGulsemesocosm_2_FD_184634 | JGI IMG/M metagenome (GOLD analysis project Ga0209292, IMG submission 184634) | Methane-oxidizing microbial communities from mesocosms in the Gulf of Mexico - GOM9C Gulf of Mexico (SPAdes) (version 2) | ecosystem: Environmental > Aquatic > Marine > Cold seeps... | reverse complement strand
CTGAGTCAAGCTATGAAAGTCCGTGATAGCGGTATTAGCTGTGAGTTTTAGGTCATAAATATTAGTGAGTTGACCAATATCTGATATATCACTAATACCATAACTGTCACACCATAAAAAAGCTAAATCTCTAACATTAACAGCACCAGTACCATTAATACATTGCTGCAATTGAGCATCATTAAACGTGAGGCTACTTATTGCAACCGTTGCCTGGATGGTTCCTTGAACTTCAATGAATGGCGGTAGGTTATTTATTTGCTCAGAGTCAGTTAACGGTATGTTGTTAACATTAACGAACCTAAGCTCTGACTTATTACTAAGTGGACTAATATCTGCAATTAAAGTGTCCTGGATATGTAATTCACGTAAATCATGCATACTATATAAATCGTTCAGTTGATTAATTGGATTATTACTCATATCCAAGATTTCTAAACTGCTAAAAACCCCTAATCCACCCAAGTTATGAATATTACGACCTGAACACCAAAGTTCTTTGAGTTGACCAGTAACCACAATACCTTGAGCATGATCACTGATACATTGTTTTAGGTATTCATCAAAGATCTCTGATAAGGCATCTTCAATTAACCTTCCGTATGCTAATTGACCTTCAACATGAACACCTGAATCTCGTAATGATTGGATCTGGGACTCTAAATCAAAACCTTCAACGACTACTAAGTTGTCAATGTTAATGTTAGTTAATGGAATAGCTAAACCTTCCCACGTATTACCATTAACAAACAAAACAGATAAATCGCTAATTAAGGTATTTTCTATGCCAATACTTTCAAGATTTTGATTTTTATTAACAAATTGCGCAAGCAAATCATTTGTTAAATAACTGTTCCATCCCAGTGAAAGCTGCTTTAAGTTCGAATAACTTAAAATAATTTCAACTTCCTGTTGCTCCAAATCACCGTTTAACCATAAATGCTCAAGATTCAATTGAGTAAAGACATTAAAATCAGAAACCTGAGCTGCACTAATTGCTAATTCCTTGAAGTGCTCTAATCCTGTTAATACACTCAAGTCATAAGGCTGATCAGTCCATAAATGTAAACTTCTCAGATTTGTCATAGTGGCGGCGTCTGCAATGCTCGTCACCAACGGGCTTTGCAAGGCAATATGCTCAATTGTCGTGTGCCCTGCAAATGCCGCAAAGTCACTATCGGCAAAGTTAGTATCAAACACTTCTAATGCACGTAACGTGGAGATAAGTGCTAAGGCGCTAAAGTCAGTAATTTCCTTATTGCCTTCCAAGTTTATATGCTGCAAATTCGACAATTGGTTGATATCGGAAATATCTGAGATATCACGATAACGACAATCTAATTGAAGAACATCTTCAACAAAGTTCATTCCAAACTCGTTAATACAGCTATGTAACTGAGGATCAGTAAAGGTAATACTATTTAATTGGGTCCCTACCGTTTTAGTATCATCATGGGGGAAGTCATCAGCATTATCACCAACTCCATCACCATCTGAATCGTATTGCTCTGTCGCATCATTAGGGAATGCGTCACTGTTATCACCAACTGAATCACCATCGGTATCTAACGATTCAGCATCATCAAATGGGAATGCATCTACATCATTAGCAGCACCATCATTGTCGATATCATCGTCAAGACTATCAATAATGCCATCAGCATCGCTGTCTAGACCAATATCAATTGTTTCATAATATTGGATGCGAGGTTGTACATGCATATACCATTGAGGCTCAGCACCAAAATTCCAGTTTTGTGAATTACGCTCTTCATATTCAATTACATAAACACGGTTACCAACATGTTTAATAGGCACCCAAACACGTTTACGAACCGGGCTACATTTAACATCTTGTGGATTACAGTCTGAATGCCAATCACCACTTTCGTTCATGTAAGCTGTCATTTGAGCGTCACCTAGGTCTCCCCAGTTAAGCTGCCATGTATTCCAACCAGAACCATACTCACTAAAATCAACATCGCTTCCAAAAATATTGGTAGCTTCGCCATTCGTTTGAAGACGATAACCAAAGACATAATCTGGACGGAAATTACCCTCGTCATCATATGCATAAGGATTAGTCAAAGAGAAACTATTTTGTGCAAATTGATTTAAAAACCCATCGAGCGTTGCATTGGCCATTGGCGAAATTACTTGGTAGAAACTGCTGTGGATATTATTACTGTATATCTCCACTAACACTTCATCGATATCTTCAAAATCTTGATAACGAGTTAAGCGCACTGCACCGCCATTCGGGAAAGTTAGAATGATCCTTCCTTCTTCGATAACCCAAGTAAAGGTATTGCCACTTAGCGCATTAGAACCAGAATTATCAGCGTTAAAAGTCGCGATATCAGAAGCTAATCTAAATTGAATATTATCAGTATGTTCATCCAAATTAGATGGTACTGCCCAAGTGCCTTCAACTAACTCTGCTTGTGTAAATGCATTAATCGTCATTGTCGACAAATCGGTCAAGGTAAGACTGTCAGACTCTTCAACGGTAACCATATTTGACTCTAATCCAATTAGTTGCTCTTGCTCCCATTGGTTCGAATAACTATATTCAGTGACTGATGTCTGCCAAAATGTTTGAGTTGTGCTGCTCATCTCAAGTAACTGCAGGCGGCTTTGTATCATAGTTTGATACATCTCAATCTGATAACCCCCGTGATTATTGACAAACTCATCAGCTACTTGACGGGTAATTATACCGATATCTGCCATTTCATATGCTGTTAAGTACGTTGTACTTTGTACAGGAGAATCAATACTCATTGTTAGTACATCATCTGCAATCACATAGCTAAAATCAGTTGAACCGGAAGCACGAGATATACTTCCATTACCGTTATCAAAGAAATATTGAGTACCTGAGCTCACACCTAATCTAAAGGTAGGTTTATTACCCTCACTTTCTGGTAACGTTATGTATTGTTCCTTTAATTGCGCACTTGTTAGTGCCTGGGTTAGTGCAAAGTCAGCATTGTCTGGCGCTATATCACTATCGTTGTTAACGCCATCACCATCACGATCATCATCCCCATTATCACCGATGCCATCTTCATCTAAGTCTGACCATTCTGTATTATCCAATGGGAATACATCATTTTCATTTAAGTGGCCATCATTGTCTTGATCAGGGTCAATAGAGTTTGGAATATTGTCTTGGTCAGTATCTACAAAGTTGAACGCAGCGGCGATTTGCGCTTGTGCAGCTGCACCAAACAATATAGCGGTTTCTTTTTGACCAGCAGGAATATAGCTACCACGACGAACTATGGTTTCTTCTTCAGTGACGCTATCTTCAAAAACAAAGATGTGTCTTTCATCTTCGTCTTTTTCAAACTGGTTATGAATATCTTCAGGTACGCTAAAGTTGTAGAGTACATTGTCACCAACCGTTTTAACGACAAGCTCAACTACCGTGAGTATTTCAATTTTCCATTCGCCACTGACATTGGTGCTCTCGATGATCAACGCTTTAAAGTTATCACCATCAACGTCACCATTATCTGAGACTAAATACGCCTGAATATCTGAGTAGCCTGTATTACCAATCCAAATGCCCCCTACTAAAGAAGTTAGTGGTTCACTTGCATGGTGGATGATGTCAGACATAGCTTGTGCAGGGATAAATTCTGGTTCCCATGAAACACCAATGGCATTATCGCAAACCAAGTTATCATCAAACCAGTTATTCCCGCGATCATCACACCAAAATTCGTAAAGCTCATTAGCCTGGGTAATAGTCGTGAAGTATGATTTTGCATCTGAAGTAAAGTTAGCATCAGCTGTAATAACTGATGAATATTCGTTACCTAAAATAGCGTTTATTGAATAACCAGCAATATTCATCTCTTCAAAATCAAGATGTATGCTGTTGTTATCATCTGATAAAACTAAGGTTTCACCTGCGTTGACATACCCAGAAGCTGTTAAGATATCTGTTGTTTCTACAATACCTGTTTCAGTAATGAGCATATCTGAATCAATATCGCTATTTACAACCCACTGGCTTGAGGACGGATCATATTGATAATTAACTTCGGCGATACCTTCATTAAGGTCACCTTTTTCAAAGAAAACACCTGATATTTGGCCATTGTCATCTTCGACATCACCTTCAAACCAGGTAACACCGCCAACCATTGCTGTCTGTTCGTTAACTTCTTTTATGCGAGTAGCGTAGATATTACCTGTTTCAGTGCACTCATCTCTGCCTTCATATTCGGTAAAGCTGAATGTGAATGAATCAGTCGTTGCATCATAAACGCCATCTTCTGCGACAAATGAACCGTCGTGAATAGTAAATGTGCCGTCAGGTTTGATGATGCCATTTAAACCAGCATCTTCTTCACCTAGATCCTCATGCCCAATCATTTCTAATGCCGAGTTATTCATAGTCACTATAATAATATCAGCTTCAGTAGGCTCTGCTTCACACTGTCCGTTAAGGCCATTGTGTGTGAATCTTTGTTCTATTAACCAACGAGAAGTGAGGTCAAAGGTATAATTATCACAAGCATCGCCCGCGCCATCATTGTCACTATCATTCTGGTTAGCATTAGAAATCAAAGGACAATTGTCTGTAATATCAAATACACCATCTTCATCAGTATCCAATGGAGAAATCGTCCAATTTGACAATGTCAGACCAACTTCGACCGCTTTGCTATCTCCGTCACCAGGCGCTGCACCTGCCCAGCCACTTTCAGCAAACTCAATAGAGTGGGTAATTAGGAAACCACTTTGTTCTTTGAAATTACAATCGCCGCCTTCAAGATATTCAGACGTAAAGCCATTTGGACAAGCCCAGAAATCAAGAACGTTACCAGATATACTCATGCGTGGTATGTCGGTATTTAATGTCGCTCTCATTTCGTCATTATCAATATTTGAAAGTCTTTCATTGTTATATTTAGCAGAAACAAATGAATTAATTTCAATGGTATCTTCATCGGCGAGAACTACACCATTTATAACACCGCTTAAAATATCGCCGCTTAAGAAGGTATAACTAAATTCAAATAGTTCGTTTTCACAAATATCACCTTTGCCGTTACCATTAACATCTAATTGATCTTCATTAACATTAATTGGACAATTGTCAGCAACATCACCAATATTATCACCATCAGTGTCTTTAACCTCAGAGGCATCATTTGGAAAAGCATCGCTATTATCACCAACACCATCTTCATCACTATCTTTCGTTTCTGTAGCATCATTAGGGAAAGCGTCGCTGTTATCACCTACTCCATCTTCATCATTATCTTTAGTTTCTGTAGCATCATTTGGGAATGTATCGCTATTATCACCGACACCGTCTTCATCACTATCTAGTGTTTCTGAGGCGTTGTTAGGAAAAGCGTCGCTGTTATCACCCTTACCATCTGCATCGCTATCTTTCGTTTCAGTAGCGTCATTAGGGAAAACATCGCTGTTATCACCTACACCATCTACATCGCTGTCTTTCGTTTCAGTGGCATCATTGGGGAAAGCATCGCTGTTATCCCCTATGGTATCGCCATCAGAGTCAGTATCTTCATTAGCATCGAAATCAAAGGCATCATCAGAATTTTTAACACCATCATTATCAATATCATTATCTAATGCATCAGGAATAAAATCGGTATCAAAATCGGCAGGTTGTTTCAATGAGTCTAATGGATCAGAGTTAACTGCAAGTTCATCAATATCAGAATATTTGTCGTTATCATCATCTAGATCTTCATTATTACCGATACTATCGCCGTCATTGTCTAACCATTCATTTACATCTAATGGAAAGGCATCATCAACGTCTTTGACGCCGTCATTATCATCATCTTCATCAGGGGTTAAACCACCTTCATTAGCTAAACCATCATTGTCTGTATCAACAAAGGCAACAGTTGGCTGAGATGCATTATTATCATCATTATCCTGTTCTGTAGGCCAGCCGTCATTATCTGCATCTACAGCATTAAATCTGCTGGCATCAGTTGGATAATCATCAGCATCATCTAATACACCATCATTGTCATCATCATTATCACAAGCATCACCAAACCCATCTGAATCACTATTAATTTGGAATGTATTTTGGATTAAAGGACAATTATCTAAATTATTTCCAATTGAATCTTTATCGGTATCGAATCGCTCAGAATTATCAAGTGGTAATGCATCTATGTCATCATAAACACCATCACCGTCAGTATCGCTTTTTAGTGGATCTGTGCCACGTAAAATTTCAGACTCATCACTTAAGCTATCGCCATCATCATCTTCATCACGAAAATTACCAATGCCATCACCATCAGTATCAATAGTTTCTGAAGTATCATAAGGGAATAAATCGTTAATATTTAGTACGTTATCGCCATCTATGTCGGTATCAGTATTATCACCAATACCATCTTCGTCTAAGTCACTTGTTTCAGTTGCATCAAGTGGAAAAGCGTCACCGATATCTTTAACACCATCATTATCATCATCTTCATCTGGTGCTAAACCACCTACATCAGCCTGTCCGTCGTTATCAGTATCAACAAATACAATGCCAGGTAGACCCACATTACTATCGTCGGAGTCTTGCCCAACTGGCCAGCCATCATTATCTTGGTCAACGGCATTCGATCGTGTGCTATCTAATGGGAAATCGTCTTCTGCATCTAATACTGAATCATTGTCGTCATCTGTATCGGCATTATTACCCGTTCCATCTAGATCTGTATCAGTAGTTTCAGTTGAATCAAACGGGAATGCATCGTTTACATCAATCACACCATCGTTATCATCATCAGGATCTGAGCGTTCAACATTGATGTCAGCGGTTCTTAATCCGTCGATAACTATGTAAGTTACATCAGGCATACCATCTTCATCATTATCACTGTCGGCACCTGGATCTTCAGGGTAAGCATCTAACGAATTTAATACTCCATCACCATCGATGTCTGGGGAAAGCTCAGCAGGAGCTAATGTAACAACTTCCGCACTTGCAACAAACGCTGTTGTATCTGTTTCGGTATTTCCGGTTTGAGCCGTTTCAGCAATAATTAAGGCTTTCACATCGGCAACGGTACGACCTTCAGGATCATTTGGAATAGGTAGTGTTGCTGGATCTTGAGCTAATACTTCTAGAGCATTTTGTGGGTAACTTTCAGTGGCAACACCATCTGATGCACCATCAATAACACCATCCGAAAGATCCGCAGCTAGGTCATCTATAATGCTATCCGTACTTATATTACTATCACCACTAATTTGTTTAATTTCATATACCACAGCGGTTAAGGCTTCAACAGCACTTCGGTAAGCTGCAGTAGAGGCTTGTGCATCAGCAGATTCAGTGTCTGTATTTATAAGAGGCGGTGTATTAAACAAATCAATATCATCTTCTAGACCGAAACCCAGCGTTGATTTTACTTGTTCTTGAGCAGGAGCCAGTGCAGCGAGTATTTCGGTATTTGTGGTTACGCCATCGGCATTACCAGTATAAGGCAGTACATTTGAATCAGCGTTCTTAAAAAGTAACGATACTGTCATGTCTGTTAAAGGCGTTGCATAAATCTGCTTACCTCCAGATATCATTTCATCTGTAAGAATAGTTTTCATCACTTCTATGACAGGATATTGCCCTGTTGTGATGTCAATTGTGCCATCAGTAGAGCTGATTTCTAAAATATAGGGGGGAGATAATGGAAAAGGCAATGACAAATTTTCGATTTGCGATGCAGCATCTGTATTACCAGTGCCAACAACTGCACCAGCAAAGTCATCTTGGCTAGGGTCTATTGCATAAATATTTACTTGAGCAAATGCTAATGGCCCCTTAACTGCACTACCAGTTATTTTAACTTCAACTGGACCGGGATCTGGTTGTGGATCGGGTTTAACTACCTCAGGATTTCTTTCAACTTTTTCTGGGGAGCCACAGCCATAAATGGCGAAAATGGATAAAGTTAAGAATGAAACTTTAATAGTTTTGGATAGAAAAAACCGGAAACTTTGCATGATACAGTCCTTTGTTATGGTTCTAGAATTATCGTTGTGATCACAATATTTTGTGATTGCATCTTAAACAACTTTTGATCAATAAAACACCACAAATTAACATTTTTTAAACAATATAATTTAACACCGTATTTAACGTCACAGTGAAATTAGTAAATAATTTTTAAGTTACTGATTAATAGTTTTAAATTTATTAGCTGAAAAATTAACCGAATTACAAACGAACTCTTCAATTTACATTTAGACTTATGAACAATGATCGTTTTCATATAACGGGGCATACCGTTTTTAGACACTAATTGTTGGTAGTACAAAAGTATTATTAATTATTGAACACTCTAATCAGTCTTTTGCCCATCACATGGTTTCTTTGTGAGCAATAGTGCACATCACTTTGATTAATTGGTTCAATTTAGTCATGTACATATATTTACTTACATTTAAATTAATCTTTAAGTATCATCTATTTAACTTATTACTAACAACAATTACCCCAGATTACTAAGAGACTGTACTTTATGTTATTGACTGTATTTTCATAATCGGTATCATTCGCGCGGTAAATACCACTTTAGTACCACGCTATTGCAATACGTAATACTTAAGAGTACTTTCGGCCTCCTCATTAAAAGGATTTAACTTGAAATTAAAACAACAGATTATGCTGGCTTTTTTAACCATCAGTTTATTACCGCTTGCATTCTTGGGAATTTGGTCAGTTACCTCATCATCAGCATCCCTAGAAAAAGCAGCCTATCAAAAACTCGAAGCAGTGCGGGAGATTAAAAAACAACAAGTTCAACAATATTTTGATGACCGTAATCGAGAACTTTCGATGTTAGTTGCTTCAATTGGACAAATGAACGCTACAAAGAATGTACTTGATTCATCTGCTGCTAATGATCAATATCTCAGTAAATTTGTTAAAAACTATAATTACTATGATCTATTTTTAATTTCACCACAGGGCCAAGTATTTTATACAGTAGCTAAAGAATCTGATTATCAAACAAACTTAATTTCAGGTCTCTATCAAAATAGTGGTTTAGCTAAAATATTCCTTAAGACCCGCAGCAGTTTATCCATGGAAATAGAGGATTTTAGTCCTTATGCCCCAAGCCAAGGTCAACCGGCCGGCTTCATTTCGGCTCCAATAATGCAAGGTGGCGATCTGCTTGGAGTTGTTGCGCTGCAACTTTCCATCGATACTTTAGACGCCGTTATGCAAGAACGTCATGGCATGGGAGATACGGGCGAGAGTTATTTAGTTGGTTCTGATTTCAAAATGCGTTCTAGTTCATTTTTAGATCCTGTAGGCCATTCTGTCATTGCTAGCTTTTCGGGCTCTGTTGCAAAAAATGGTGTTGATACTGTAGGTGTTAGAAATGCCCTTCGCGGAGAAATTGATGCAAAACTTATCAAAGATTACAATGGCAACAATGTTCTATCTGCCTACACCCCTGTTAGCATTAAAGGACTAAATTGGGTTTTACTTAGTGAAATAGATGAGGCAGAAGCGTTAGCCGCAGTTTCAAATTTACAATTAATGATGCTCATTATCTTAATTTTTACTGTAATCATAGTAATAACGGTCGCCATACTAGCGAGTAAGAAAATTACAACGCCAATTGGCGGCGAGCCAAAGAAGATTGCTGCTATAGCTCAAACTATTTCCTCAGGGGATCTTACTGTTAAATTTGACAATGATGCGCAAAGTACCGGTATCAATTGGTCGATGAAACTAATGACGCAAAGTTTAAATAAACTTATTAGTAACATTGGTGGTGTTACCGTTGAGCTTGCAAGTGCTGCAGGACAAAGCAGTGTCATTGCCCAGCAATCTAACGTCAGCTTACAAGAACAGCAACTTAATATTGAAAGTGTCTCAAGTGCAATGCATGAAATGTCGATGACTATTAGTGAAGTATCTGACAATGCAGTGGAAGTAGCACAGGCTACCAATGATATTCAAAGTGCATCACAGCAGGCAAAAGCTTACGTTCATAAGACTATTACTTCTGTTGAGACTTTAGCTAACGAGATATCTACAGCATCCAACAATATTCAAATCGTTAATGATAAATCTCAAGAAATTGGCAAGATATTAGAAGTTATTCGTGGTATTGCCGATCAGACAAACTTACTCGCTCTAAATGCAGCGATTGAAGCTGCTCGAGCGGGTGAACAAGGACGCGGTTTCGCTGTAGTGGCTGATGAAGTACGTGAATTAGCACACAAAACACAGTTATCTACCACGGATATTGAGCAAATGATTAGTCAATTGCAAATTGGTGTGAGTGACGTTGTTAGTGTGATGCAGCGCAATAACATTACTGCTACAGAAACTATAAAAGATGCGCAGGAAACGCAATGCTCCATAGAATCAACACATATATCTATAGAGACCATTAGTAATAATGCACAGCACATAGCAACCGCTGCGCAGCAACAATCCCAAGCAGCAGAAGAGATCAATCAATCATTAATCAATATTAATGATGTTGCAAAACAAAATGCAATTGGCGTTACCGAGATTTCAGATTCAAGTATTCACCTAAGTTCATTAGGTAATGATTTGAAAGCCTTAACCCAGCAATTTAAAGTGTGCTAATTAGATTTTATAGTGTTTATATGTGTCGCTTTTGGATAAGCGACACAAATCTTTATTTTAGTGCTGTTAGCCACTTTGAGAAATCTTGATCCATACTGCGTCCCCAAGATCTGACCATTTTTTGATAAGCTTCATATTCCCCTGCTCTAACCAAGTTCATCATTCTATCTAAACGATTTTTATGATTTTCCAGCATAAATCTCACCGCTAAATAGCTATAGATGTAAACACGCTCATTGCCACTGTTGCGATTATAACTTGTATTAAAAATATCACTTAGTTGATAAGACTTTTGCTTTGCTGCAACAATAGCCGTTGGGTGATTATTACCATGAACAAACTTTTCTGCTATTCCTTCGCTCCACCAAACCAAATGAGGGTAAACAGGCTTTTCACCTTGGCAAAAATTTGGTGCGCTATGGTCATCGTGCAAGCTATCGCAATAATCGCCATACAGGTTGAAACGACCATTCAAATAATGAATATATTCATGGACTAAGTTTTTAGCCTTACCATTTTCAACATAGGTAACAATTTTAGCTACATTAGAAGCTTGGTTAGATTTACCTTCAACATATAAACCATTATTGTTTGTTGGCACGTTAAAGTGCCCATTAGCTAATGTGACAAATTGTTCACGAGAGCTATATACATTGATCTGTAAAGCCTTATTGCGATCATTAAATAATGGGCGACTTCGTGATTGGAATTGTAGATGGAAACTATTGTGCGCAGTTATCAGGTTATCGCATAATGAGTTGATTGCTTCATCATTAAGGTTGTTGTAATTAATGATAAGGTTAGACTGACAATGCTTAGACATTGGTAATGCGCCGGCAATAGTATTGGGGTCAATGACTTGTTTAGGCGTTGTTGACGCGCAGCTTAGTAACGTCAAACATGTAATATTTACCCAAAGCGTTCGAAAAATTGTCTGATTAGAGCGTTTTTTAGCTAAGTACACAGGTATGGCCTTCAATCCAATATTGATGACTGAATGTATCACCAGTCTTCTTTGATTGTCCACTTAACGCCCCTTCAATCATAGCAACTTTAGGTCCATCAGTTTTAGCAAGCTGGCTGGCAATTAACTTTGCAGTGGCACCTTTTAACTTAACTTCGGTGTGAATAGTCTTATCAGATGAGTTTGATACATCTAATTCAAGATTGAGTAAATCGACACCATTAATGGTTTGCACCAAGGCGCTATGACTAACAACGGTGCCAACCAAATGCGCTTGATTCCAATTGATAGCCGTCGATTTAGGCAGAAGCTTAATATGCTCTGCTTGCAAAGTATCTTTGTTCTGAGCTGTTTGATGCTGCAATTGACGAATATGCGCTCGCACATAGATCCCCTGGCCTGCTTGAGCATTTTTTGCGGCATTCTCTGCATCGCTACCCAATAACGTCACGCTAAAATAATTACTATGTTCTTGCCAAGTGCCTTGGCTATCGCGCCATTTCCTCTTGGTAATAACTTCTAAGGGTAATAACGCCGTACCGTCGGCGAAGTACTTAATTTGATTATGCTTACTTACAATATTGCCTAGCAACACAATATGATTATCATGTAGATTCACAGACAACTCCAATGACTTAATATAATTAGATTATAATATAAAAATCAGCTTGTTATAAATTTAAATTGTCAATATCAATCAAATCGCCTATTCTACTTGAAATTTTATCGATATTTATTGGGATTAACATGACAAAAAATGGAATTATTGGCTTATCTGCAGGTGCAATTGCTGTATTAGGCGCATTAACTTTTTATACACAAAGCGCTTTTTCTAGCCAGTTAGAACAGGCAATCACGACTAGCCAAAATGGACAGGCAAAAATCTCAATAGAAAGTGAAGCTAAAGGATTACTGAGCGGCACTACGCAATATAAAGTTACCTTCTCACGCGATTCGCTGCAGCAACTTGCACCCACTCAACAAATCGATGAGGCGCTAGAGCTATATGTAAACCATAGCTATAATAGCTACCCATTGTTAGTGGCCAGCGAGTTCTCTCTAGATTTAACAAAAGGCGCTGCCAAGGATTTCATGGCCGCTTTTCCTAATCAAAACATCGAACATCTCATGACTGTTAATACTAACCTGTTAACGCAGTCGCAAACCACAGCCCTTTCGATTAAACCAACCACCTTAAAAAATGACGAAGTGACGGTTACATTAGGGGATGTCTCGGCAACTTCTGAAACAGATCTATCGTTTAAATCAGGTGATGTAAAAATTAACTTTGAAAAGTTAGTTCTAGACCTAGGAAATGAAGGTTTATTTAACCTAAACAGCCTAGCGACTACTGCCACCATTGGCGATTTAGATGGAATGGTTTATGCTAAAAATTCAGTAATGTCTTTAGCCAACGTTAGCTTTGTTAAAGAAGCACATCAAGTTAGCATGGATATGACAGACCTTTCCATGGTTTCTAGTTATTCAAACGAACAATCTGAAGCAATCAGCGGTAAAAGCTTAGTAAGCATTGCGTCAATCAACGTTAACAATGCATTGGCAAAATATAATGTTGCTAACACAACTATTGATATGACAGTCAATAATATAGATAAAGCTGGTTTAGTAGCCATTGATAAAGCTTCTAAAAATGGTAGTAACCCAAGTGAAATTATGGACGCAGCGAAATTAATATTAGCGCGCGGTATTGATGGCACGATTAATACGCTTAATACAACGGTTAATGATGTTAACTTAACGTCAAACGGTACCTTTGCCCTACCTTCTTATACTGGTAATGACTTGCAAGGTGAATTGCAACGTCATTTCATGACTCAGTTTGGTTTTGATTATTCAGTAAACCTTAGTAACAACTACGGAGAAGTTTTTCCACAATTTGCACCCATGATAGATGGTATGACCGCTCAAGGTTTTGTAAAAGCAGATGCTAAAGGAAACTTAAGTACTGTTATAAAAATGGACGCAGGTGCAATCACTGCTAATGATAAGCGTATCCGCTAATCCTAGTTCAACTAAAAATTGGACATAAAAATGGCGCTTTAAGCGCCATTTTTTTATACTTTTTTGCTGGCCGGCGCAGCCTAACTAACAACAGTCCAATCCATAGTTTCATTAGCTTTTAGCGGTACAACAATATCACCGCCTAATGCCATTGTTGCAGGCACAGTCCAACTTGATTTTTCAAGGGTGATGGTATCGCTATTACGCGCCATGCCGTAAAAGTCTGGACCATTGTGTGACGCAAAACCTTCAAGCTTATCCATCGCATTTTCTTGGTCGAATACTTCTGCGTATAACTCGATTGCTGCAAATGACGTGTAAGCGCCAGCACAACCACAAGCCGCTTCTTTTTTATCTTTAGCGTGTGGTGCAGAATCTGTCCCCAAAAAGAATTTTGCGTTGCCACTTGTAGCAGCTTCGACTAATGCTTGCTGGTGTGTATTGCGTTTCAATATTGGTAAGCAATAGAAGTGTGGCTTAATACCACCAACTAACATGTGATTTCTGTTATACAACAAGTGATGAGCAGTAATAGTTGCTGCGACATTCTTCGGCGCTTGTTTCACGAAATCTACCGCTTGTTTTGTCGTAATATGTTCCATCACTATTTTCAAGTCTGGAAAATCAGCGACAACTTGCTTTAAAACATCTTCAATAAATACGGCTTCACGATCGAAAATATCAATATCATCCGTCGTCACTTCACCATGAACCAATAATGGCATGCCTAACTGACTCATTGCAGAAAGCACACCGTAGACATTTTTTACATCAGTCACACCAGAAGCTGAATTAGTTGTTGCGCCTGCTGGGTAGAGCTTTGCAGCATAAACTTGTCCACTTTCATGTGCCTTAATTAATTCTTCTGGCTTAGTATCATCCGTTAAATAAATCACCATCAACGGCTTGAAATTACTGCCTGCGGGTACATTATCTAAAATTCGTTGCTGATAACTTAATGCTTCTTGCGTAGTAGTAACAGGTGGCACGAGATTGGGCATAATAATGGCACGCCCCATATACTTCGCACTATCAGCCACTGTTGTTGTCAACGCCTCTCCATCTCTTAAATGTAGGTGCCAATCATCGGGTCTTGTCATAGTTATACGGGTCATCAAGAAGCTCACTTAGTTAATAGTTTTAATGGCGCATAGTTTAGTGATTCACGGTGTTCAAGTAAAGAAAGACAGTCTATTGTCCGCTTTTTTGTCATTAATTGTACAACTAGTTAACTCAAACTAAGTTTTGGCGGTAAAAACAGTTAATTTGGTTTATCATGAGCGCATAAAGTTAGTCACTGATGACTAATTATAAGATTTAAGGTTACCTCATGGCTAAGACTCAAGCACTAGATAGTGATTTATTAATTGGTTTTGCACTCGATTTATTTGAAGAGCATGCTGTCACTCATTTAGATGAGCCTGATTTAAACTATTATATTGAGCAGTGTGATACGCAGGCGGCTGTTGAGTTGGTTAGTGCATTTAATGACTGGCAAGAAATTACAGATCTTAGTCAAGATGATTTAGATAACAAGTATATAGAAGTACGTATTGGTTTAATGGAAGACGGTGAATTTGATTTAGTGTATGCGCGTGTATTGCTGTTAGCTAAACAAACCAATATCGATGAATTTAGTATGATTAAGTGGAAGCGATAACCTAATTCAGCTTCATTTAGTTATAAAAAAACCGAACGATTATTTTAATTGTTCGGTTTTTTTTTGCCTTAGTTGAGTCTATTCAGGCACTATTGCATTGTGATAAACATTTTGTACATCATCACAATCATCTAACATGGCTTCGAACTTTTCGAAATTAGCTAAATCATCCGCGCCAATTTCACATTCATTTTGAGCAACAAAGGTAATTTCTTCAACTTCAAACTCAAGCTCGCCATTCATTTCATGAAGTGCACTCTTTACTTTGAAGAACTCTGTATGTGGTGCAAATACTGTAATTTTACCGTTTTCACTTTCAATATCTGTAACGTCAACATCGGCTTCTAACAGGGCTTCAAAAGCAGCATCCTCGTCATCACCTTCATAACGGAATATAGCTAAATGATCAAACATGTGAGCCACGGTACCTGTGCTACCAATTTTTGCATAAGACTTAATAAAGCAATTACGCACTTCAGTATAAGTTCGTTTGTTATTGTCAGTTAAACAATCAACGATAACCATACAACCACCAGGTCCGAAACCTTCGTAACGTGCAGTTTCATAGTTTTCACCACCAGCACCAGACGCTTTTTCTATTGCACGATCGATAACATGAGTAGGTACTTGATCTTTCTTTGCTTTCTCAATCAATCGTTTTAGAGATATATTAGTATCAGGATCAGCGCCACCGTTTTTAGCGCTTACGTAAATTTCTTTACCGTAACGAGAATACACGCGAACCTTTGCACCTTGGGTTTTTGCCATTGATGCCTTTCTGTTTTCAAAACTACGACCCATTTTTTGTTCTCTTTATGTTTATGCCAAAAAAATATGCCCTGATTCTAACAGGTTTTAACCGTTTCATGCTAGGGCATATCCATTACTCGATGCTTTAATACACAATGCTGATATTACTAGTCATTTTTCACAATGAAGCGAGAGCGTCTCCCCACCATCAAGCACAATAGAAGCAGACTTGTTATACCAAAACTACCACCGCCAGATGAGCTATCCTCATCAATTTTTATCGGGACTGTAACTCTGACCTGCTTAGTCAATACTTTAACTGTCCCGCTTTCATCTTTAACAGTCATTTTAACGGTGTAAATGCCAGCGGCTGCATAAGTATGGCTGGGGGATAATACTGTACTTGTCCCATTATCGCCAAAATCCCATGTCACTGTTGTCGTGCCTAATGAGTCGCTAACCACTCCCGTAAAACTGACAATTTGATTATCTTTAGTGTATGAAAAATCAATGTTGATATTGCTTTGTATTGTTAAATCCACAGTCGTTGATTTTTCTTGGCCTATGGCGTCAGTCACGGTTAAGGCCACTTGATAATTACCTACTTGGGCATAACTGTGTGTTAACGTATTTAAGGCTGATGTGGTGTCATCCCCAAAATCCCACAGGTAGGTAAATGGCGCTACTCCCCCCTCAACATCCGATGAAAGAATGACATCAAAACCAGACACAGTATCAGTTGCAGTTACCGTTATTGGTGAACCAAGTATTATTGTTTTAAGTACTGTTGTTTGTGCGCCAGAAGTGTCAGTTACTTTCAATGAAATATCACGGCTTCCTGTACTGCCATAGGTATGAGTTGGGTTTGGTATGCTTGCGGTTGTACCGTCACCAAAGTCCCATAAATACTCGGTAATTTGATAACTCGAAATCGTTTTATTCATGAACGACACACTCAAACCATCACGATTGTCAACAATCTCACTCGTCAGCAGTATTTCATCTTTTGATAAAGACAAGCTTGCACTATTACTGTTACTGTCCTGTTGAGTAATCAACAAGTTAATGCCCCATAACGGTATTTGTGTGCCGCTTTGTAACTGTCCTTTACTGGTGTAATCGACGGCGTCATTAAATATACTTATTGCAGCTAAGTGACTATCCCCTGATACATCTGTTTGTGGATATAGACTAAACGCCGCATCACGAATTTGACGACCAGTGTCCCCGGGTCTAATTAGTGTTTGATCTGCGTCTATAACTGAGATAAAACCAAATCCAGCATGCTCACTAGAATTGTTATTCGTATAGGCTTCATTGCGATACCATACAATGACGCCAGGTTCGTAACGCTTTGTCTTTAAGCCAAGATCCAATTTTTCCTGTGAGCGCAATTGTAAATAATAGTAATCTGGCGCCGTGTCTTTGTAGGCGGATATTCTGCTAAAACTAACTTGACCATTTTGTGCTGTTTGCGCTGTCTCTAATTCAAAATCTTCTACTAGGTGAGTTTGTGATTCATAAACTAATCCAATATTATCTAATGCGAGTCCGAAACCACCGACAGCAGGATCCGTCACATAATCAACATTAAGTTCTACCGTTTGGTTACGATAACTAGATATATCAAACGTCAGTTCTGTCCATGGGGTACCTGTAATCGACCCGGTTATGAAATTGTTTGCTCCTGAAATGTTGGGTGAATTCACAACAGTATACTGATTTGACAACGGTTGACCGTTGATTAATACCTGTGCGTAATCATAGCCTTCTTCGATATCCCATTTAGCCCATAAAGATAGGGACACATTAGCAACATCTGGCACATCGATTGACTTTGCATAACGATAATGAGTTTGATCTTTATGTGCTGCTAGCAGTTGATAACTGCCTTGCTGCGGCTGACCAAAGAGCTCTTTTCGCAGTGGTAATTCAATTTTCACCTGATTAACTCCAGTATCATGATTACTGGCTTGTTGTAGCGATATATCCACTGCACTTGCCGTTAAATCACTGGCTTTAACGACTTGCTGATTAATCCAGTTACCACCAAAGGCTTGTTGCAGTTTTTCTCGCCCGAGTGGGCTAAACACAGTTGGTTGTGTGCCTCTAATTTCACCTAACCAACTGCCTGATGCCATCACAGACCAAGAACCTACTGGAGCGCCAATGATAGTCGACTCCAAATCATATTCGTCATCTAGGCCTAAATCATGGCCAAATTCATGAACAACAACGCCTGCGCCAGAGTCGATAGGCTGCACCGTATAGTTTTTAACTTTTACTGAACTGCCCGTTATCGCCGAATTTGCATCGGTTACTGAGAATCTATGCGACCAAATTGCGTTCGCGCCTAAGACTCCCCCGCCAGCTTCTTCGCCGATACTTGAATGTATTATCAATACATGATCAATTTCGCCATCTGGCTCGTTAAAATTCCCATCTTGATCGATGTCTCGCGGATCTTTTTTATCATAATCAACTAGATCAACGCCTCCTGTTGCCACGGCAGCTTCAATGGCTTCAACGACTAAGGCTTGTGCATTTTGATCATTTGTTCCGTCGCTATTTTTCCCATAAAACTCCGATGAGTTTTTCGCTCGATACCAACCAAACACGGCCCCTGAAAAGTCAAATGTATTACCTGACTCTTGAGCATAATACTGCTTCGCAGACATTAAGTTTTCACCATTGGGGCCAGAAAATCCGCTCGCCGAATATAACAAGTTTGTATAATGCTCTGGTGAATAATGTGGATAAAATAAATCAGTATCGCGGCTAGACAGTCGATTATTGTTGTATGGCAGGTCAGGAAAATCGATTAAAATGGCTAACACATTTACTTGAGTATTGGCTGTTACATTTGCCAGCTGTTTTTCAGCAGATTTTGACTTTATCAATTTATGACTTAACTTAGACGGCTGATAATTTTTAGGAAGCCGAAAATCACGTTTATTATTGCGCCTAAATTTATCAATGAATGCATTAACTTTTGCTTGTTTTTCATTCAAGGTATCTTGATCTGAAATCTCACCCCTTTTAGCCAGCCAATACGCGATTCGTTCCTGATTAATTAGAGCACTATCTAATGGTGCCTTGCTACGTTCAAGGGCTAATGCCATTGTCGGCGTAATCAGTGCGGCGCTAAGTAATAACGCTTTGTTTATTATTTGCATTTTTTAGCCATACCTTTTCTTTTATTAAGGATATAACGCTCAAGTTTTTGCAGCTTTTCGGAGTCTGTGTCAGCAGTATTTATCTCCCCTGAATCAATCAACATCGCAATTAATTTCGTTTTATCAACTACCGGCGGCATTTTTTTACAAACGCTTTTTATTTCATTGTTTGCGCTAGTAATTTCATTATTCGAATCTTGCGGCTGTTCCATAGGAGTTTGCAATTGATGACAGGCTGTAAGAGCAAGGCATACAGCAATAATAAGTGGTGTTTTCATGATGTCCCTAATCGGAGAATACGCTTAATGTTGGCGGTGATGATATAACGCGCCGTTTCGTTTTAATAGTTTATTACCAAAAACTCTATAAGTTGATGTCCCCTTTGCTACATTTTGTATACAATACTAAAAATTTTGAACCAATTAACAGTCCAAATATAGTAGGAACAGCAATGATTAATAATGGTATTGGCGGCTCAAGCCCACAAGAACAACTTTCCCTTTTAAAAGACATGACGCAGGGTTTTGATGCTCCAACGCATCAAGAGTACGAATCAAGAATTGCACGCGCATGTGTACTCATGAAAGAGAACAACATTGACGCTGTTTATTTAAATGCTGGCACAAACTTAAGTTATTTCACTGGCACACATTGGTATGCCTCAGAGCGTATGGTTGGTGCTTATTTAACAAACGAAGGCGAATTAACATATATTGCGCCGTGGTTTGAAGAAAGCACACTAACTGAGTTCATGATGATTAAAGCGCCTGTTGCAACCTGGCATGAACATGAATCTCCAACGCAATTGTTTGTATCTTTAATGATGAAGTTAAATGCTAAGAACGTTGCTATCGATGAAGCAACAGCTTTCTTTATCGTTGATGGCATCAACCTAGCTGCTAAGGCGCAAGATTACAGTTTAACTTTGGTTAACAGCAAGCCAGTAACAGCGGGCTGTCGTATGGCTAAATCTGCAACTGAAATCGCCTTAATGCAACAAGCTAAGAATATGACGATGGAAGTGCATAAAGCCGCTGCAAGAATTTTAAAGCCTGGCATCAGCACGACCGAAGTAAACGCGTTTATCAATCAAGCACACAAAGCGGTTGGCGCTAAAGGTTCGTCTTTTTGTATCGTTCTATTTGGCGAAGCAACGGCCTACCCTCACGGCGTTAAAAATCCTCAAATCTTAAAAGAAGGCGACATGGTGTTAATCGACACTGGTTGTTTACTTCACGGTTACAACTCAGATATCACGCGTACTTTCGTATTTGGCCAGGCAACTGACAAGCAACGTAAAACGTGGCTTGACGAAAAGAATGCTCAAATCGCAGGCTTCAATGCTGCTGTGATTGGTCAGCCTTGTGAAAACGTTGATATTGCTGCCCGTGGGTATTTAGAGAAACAAGGATACGGACCTGACTATCAAGTGCCAGGGCTTCCGCATCGTACTGGACATGGTTGTGGTTTAGACATCCACGAATGGCCTTACCTTGTTAAAGGTGATATGACGCCTTTAGCAACTGGGATGTGTTTCTCAAATGAGCCAATGTTATGTCTTTACGGCGAGTTTGGTGTACGTTTAGAAGATCATTTCTATATGACTGATAACGGACCTAAGTGGTTTACAGAACCGGCTCACTCAATTGATGACCCTTTTGGTTACAATGCGTAGTTAATTCTGGCAATAAAAAAGAGGCTAACGCCTCTTTTTTTTTACCTTTTATATCTCGGTGTTACTACATCTGCCATGCATAACTAAATTTAGCAAATACAGTACGTCCTGTACGCTCCACTCGCGCTAAATCATCATCCTGATGGCCTTTATCAGCATAACCAACAAAAACTAACGTCTGTGGGTTCACTTTATATGAATACAATAACTGTGTGTTAAAGCCTTTGTATACAGCATCATAATCACTTGGCTTATTGTATAATGTTAGATCTCTTTCAACATTTACGTGCTGTAGTACTAGCCTTACCGAACTTTTTATATCGAATTGATATGATATTTTTGCATCAGCAGATATTGCCGTAAAGAGCGTCTGGTCATCGATATCCAGTTCTCTAAAGTTATAATCAAGCTCAAGGGCTAGTTGGTGAGTTGGTTCCCAGCTAAGGCTACCTTCCATAACTAAAATGTCACCCAACTGACTATTAGCGAAATCGATTTGTTTACCCGCTCTTGCAAAGCCACTTACCGTAACTTTTGCTGTAGGTCTGATACGAGCATGACCCATAACTTGCTCTTCTTTAAAGATTTGGCCATCGTAGAAGTAATTACGAACCACAACCCCCATATTACTAAAGAACTGATGACGACCTCGTAAATTCAAGTGAATTTCAGCTTCTTCTTCTAACATATTTCCGTTTTGATCTTCGGTGCGATCAATATCACCGAATACACCCCAACGGTTTAACCAATCATTTTTTTCACCATACCAGCGATATTCACCGCCCGTATAAAACTTTTTAAAATTTGAACGTCCCATGAAACCTAAATCGGCGCGGAAATCTTTACTAACGTCGTTGTAACCTGCTTTTAGATTAAAGTCCTTAGTTTCTCTTCTTATATCTAACGAAATCGCGTTACCTTGCTGACTTTTAGCCACATCAAAATCTTCAACTATTTCATTAGGGTTATCTGAATCTGACCATACAGCCTGATAAGTAAGTCTATCTGTATCGTTGAACCAATGGCTACCATCAATGGACGCTACTGTATTTTTATAATCTGATGACTGTCTGTTGGTGATATGCGCCCCAATACTTGAGCGTTCACCGACATCCATCTTGTAGCGCATAATAGCAATATCTGATTTTTCTTTAATAGTTGCTACACTCGATCCATCATTACCTGGCATCAAGAAATTGGTACTTTCATCATTAGCTATTAATGCCGCATAAGCATGGTCGCCTGTTTTGCCCGTTAACTTAACCCCATAATCAGGCCTTGCTATGTTTCGAGTGTGAACAAGATTAAAACGTTGCGAGTTAAAATAATCTGCACCGTCTAAAAAGAATGGACGTTTTTCTTCTACAAATAATGAGAATGTATTGTTTACGTCTAACTGCGTTGAATCGGCTTCAACTTGAGAAAAATCAGGATTGATTGTTGCGTTAAGCACCATATCTGGTGTTATACCCCAACGTAAATCCACTCCTGGCTCTGTTTTTAAGCTACCATTGTTCCATTCATCTTCTGTTGGCTCTCTGGTATCATTACGGTTCGCCGTAATTGTTGGTGTAATTTGAATATTCTTGCTGGGAGTAATATTTTCAAATCCGACAATGGAATCAAACTGACAAATACTACATGTCTTTGACTTATCACCATCATAGTTCGCAAACTGGTATCTATTGTCTCTAGGGTATGTTCGCATCAGACCCAAGTTCCACGTTAATGGTCCTTCTTGTTCAGGAAATCGCAGTGCCTTAAATGGAATGCTCATTTCAACAACATAACCGTCTTTATTGATCTGTCCAGCACTCTCCCAAATAGCGTCCCATGAAGCATCTTCACGCCATCCGTTGTTCTCTTCAGCTCTTAGATCGCCTTGCACACCAAATGGGTTAACAAAGAATTCATAAGCACTTCTATTATCATTAAACGTATCGATGATAATGCCAGACCAATCATCTTGGAACATCCAGTCTCGATTGGATAGGTTTGCCACTATATCCTCTGGATTAGGATCACTAGCAATAATGGCTACATGAAGACTTTCACCATCTTCATAAATATAAGCCACAGTTTTCACTCTCGCAGCTGTTTTATCATTAGGCTCTATTTCATATTTGAGCTCAATCATTTGCGCTTTTTTCCAATGCGCTTCATCCATTTTACCATCAACAACAATACCTTGTTTCAGATGAGGAATGGATACTTGTTGCGCATTAGCCACAGGGGCTAATAACAAAGAAGTGGCGAATAATGAAGATATAATTGGCAGTGGCCTAATCGAAGAAACAGTCATAAGTAATTCTCTAGAGTAATTAGCGACAAGGTTAATGTGTGTTGCCTTAAAAATATAGTTACAAACTGCAACAAAGTGTTTCATTGTCCCTTAGGTCAACCACTTACATCATTCTTAAACGTATCCTACCTAAAGACAGAAATATGCATTTCTATCTGCGTTGGGTATAATACAAGGGCATTACCTATTATTTAACAAGGACATCGGCCATGCACAGAACCATTGCATTGATTACAGGCGGCGCAAAGCGTCTCGGAGCAAATACAGCAAAACATTTACATGCCCTAGGGCACACCGTTGTTATCCATTTTAATCAATCTCATGACGCCGCGCATGCCTTGCAACAACAGCTTAATGCGCTCAGGGAAAATTCAGCTTTTATATATCAAGCCAAT
>Ga0209292_1002069_pt1 | contig 23605 bp, 13 predicted proteins | sample GOMGulsemesocosm_2_FD_184634 | JGI IMG/M metagenome (GOLD analysis project Ga0209292, IMG submission 184634) | Methane-oxidizing microbial communities from mesocosms in the Gulf of Mexico - GOM9C Gulf of Mexico (SPAdes) (version 2) | ecosystem: Environmental > Aquatic > Marine > Cold seeps... | reverse complement strand
CAAGGTTATTCTGAATCATTAGCATGATTGCCTTTGCTTGCTTACACTTTCCAGGATATTCCTTTATTGGTCTAGCCTTCATTTCGTAATCTGGGCGAAAACGGTACATGTAAATTCTACCGTAATCATTTAATTCAGCTAAAAACTCTTTAGCTAACACCTTGTGGTGCTCAGGTTTAAAATAACGTAACGCATTTTGTAAGGCTAATTTCTTCTCTTCATCAGATAGAATTTCTTTACGTTTTGGTGCGTGATTAATAGTTGTTTCGTATGCTTTTATTGAAGGTAATTCGTTTGGGATACCTTGTTTTATTTGTTGTTTAAAACTTAATATAGTTGTAGTTTCCATGTTGTAATTTTCAAATATTATTAATGTGTTGCATGAGTGATTGAGCAACTGTTGGAGCTCATTTCTATTGTCATGCTGAGCTTGTCGAAGCATTTGACAATAGAAATAGCGACTTGTGAAAGCACGACTTTTTATGGCGTAAAAAGACACGCCCAAATATAAACTATGGATAACGGATATCAACCCTGTGATATTTGCTATATATAGCAATTTTATATTTCAGTAGTTGAAAATCCATTAATACTTCTTTTTTGTAGTGTTTGTTTTTTTATCGAATCCATATGGGCAATGTCTGCATCCACTTTCACAACAATAGCCTCTTTTTAAGTGGTATTGTTCAGTGAAGCATTTGTAACCTTCAGGAGTTAAATAATAATCTCCTTCTTCTAATGGAATTCTCTTTTTAATCATTATAATCACAAATATACGGGAATTTTGGTTTGATTATTGTTTCTGTTTGTATATGATTTTACTTTGTAAGTATATAATTCCTAACGGATATAGCTGTATTGCATTATACCCGTTTATTTTCTTGAAAGATAATAAACAAAAAGATGACGTGATATTGTTAAATCATGAGCGAATTCACATAGCACAACAGAAAGACTTGTTGGTGTTGTTTTTTTATATTTGGTATGTCATCGAATTTTTAATTCATGAAAATTGGAATACAGCATATAAAAATATTTCTTTCGAACGTGAAGCTTATGATAAAGAAAACGAACTTAGCTATATAAAAAAAAAACGCCCTAAGTGGGCGTTTTTGAGATATGTTTAAAAAGGAAGTGCACTTTTTTTTGTAGATCAATTGACCTTTTTGAGGTCTTTATTTTCTTGCTCTATCGGATTTATTAGCGTTATAGCTTTTCGATACTTTTACTTGTTTTGATTTACTAGGAACAATCCTTTTTTGCCCTTTAGGGAAGCGTATGTCTACATGTTTTGAAGCTAATTTACCATCAGTATATCGATCAGCTCTTGTTGCTGTTAAGCTCCATGAGAAAGATACATTTGTATGTCCTCCTTGTAATTCTTTAACACGAAAACCTTTATCAGATTTATGAGTTACATAAACCCCTTTACAATCACCTTCTAATTGAATAAAGACCTTTAAAGGGTGTTTTTTGTCTACAAATATATTTTTAGATAAAATAGGGTCGATTTTTATATAAGCTTCACCATTTGTTAATTTGCCAACACCATAATCTTGAAATATTATTTCTGGTGTCTCTGGGCAAAATAAAACTCTATCTTCGTTTTCATTATCTTTTACGATTGTTGAAACTGAGCCAGGTCCTTGAATTTTAAAATCCGTAGCTCCGTCATTAAAACCAACAAAAGCATAATCACTTCCAGTACCTCCATCAAAATACCCTCCATAGTCATATGAACCAGTGTTGTCATAACCAGCTATTCTAGCCGTAGCATAAACTGTTCCTCCAAAACCTTCTTCAAAATATCCTCCTTGTGCATTTAAACTTCCGGTAGTCGTAGACCCAAAAACACCAGCCTCATCACCAGTTGCTACTACTCCTACATTCCATCCATCTTGAGAGGAAAAACCAGCGGCAGTTCCCGTTCCGTCAAATGCTCCTCCAGAATTCATGTTTGTACCTGTGGCTATAGTTGCTGTACGACCATATATCCCTGAGTTATTTTGACCAGTAGCGTAACCATTAACGGGGTAAATACCTGCTGCACCAGTAGAAATGAACATATCTATTGTTGGAAAAGGAGATGGTTGTCTAATATAAACATGGTTAGTGCTAGCAGCAACAGTAAATATACTTGATTCATCGGCAGATTCTATTCTGAAGTTGTAGTTGTTATCTGAAGTTTCATTAAAAACTGTTTCTGAAGTACCAACTCTTACTCTTTCTAAACTGTTAGCTTTTATAACGATATCTTGTGCATCTGTAGTACCAATAAAGTTGGTTCCTGCAGTTGTTCCTGCGTTTCCGGTTAGAGACCAGTCAGCACTTACAGCTGCTCCTAATCTAATCCATAAAGAACCATCATTATAATAAAATCCTGGAGTAACATCACCAGCTGTTGCTGTATTGTAAACAGTCATTCCTGCTACATCTGTACTTAGTGGATTCGGGTTTGTTGTGTTTGTTAATGCAACTCTTGGAAGTAGTAATCCTCTTGTGGTACTTGTAATGTCTAATTCTGCATCTGCATTAGGGCTAGTTGTTCCAATTCCTACTTGAGCGTTTGAGAAAATAGGGGTGCTTAATAAAATTGCACATAGCAATTTTACGAACTGTTGGGTGACAGTGTTCATAATCTTTCGGGTAATTAATTTGTTAATATCGGGTTGTTTGATTCTAAGAATCAGGCGAATATAAAAAAAAATTAACATTTGATAGATATATTGTGTATATATTTTTGATTAAATACAAATAAACCGGATTAAACGTATGTTTAGTCGATGTTTTGAGTTTTAGGTTAGATTTAGCGAAGATAAGTGCCGTTTATAGTTGTTCACTTATGTAATATTATTACTATGATAAATGTATAAGTAAACCAAAAGCGGGTATCAAATTAATGATACCCGCTTTTGGTTTACTAATTTAGGATGTTTTTAGAACACCACTTTCTTAGTTAAAGATCTTCCGTCTTTTAATTCAATAGTTACTAAATATGTTCCAGTACTAAAGTTGTTTGTGTTAATACTGTACTCAGTAACATTTAAGTTTCTGTTGTTTGTTAACAAACGTCCGTTAACGTCATACATAGTAAAACTTTTTATGTTACTAGTATTAGATACTGCTGTTACTTGATTGTTAGCTGTGAATATAGAAAGCTCATTATTTGTAATAACATCTTCAATATCAAGCAAACTATTTTCATCAGTATAACGCAATACAAAACGATTTTCTTGTACACCACTATCTGCATCAAAGGTATATGGAGACCTTCTTAAATCATGAATGATACCTAATTCTTTATCTTCTAAATAAATTCCTTGATTGTCATCTTCAAATAATCCATCCAAACTGTTTATTGCGAAGGTATATGTTCCACTTGATGGTAATAATGCTTCCAAATCAACTTTATCAGTATCTACAAAAGGAACAGGTCTTCCTTGAATTAATAGTTTATGATCATCTGCTTTAGAATATAATCTAAAGCCAGTTTTATTAATGTTTGTAGCATCAAATAATCTGTCTTTACCTTCAGTAGCTCCAGTAACATATCCGATAAGGATTCTGTTATATTGATTGTTAGGAGCAGTAAGGTCTAGCCAAATTCTGTGTTTTTCAGTCACATCATTAGCATTTATGTTGCTATCTTCAGTTCTGTAAAAGTCAGCATTTCCATATGTTCTGTCACGCATTGTGTTGTCAAAAGTTACTACTTCAGAAGTAGCTCCAGTATCTTCCATTGTAACAAAGAATCCTTGACCAGCTGCAATGTTACCACTAAATACTCCAGCTCCACTAGAGGCTCCTACAGAATTGTAAGAAATGTAATCAGCAATTGTATAGTTAGCACCATAATCTGCGTAAAAAGGATCAGCAATAGCTGCACTAGGTGAAGTACCATGTGTCCAGATATGTACAGCACCTTCTATTGTTGTATTTGCAGTCATAAAAGCTTGTGCGTCAATAGCAGAAGGATATGGGTTACCAATTAAATTTAAATTATCGTCATTTTTAGTAACCATAAGTGCTGATGGTCCAGCGTAATCAGCTCCTGTGTATGTTCCTCTTGTAATGGTGCTTGTTACTGTACCATTGTTAGGTACACCACTTAATGTAGCGGTATAGTTTTGAAAGGCAGTTGTAAAAGCATCAGGCCCACGAACAATATACCCTTTACCGTCAATCATATTTTCTGCTGTGTTTTGCCAGATACCAAAACCATTTGTATTTGCAGCTACAGTTGGATTCCAGTTCCAAATATACCCAGCACTAGTACCAGGTGATACACTAGTTACTGGAAAGTTAGCAACTGGTGAAGACCAGAATACATAATCAGTTTGTCTGATGTTAGCAATACGTTTCATGTCAATGTCACCTGTATTGGCTATATAATCAACATGAGCTTGATCTTGAACTTGGATTAAACTTCCTTCACTTTCAAGAGTAAATGCTCCAGTAGCATCCACATCTACAAAGTTTTGTACCGTTACTGTTCCATTAGGTTGTACATCTAAAGTACCACCATTTTGAACGTTAAGGTTGTATGCATCACCATCGATACCACCAGCGATATTAGCACTATAAGTATCAGGTATGATTACACAATTGGCAGAAGTTGGTACTCCAACAGGTGACCAGTTGTTCGGGTCATTCCAATCATTAGTAATTCCCATAAAGTACTTTGTACGGTTTTGTAGTGATACAGAACCAGATGCTGTACATCCGTTAGCTAAAGTTACCGATGCAGAGAATGACCAAGTACTTGATGATTGTAATTCTGCAGGACTAGGTACTACATAAATTACGTTTCTATTATCACCAGTATAAGGTATTGATCCAGCGGCATCTTCAAATATTTGCACTCCTGGAGGTTGTGTCCAAGTTGCTAGTGGATTAATTGTATTGTTACCATATAGTTGAATGTTATCAACAGCAACACCATCACCCCAGTTTGAAGTATAGTATATTCTAACTCTTAAGTTAGCTTCTCCTGCAAAAGCAGATAAATCATAAGTTAAGAAATCGAAATTTGAACCATATCCAACATCGTCAGTGATGTTATCAATTAAGTTTGGCCAAGTAGCCCCGCCATCAGTTGATACTTCTATTCTAATTTCTTCAGGGACAGTTAAGTTGTAACGTGAGAAGTACATGTTTAAGTCAAGTGTTAAGTTGATGTATGTACTTGCGTCAACAACAGCTGATATCAATTCATTTTCAGTTAGTGCTGCTCCAGTATCAGCATTAGTCATTACAAAACTGTTAGTTCCAAATCCTGATGATACAGCAGGAAACCATACGTTTTCAGAAGGCACAAAAACACTTGTTTGTGATTGCCATTCAGATACGGCATCTTGAGCACCTGTATTCGATGTAATATTATTTTGAGTAAATGTTCCCATTCCTCCTTCAAAATCTTCGTCAATTAAATATCCAATTTGAGTAGTTGATGCAGCAGATATTTGAATAGGAGGATTGTTTTCACCACAAATTAATGGGGTAGAAGGTGTAAAGGTTAAGGTTGCAGGAGCATTTAAGAAAGCAATAATACGCTCTCTTTCATAGGCTTCACAAGTTCCGTTGTCAGCTGCTACCCAGTATACTGTATTTGTGGCAATAGCTGGAGTAGTCCAGTCCCCTGTAAATGTTTCAGCAAGTTCTGCTCCACCCGTTTCGTTTGCATACCAGTGAAAACTAGTTACATTTCCTGCACCAGTTACACTTAAATCAACAGGTTCACTTACACCACAAGCTTCTCCATTAGTAATAGCTGTAATTTGTGCATCACAACGTGATACAACGTCAAAAGTGTAATCTTCTGCTTCACCATATTCAGTATATAATCCATTAGTATCAAAAATTTCACAGGCATCAAAATCATAAGCATATGACTCAGTTCCACCTCCAGTATAGCTATTATACATACGAATTCTAAGTCTGTAAGTTCCTATAGGTTGTGCTAATGGTACTACATAACCAAAAGTCGTTGAAGTGGTACCAATTCCTTCAGAATCATATACTTCTTCCGTTACTTGATCAAATGTTCCGTCTTTATTCCAGTCAATCCAAGCTTTAAGATGTCCTCTTGATCCACCAGCAACATATACATTCATTCCTTCACCTTGTTGTTGTACAGAGTTAGCAAGTCCAGTATAGTCGTGGTAACCACCAGCCGTATAATTAGTTCCAAAATTAGAAACGTCATTTAGTGTTCCTATAAATTCTACATCATCAATATAACGTGTTGTAGCCACATTTATAGTAGAAGGCGTACAGTAAGAGACTGTACCAGTAGTATCGTTTCCTGTTAAAGGAGATGTTGTTAAATAATCTGGTCCTCCAGTACAAGCTGAGTTAAATGAATATATAAAGAAATAATATGTCGTTGTTGGGTTTAATGAACTAGCGGTAAAACTAGTGTCTCCGTCTACATCAATTACCGTATTACCAGCGCCAACTGTTCCGCCAACTGTATATGTAGTTGTGTCATTCGGAGCTGGAGAAGGAGCTACACCTGTGGTGTTAGCAACTACTAAATAATAATTAGGGGTAGGAGCGGCTGCAGTAAAAGTACCACTTATTACAGTTCCAGATACTGATAAACTTAAGCCAGTTGCTTGTGCAGTAGGTTCACTACATGGCCCAGGAACTGCAACGATTACATTATAATCTTCTGCTTGTCCGTATCCACTACCAGGAGTACAACCGTCAGTTGCGTATACAGGTGTAGTATCATAACGTTTTATAACACGCATAGTAGTTGTACCTACAGTAGCTCCAGCTGGCACAGCAATTGTGTTGGTAGTAGGAGTACCTGTACCATCATTAGTATCTATTGTTCCTATTTCGTAACGTTCGTCTGTATTGTTAAAAGCATTATCTTGATTCCAGTCAACAAAAACTGTTATTGAAGCTGTAAAAGCGCCCCCCGTATCTCCGTTTACAGAAATAGGATAGGATCCTCCTTGTAATACATTTGCCGTATCACATAAAATTTCATGATCACCACCAGCAGTACCTGCAGCGGTTGTATTGTTAATTCCTGCAAAAGTTACATTAGTTATGGCTTCTATTGCAGTAGCATATGTAATGCCACAGTATGCTGAAGCAATAGTATAAGTGATGTCTACTTGTCCGTCAGCACCATTACCTCCACTACCTTGTTCACCACCACCACCACCAGCGCCAATTGCACCACCAGTACCACCATTTCCATTCATATTCCCAGTACCTCCAGTACCTCCACCTGGTCCAGCACCGTTTCCACCGCTACCTCCAGAGTTTCCACCTCCAATAGCTCCGTTACTTCCGTTGGTGTTAGTTGTACCGCCCGAAGCGATTCCTTGGTTAGCTGGGTTAGAAGTTCCTTCAAAAATACCTCCTTGCCCTCCACCAGCAGTTAAGACTGGTGAGACAACCGTTGTATCTCCACCATCTGTTCCATCACCGACACTTCCTGTACCTCCAGCACCAACTGTAAAGTCGATTACTTGACCTGCAGTTACTGCAATCGTAGTTGTGGTATATGATCCACCACCACCACCTTGGCCTCCATCTTTATTAATGGTACCACCACCTCCAGCACCACCGGCACCCCAAGCTTCAATTGTGATTGAAGACACTCCACAAGAAGGAACTGTCCAAGAATAGACTCCTGCTCCAGTACTTGATACTGTAGTTTGGCTATAGTTGTAACTAAAGGTTAGTAAAAGAATAAAAAACGAGGCCTTTTGAAGAAAGGACTTTCGGGTAAAGTTTTCCATGGGTAAAATATGTTATTCTGTCATTTATTTGACAGGTATTCGGGTAAATATTGTTGCAAATGTAAAAAAAGCTGAGTATTTTGTATAAATCTAGCGCATATATTCGCTATAATGCAATAAAACCCGATGAACGACATGTTTTTTGCGAGCAACCTAAGTTGAAACGCTAAAAAATCAGTTAAGATGTTGACCCATAGATGAGTAGAAGTCGTTTTATTTTCCTAGAATCTGCGTAATTTGTATTTTACCTTGTGTGTTATTTACTGTAATATGTTGTTAGTGAGTGTGTGAGGGAAAGGTGTTTTTTTTTTGATTCTTTTCTAAAAACCAAAAAGCGGATATCATTCAATGATATCCGCTTTTTGGTTTAATTGTTTATGATGTTTTTTAGAAGACAACTTTCTTAGTTAAAGATCTTCCGTCTTTTAATTCAATAGTTACTAAATAAGTTCCAGTGCTATAGCTGTTTGTGTTTAGGCTGTACTCAGTAACATTTAGGTTTCTGTTGTTTGTTAACAGACGTCCGTTAATATCATACATTGTGAAACTGTTTATGTTACTCGTATTAGATACTGCTGTTACTTGATTGTTAGCTGTGAATATAGAAAGTTCATTGTTTGTAATAACATCTTCAATATCAAGCAAACTATTTTCATTAGTGTAACGCAATACAAAACGATTTTCTTGTACACCACTATCTGCATCAAAGGTATATGGAGAACTTCTTAAATCATGAATGATACCTAATTCTTTATCTTCTAAATAAATTCCTTGATTGTCATCTTCAAATAATCCATCCAAACTGTTTATTGCGAAGGTATATGTTCCACTTGATGGTAATAATGCTTCCAAATCAACTTTATCAGTATCTACAAAAGGAACAGGTCTTCCTTGAATTAATAGTTTATGATCATCTGCTTTAGAATATAATCTAAAGCCAGTTTTATTAATGTTTGTAGCATCAAATAATCTGTCTTTACCTTCAGTAGCTCCAGTAACATATCCGATAAGGATTCTGTTATATTGATTGTTAGGAGCAGTAAGGTCTAGCCAAATTCTGTGTTTTTCAGTCACATCATTAGCATTTATGTTGCTATCTTCAGTTCTGTAAAAGTCAGCATTTCCATATGTTCTGTCACGCATTGTGTTGTCAAAAGTTACTACTTCAGAAGTAGCTCCAGTATCTTCCATTGTAACAAAGAATCCTTGACCAGCTGCAATGTTACCACTAAATACTCCAGCTCCACTAGAGGCTCCTACAGAATTGTAAGAAATGTAATCAGCAATTGTATAGTTAGCACCATAATCTGCGTAAAAAGGATCAGCAATAGCTGCACTAGGTGAAGTACCATGTGTCCAGATATGTACAGCACCTTCTATTGTTGTATTTGCAGTCATAAAAGCTTGTGCGTCAATAGCAGAAGGATATGGGTTACCAATTAAATTTAAATTATCGTCATTTTTAGTAACCATAAGTGCTGATGGTCCAGCGTAATCAGCTCCTGTGTATGTTCCTCTTGTAATGGTGCTTGTTACTGTACCATTGTTAGGTACACCACTTAATGTAGCGGTATAGTTTTGAAAGGCAGTTGTAAAAGCATCAGGCCCACGAACAATATACCCTTTACCGTCAATCATATTTTCTGCTGTGTTTTGCCAGATACCAAAACCATTTGTATTTGCAGCTACAGTTGGATTCCAGTTCCAAATATACCCAGCACTAGTACCAGGTGATACACTAGTTACTGGAAAGTTAGCAACTGGTGAAGACCAGAATACATAATCAGTTTGTCTGATGTTAGCAATACGTTTCATGTCAATGTCACCAGTATTAGCAACATAATCAACATGAGCTTGATCTTGCACTTGAATTAAACTTCCAGTGTCTTCAATAGTAAAAGTTCCTGTAGCATCTACATCTACAAAGTTTTGTACTGTTACAGTACCAGTAGGTTGTACGTCTAAAGTACCGCCATTTTGAACATTAAGGTTATACGCATCACCATCAATACCACCAGCAATATTTGCGCTATAAGTATCTGGTATAATTACACAATTGGCAGAAGTTGGTACTCCAACAGGTTTCCAGTTGTTCGGGTCATTCCAATCATTAGTAATTCCCATAAAATACTTTGTACGGTTTTGTAATGAAACTGATCCTGTTGCAGCACATCCGTTAGCCAACGTTACCGATGCAGTGAATGACCAAGTACTTGATGTTTGTAATTCTATAGGACTAGGTACTACGTAAATTACATTTCTGTTATCACCAGTATATGGTATTAATCCAGCAGCATCTTCAAATATTTGCACCCCTGGAGGTTGTGTCCAAGTTGCTAATGGATTTATGGTATTGTTACCATATAGTTGAATATTGTCTACAGCAACACCATCACCCCAGTTTGAAGTATAGTATATTCTAACTCTTAAGTTTGCTTCTCCAGCATATGCATCTAAATTATATGTAAGGAAATCAAAGTTTGAACCATAACCAACATCGTCAGTGATGTTATCAATTAAGTTTGGCCAAGTAGCCCCGCCATCAGTTGATACTTCTATTCTAATTTCTTCAGGGACAGTTAAGTTGTAACGTGAGAAGTACATGTTTAAGTCAAGTGTTAAGTTGATGTATGTACTTGCATCAACAACAGCTGAGATCAGTTCATTTTCTGTTAAGGCAGCTCCAGTATCAGCATTAGTCATTACAAAACTGTTCGTTCCAAATCCAGAAGACACAGCAGGAAACCATACGTTTTCAGATGGCACAAAAACACTTGTTTGTGATTGCCATTCAGATACAGCATCTTGAGCAACGGTATTGGATGTAATATTGTTTTGAGTAAATGTTCCCATTCCTCCTTCAAAATCTTCATCAATTAAATATCCAATTTGCGTAGTTGACGCCGCAGATATTTGTATAGGGGGATTGTTTTCGCCACAAATTAATGGGGTAGAAGGGGTAAAGGTTAATGTTGCTGGTGCATTCAAGAAAGCAACAACACGCTCTCTTTCATAGGCTTCACAAGTTCCGTTATCTCCAGCAACCCAGTATACTGTAGTTGCTGCAATTGCAGGAGTTGTCCAAGCGCCAGTAGGTGTGTTTGCTATAGGAGCTCCTCCAGTTTCATTTGCATACCAGTTAAAAGAAGTTACATTTCCAGCACCAGTTACATTTAAATCAACTGTTTCAAGTACTCCACATCCTTCACCGTTGGTAATACTAGTTATTTGTGCATCACAACGTGTTACTACATCAAAAGTATAATCTTCAGCTTCACCATATTCTGTATAACCAGCTTCTGCATCAAAAATTTCACAGGCATCAAAATCATAAGCATAAGATTCAGCTCCGGCACCAGGAGCGCTTGTTTTATAACTGTTATACATTCTAACTCTTAATGTATATGTTCCAATAGCTTGTGCTAAAGGGACAATATAACCGAAAGTTGTTGAAGTTGTACCAATTCCACCTGAATCATAAACTGTTTCAGTAGCATTGTCAAATGTTCCGTCTTTATCCCAGTCAATCCAAGCTTTAATATGTCCTCTTGAACCCCCGGCAACATAAACATTCATTCCTTCTCCTTGTTGTTGCACTGCATTAGCTAGTCCTGTATAATCTTGGTAACCTGTAGCGGTATACCCAGTACCAAAATTTGAGACATCATTTAAAGTTCCGATAAATTCTACATCATCAATATAACGTTCAGTAGCTGTATTTGTGGTTGAAGGAGTACAGTAAGAAGAAGCTACTCCTGTAGTTGCACTTCCATTTATTGGACTCGTGGTATAGTAAAGAGGTCCTCCAGAACAAATACTATTGTATGAAAATACAAAGAAGTAATATAGCGTTGATGGGCTTAAGGAAGTAGCAGAAAAACTAGTGTCTCCATCGATATCGACTACAGTGTTTCCAGCTCCTACGGTTCCACCAATAGTATAGGTAGTGGTATCTACTGGTGAAGGTGCTACACCTGTTGTATTCATAACTACTAAATAGTTGTCAACGGTAGGTACTGCTGCTGTAAAAGTCCCGAAAATTGATGTTCCAGAAGGTGTTAATATTAAACTTGTTGCTTGTGCTGTAGGTGTGCTACATGGTCCTGGAGCAGTTACATTTACAAAATAATCTTCTGTTTGTCCGTTACCACCACCTGTTTGACAAGGGTCACTAGAGTATCCGCCAAACCTATACATTATTCTTATTGAAGTAGTACCAATTGCTGCGGTAAGTGGTACGGTAATTGTTGAGTTTAATGTAACGGTATCCACTCCTGTAGATCCAGTTAAAATTCCAAGGTCATATATTTCATCAACATTATTTCCGAAAGTTCCGTTTTGATCCCAATCTACATATGCTCTAGCGTAAAAATCATTTGCACCTGCTGTATTACCTTTTAAAGAAATAGGAGTCACATCACCTAATAAAACAGCACCAGTATCACAAAAGTTTTCTTGATCAGGTGTTGCATTTAGTACTTCTGAAGTTGTATTATTAATACCTGCATAAGTAACATTTGTGATAGGCCAAACATCTGTATCATATGTTGTGCTGCAATAGGTTGAAGCTGTTGAAGTATAAGTAATATCTACTTGTCCATCAGCACCATTTCCACCAGATTTACTACCACCAGATTTGGTACCACCACCACCGGCTCCACCGATTGCAGTACCTGGGTTTCCGTTTCCAGATGCTCCAGCACCACCACTTCCAGGAGAAGTAGCTCCATCACCACCGTTACCGCTTCCGCCAGCACCGCCAGTTCCGTTTTGACCGTTTGTGTTTGTTGTTCCTCCCGTTGCAGTACCACCATTTGCTATAGTACTACTACTAACAAGTCCACCTTCTCCACCGCCAGCTGTTAAAGCAAGAATTGTAGAGTCAGTACCCGCTGTACCACTTCCGGTACCGCCATTACCACCAGCACCTACTGTGAAAGAAATAATTTGACCGGGTGTTACAGCTAGTGTAGCTGATGCGTAAGCACCACCACCACCACCAGCACCTCTAGTACCATTGAGATTATCTCCACCACCGGCTCCACCGGCTCCCCATGCCTCAACATCAATAGATGTTACATCACAAGGGACTGTCCAAGAATAGGTTCCAGATATTGTGGTTGAGTCTGTAGTTTGGCTAAAACCATAACTAGTAATTAATGATAAGATAATAAAGAAGGTATTCCTTATTAAAGACTTTCGGGTAGAACTTCTCATATTAGTAAGTGTTGTTAATTTGTTAAAAAAATAACATGAATTTCGGGATTCACAGTGGTCAAATATAGTTTTACATAGGGATATGTCAAAATAAAGCCCTGTTTTTTCGACATATGGGAAAAATACCCGTTGTACTACTGTTTTTTTCGGGTAACGTTTATGTTACCCGAATAAGATGTTAATTAACTGAGTTTTAACAACCTGTAAGTTATTGTGTTTCTCGCGCATTAAATAGTGATACCTATTTTGGGTAATATTGGACGGCTTATTCTTAAGAGGGTATTTGTTGAGTCTTTTTTGTAGAATTTTGATATTGTTATTTCTGTTTGGATTTGTTCTGTTGAAGTAGTAAACGATAAAATAAATGAATTAAGTAATTTCTTTGTAATATTGCTTATAATAATGTTTTTTAGGGTTAAGCGTCTTAAATTAGCTAGAACTCTAATACAGTAAACAATTCTTAATAGTATACTAAGTAAATTGATGGAAAGTTCGGAAGTTTCAAATGAAGTCATTGAATTAAAATTATTTAAAGGAGTTAATCATACTGTTCATCTAGCAGTAAAACGTGAAGATTTACATGGGGATGGTATTTCAGGGAATAAATTAAGGAAATTAAAGTATAATGTGGAGAGAGCTATAGCCGAAGGATATACTAAAATTTTAACTTTCGGAGGAGCATACTCAAATCATATTTTAGCAGCATCTTATATCAAAAAAAAATATGGAATTGATATAATTGGGGTTGTTAGAGGAGAAGAGTTGGCTGATAAAATTAAAGAGAACCCAACATTATGTAAAGCTCAGGAAAATGGAATGCAATTTCATTTTGTGTCGAGAGAAGCTTATAGAAATAAATCATCTTCTGAGTTTATTCAAAAATTGGAAGAGAAGTTTGGATCTTTTTATCTGTTACCAGAAGGAGGGACTAATGATTTGGCTATAAAAGGTTGTGAAGAGATATTAACTACTGAAGATGAGAAGTTTGAGTATATCTGTTGTGCAGTGGGTACTGGAGGAACGGTAGCAGGATTGATAAATGCAAGTACAGAAAATCAACAAGTAATAGGTTTTTCAGCTTTAAAAGGTGACTTTTTAAAAAATGACGTTACCGCATTGGTAGCCAAAAATAATTGGATTATTCAAACGGACTACCATTTTGGGGGGTATGCGAAAGTAACTTCTGAATTGGTGGTATTTATAAATGAGTTCAAGAAGAATACGGGGATTTTATTAGACCCTATATATAATGGGAAAATGATGTATGGTATATTTGATCTTATAAAAAAAGGCTACTTTCCGGAAAATACTAGTATTTTAGCCATCCATACGGGAGGGCTTCAAGCAATTTCTGGGATGAATATTTTATTAAAGAAAAAAGGACTGCCAACAATCAATAGTTAAAGGTAATTTAAATGATGAAAAAGATATTAATTTTAGTAAGCGCTATACTTATAGTGAGTTGTGGTTCGGCTAGGGTAGTAACCTCTAAAGAGGCTAATAAAAAATATAATGGAGTTATTGATAAAAATCAATCTTCAAACTCGTCAGAACCAACATCTACTTCAACAACAAGTACTGATGAAGCAACAGTTTTAAATCAAGTAATTCAGCCTCAGGTAAATGAAGCACCAGTAAACACAACAAATAAAGTTGCTATTTATGTGCATAAATACAAGAATATTGCACAATATGAAATGCAAAAATCAGGTATTCCAGCTAGTATTACATTAGCACAAGGAATTTTAGAATCAGGTGCTGGAAATGGTGATTTAACAAAAAGAGCGAATAATCATTTTGGAATAAAATGTCATAATTGGTCTGGGCAGAAAGTGTATCATGATGATGATAAAAAAGGAGAGTGTTTTAGAAAATATGCGCATCCTTCTGAATCTTTTAAGGATCATTCTAACTTTCTGACTTCTAGAAGTCGTTATGCGTCATTATTTAAATTAAATAAAAAAGATTATAAAGGATGGGCAAAAGGATTACGTAAAGCAGGCTATGCTACAGATCCTAAATACCCAGCTAAATTAATTAGTTTGATTGAACGTTATCATTTAAATGACTACGATACAATAATTCAGGTGGCAGAAACGAGTGCTACTGCACCAAAATTAAATAACTACACAATTAAAAAAGGAGATACCTTATATTCAGTGGCAAGAAAATTCAATTTATCTATTTCTGATTTAATGGATTTAAATAACATGAGTGATACGGCATTGAATATTGGGCAACAATTAATAATTAAATAGATGAGTGTTTATAAAAGAAGTAGTGCTTTATTTCATGAGGCAACTAAATACATCCCTGGAGGGGTAAATTCCCCTGTAAGAGCATTTAAATCAGTAGGAGGTGATCCTGTTTTTGTAAAAAAAGCTGAAGGAGCCTATCTATATGATGAGGATGAAAATAAATTAATCGACTATATAAATTCTTGGGGGCCAATGATTCTTGGTCATGCGAATAAAAAAGTTGTTGATGCAATTATTGAAAAAACTAAATTAGGAACCTCATTCGGTACGCCAACAGAAATTGAAACAGAAATTGCTAAACTGGCTGTTTCTATGGTGCCAAATATTGATAAAATAAGATTCGTAAATTCAGGTACTGAAGCTTGTATGAGTGCAGTACGATTGGCTAGAGGATTTACAGGTAAGGAAAAGATAATTAAATTTTCAGGATGTTATCACGGTCATTCTGATTCGTTTTTAATACAAGCAGGGAGTGGAGCAGTGACTTTTGGTTCACCAAATAGTCCTGGAGTAACTGAAGGAACAGCAAAAGATACTTTATTAGCTAGGTATAATGACATTGAAAATGTTAAAGAAGTAGTTGCTGCTAATCAAGGTGAAATAGCCTGTATTATTATTGAGCCAGTAGCAGGTAATATGGGTTGTATTCCGCCTAAGGATAATTTTTTGCAAAAATTAAGAGTTTTATGTGATCAACAAAACATATTATTGGTTTTTGATGAAGTAATGACTGGATTCCGCTTGGCTAAAGGTGGAGCGCAAGAATTATTTGATGTAAAGGCTGATATTGTTTGCTTTGGAAAAGTAATAGGTGGTGGTTTACCGGTTGGTGCATTTGCATCTCGTAATGAAATCATGAATCATTTAGCACCTCTTGGACCTGTATATCAGGCAGGAACATTGTCAGGAAATCCGTTAGCTATGGCTGCTGGTTTAGCTATGTTGCAACAATTAAATGAAGATTCAGAAATCTACACTCGTCTAAAAGATAAGACAGATTATTTACATAAAGGAATAAAAGCGGTTTTAGACAAAAAAGGTATTGCTCATCAAATAAATCAAGTAGGATCCATGATTTCTCTTCATTTTACTGAAAACGAAGTTGCTGATTTTGCTTCTGCTGGTGCAGGAGATAACCCACAGTTTAAAAAGTTCTTCCACGGAATGTTAGCAAATGGGGTGTATTTAGCACCTAGTGCATATGAAACATGGTTTTTGTGTGATGCCCTTAGTTATGACGATTTGGATGCTACCATTGCAGCATGTGACGCCGTTTTGTAGCAATCATAAAATAAAATGCACAAAAAAATCCGATTGAATATTCAATCGGATTTTTTTTATATAGTTGTGTTATCCTAATTAAGCTTTTTCTTAAGATTAATTTTTTGGTATTTAGCAAATTGCTTTTCAGATAAGATAGATTGCATTTTTGCATTGAAGTCTGCGATATACTCAGCTGCCTTTGGAGATGTTTTCCCTCCTTTTTCCATTGCTATATAATCAGCAGCAGCAGTACGTAACGCATTAATTTTACGGTTACGTAACATGTGAGCATTGTAAATAGCTCTTTGGTTAGTTCCGTCTAAATTGTATGTTTTAGATAATTCGTTTGCAAACGTTTTAGCATTAGCACTTAAGTTATGTTTGTTGGTTTCTTGAGCAAAAGTAGCATCAGTACCTAATAATGTAATTGCAAAAAAAGCAATAACTGCGATAATCTTTTTCATAATATGATTTTAATTTATTTAAGGATTAATAATTTTAAAGGCCCTAAAATAAGTAAAAAAACTAATATTATTAGGATTATGAATAAGAAGTATTCAAATAGAACTCACTATTGTCTCATGTGCTGTTTTCTTTTTTTGTTATTAGAGTGTTTCTGTAAACGTTCCCATTTTTGAAATTGCTCCTCAGATAAAATTGACTTTACGTTGTTTTTCAAGACTATTTTTTTATCCAGTTGGGTATTCATTCGATTGAATTTTTCTTCTGATGATAGTTCGGTTTTTTTGCCTTCCGCTTTTTTCATAGCTTTTTTTCGGGCTTCCATTTGTTTCTTTCTATCTTTTACTACATCTAAATTTAAGGCATACATTTTATCTTGCTGCCCTTTGTTCAAATCTAATGCTAAGGTCATTTTTTTAGTTTTTAGTGTAGCAAGTTGCTCAGCAGTCAAGTCTTTCATAAACTCTTTTTTATGATGTTGCTTTTTTGCTTCACGATGCATAGGCTCTTGAGCAAATACACTAACGCTTAATATTAATAAAGCGACTACGAATAATTTTTTCATGATTTTGATGTTTTAAGTTATCTGTAGCTATGACTGTAAAAAAAAGAAAGGGTTTAATTGGTGCAATTTGTTAAACAAAAATCAATAATTAATAGGTGAGTATTTCTAAGGTAGTTTTATAAATGTCTTTGTTTGTGGCTTTGGCTTTAAGCCAAGCATAGAAGCTCATTACAAAAATATCTTCTTGTTTATTGTTTTTGAAATTAAAAGAGGTTTCTGTTTTGTTTAGAAATATTGGAGTAGTTTTGTTGTTATGTTTTAAATAAAGTTCTTCTATTAAAGAAATGAATGTTATTACTCTGTTTTGTTCAACGCTTTTAAGGTAGGCTCCATGTTTTCGTTTAAAACTTAAAATTCTGGATTCGACTAAACTTAAATGATCCAGTTCAATATGGATAAGAAGTTCAATAAGATTCTTTTTAATAAGCCATTCATTACCAGATTTTTGCTGGTACCAATTATCTGAATGGTAAAAGGTGTTAATGGTTTTTAAGGCTTGCTGATAATTTTTGTCATGAAAATGATACATGCACAAACACAAAATAATATCTAATTGTGATTCTAAATCTTGATGCTTTTTAACTAGATGTTTTTGAGCGATATTAATTGCTTTTTTGTTTTCATTACTGTAGTTAAAACATAAGGCTAAAAGGTTCTGATGTTTAAGAAGGAAAGTCTTGAAATACTTTCTGTTTTTCCCTGTCATTTCATTCATCATTTTTTGCAAATACTCAAAAGCCAATTCAAACTTCTTGTTTCTAAAATACATGTTGGCAATTAAATACAATACCTGTATATGATAATACAATTGTTTTTGCTTGTGTTGATGGTTTTCTATTTTCTCATAGGTGTTTATAAGGAAAGATTCTATGCTGTAATAGTCTTTACTGGCAAAAGCAGATATACTCGCAATACTTATTAATTGATATAAAGATTTAAAGGTAATAGATTGATTAATGTCTATTTGATATTCATTTAAAGCGGAGGTGATGACAGCATTAAAATCAATTGTCTTTTTCTGAAAAACAGAGATATTTATTTGTTCTCTTATCGTTGCATACACAATATTAAGTCGTTCTTCAGCTAAATAAGACTGTTGATTATTATTAAACTTAGTAATAATACTGTTTAGCGCTACTTTAGGAGAAGTATGCGCGTATTGAATTTGTGTGTGGTAAATTTCATTTAGAATAGGAAATAATAAATGATCTTGTGCCAAATATTCAGCTTTACTTAATATATGAAAGCCTATTTCATATTGCTTTCGTTGGAAAAAATTCCTAGCTGAAACAATATTTTTTATGAGAAGCATTTCTACATCATTCTCTTGTGCTAAATTGTTGGTAGCTACAAAATCCAATAAAGAATCATATAATCTTTTACGTAAGGCATGATAGGCGTTTTTATTATTCTGGTTATATATAGCAATGCAAATCGAGTCACTATCGGTTTCTCCACTAACCAATAAACGGAGTAATAATACGTTTTTGGTATCGGTTCTTCTATTCTTCTTTTTCAGGAATACTTCAAAACTTGTTTGTTCCTCGGTTGATAAACTAGATATAAGTTGATTTAAATTAACCATTTTAATCGTAAGTTATTTTTAGTAAAAATACCTAAAAATATATGAATTTTAATATTTATTTTATTTTTAATCATAAGTAATAATATTTATTAGTATTGTGAAAATTTGTAAGCTGTTGCATCTTTGACCTGTGATTGAATGTAATCAATACTAAAAAACACTAACTAAAAAACAACACTATGGATTATCAAACAACAGTATCAGGAAAAGAAAATACAACAGGAAAAACTAAACCCCATAAAAAAGAAGTGTTTAACGCTAAGCCAACTTCAGCTTTTATAGGTGCATCATGGATGGCAATACTAATTGGGATGGTTTCCTATTGTATAGGTTTGTGGAATGCAGAAATGCTATTAAATGAAAAAGGATATTATTTCACCATCTTATTATTTGGATTATTCTCAGTAATATCGGTTCAAAAAGCCGTTCGAGATAAGTTAGAAGGAATACCAGTAACCGAAATGTATTATGGTATTAGTTGGTTTGTTACCATAGCTTCTATCGTATTACTGGTAATAGGTTTATGGAATGCAGATTTATTGATGAGTGAAAAAGGATTTTATGGGATGTCATTCTTGCTAAGTTTATTTGCTGCCACTGCAGTTCAAAAAAACACCAGAGATATCCAGTTCTTAAGTAAAGAAGAAGAGCAGGAAGAAGAATAGCCTAATGTGAGTCATTAAAAACAATAAAAGTTGTTTGATGATTGGTTGTATAACCCTAAACCTCATAATATTTATTGTGAGGTTTTAAACAGAATGGTTATTTTAGATTTTAGGTTGAATCAAATATTTAAAAGTAATAGAAAAGAGTAATTATTATGAATTCAAAACTGATAAAAGAATTACCAGAGTTAGTCAGGAATGATATTATTTCTGATGAAGTATCTAAGAATATTCAAAAATATTACGAAGGAAAGGCTGTTGCATCACCAAATAAATTATTTATTATTTTTGGAGTGCTAGGAGCCGCTTTAATAGGGATAGGAATATTGTTAATTCTTGCTCATAATTGGGATGATTTCTCAAGAAGTATAAAAACAATAATAGCTTTTGTACCATTAGTAATAGGTCAATTATGTGTAGGATATGCACTATTAAAGAAAAAAGGAAAAGCATGGAAAGAAGCTTCAGGTACTTTTTTGTTTTTCGGTATAGGGATTAGTATGGCTCTAGTGAGTCAGATTTATAATATCCCAGGGGATTTCGGAACATATTTATTAACATGGGTTGTACTTAGTTTACCGCTAATTTATGTGCTAAAGTCAAATTCCTTGGCATTATTACATGTGGTTTTTTTAACATACTATAGTTGTGAATACGGTTATGGTTTAGGAAGTTACAACCCATCACCATGGTTATATTTCCCTTTACTACTTGCTGTTCTGCCATTTTATTTCAATTTGTTAAAGCAAGATGCTACTAAAAATATGGTAGCTATATTACATTGGATACTACCTTTAAGTAGTGTTATAGTAATGGGGGCTTTTATAAAAACAGAATGGGAATTTTTACCCCTTATATATATTATCCTTTTCGGGTTGATATATAATATTGGTTGCTCTGCTATATTAAAACAAGAACGATTAAGAAGAAATGGCTATTTGGTATTGGGTTCCTTAGGAACGGTTATTCTATTACTTATAATGAGTTTTAAAGATTTATGGAAGGAATTGTCTTTTGAGTTTTTAATGGATACTCAAGAGTTTTATGTAGTAGCGGCTTTATTTGTAATGGCTATTTCAGTTATGTTGTTTTCAGATAATAGAAGTAAAGAAGAACAGTCAAATTTGTTTAAGTATGTGTTTATAGCATTTTCGATACTGTACTTTGTAGGAATAACATCTCCAGGTGTAGCAACGATTGGGGTTAATATATTGGTGTTTGCGTTAGGGATTATTGCAATAAAAAAAGGAACCGATAATCAGCATTTTGGAGTCTTAAATTATGGGTTGTTGATTATAACAACACTTATTATTTGTAGGTTTTTTGATACCGATTTAAGCTTTGTAATAAGAGGATTGTTATTTGTTATAATTGGTGTAGGGTTCTTTTTAGCGAATTACATTATGTTAAAGCAGAAGAACAGGAAAGAAATAATGAAGTAATTATAAGTAATATGAAAAATATAAAAACGATATACATATTCGGGATTTTTATAGCATTGGCATTAGTGCAATTATTCGTTCCAGCCCAAATGATTTGGGGAAGAGAAAAAGTAATAAACGAAGGGGTTTCCTATAAGTTTAAAGCTAGACCAGTAGATCCGAGTGATCCTTTTAGAGGGAAATACATCACCTTAAATTATGAGTTAAATTCAGCGGAAACAGAAGATACCTTATGGACTAGAAATGAGGATGTTTATGTGGAACTTAATAAAGATAGTTTAGGCTTTGCAACCGTAAGCAAAGTAAGTCGTTCAAAATTTGAAGTGTCCGATGATTTTGTGAAAGCCAAGGTGCGTTGGTACAATTCAAATGAGCATAAAGTGAATTTTAATTTAGAGTTTGACAGGTATTATATGGAGGAAAGTAAAGCATATGATGCAGAACTTGTTTATACAGAATCTTTAAGAGATAGTCTTCCGGAAAATGATACTTATGCCATTGTGTTTATCAAAGATGGTGAAGCTGTACTTGCTGATGTTATGATTAATGAAATGTCCATTAAAGATTACGTAGAAAAAGAATAACAAAAAAGGAGCTACAATTTGTAGCTCCTTTTTTGTGTTATATTATTTGGAAAATAGAAGTTAAATCAACCTTAGGTTGTTATACTACTTCCACAAACAATCCAGCTTCAGTTTTGTTTACTTTTGCTAAGTTGTTTTTAGTTAGTCCTTTAATAGATTTATCCCATTTCTTATTACTTAATCCTGATTGTGATTTTAAATCGTTTAAGTCAATCTTTTCAGCTTTCTGTAATAAGTTTAACACAAACTTTTCATCTTCGTTTAAATCAACAGAAGGAGCTTTCTTCTCAAGTTTCATTTGTGGGAAGAACAGTACTTCTTGTATTGAAGGATTATCTGTTAAAAACATAATTAAACGATCCATTCCAATTCCTAATCCAGATGTTGGAGGCATACCGTATTCTAATGCACGTAAGAAATCATGATCAATAAACTCAGTAGCTTCATCATCACCTTTTTCGGCTAATTTTAATTGCGCTTCAAAACGTTCACGTTGGTCAATAGGGTCGTTTAATTCAGAATATGCATTTGCGATTTCTTTACCACAAACCATTAATTCAAAACGTTCCGTTAATTCAGGATTATCCCTATGTTCTTTACATAACGGACTCATTTCCTTTGGATAATCCGTAATGAATGTTGGTTGAATGTAGTTTCCTTCACATTTTTCACCAAACATTTCATCAATTAATTTCCCTTTACCCATAGTTTCATCAACAGCAATCCCCATGTCTTTGGCGGCGGCTCTTAATTCATCTTCGGATTTTCCGTAAATATCATATCCAGTAAATTCTTTAATAGAATCTGCCATCGTAATACGTTTGTACGGTGCTTTAAAGTCAATTTCTTGCCCGTCAAAGGTTGCTTTTGAGCTTCCGTTTACGGCTATAGCGCAATGTTCTAACAACTTTTCCGTAAAGTCCATCATCCAGTTGTAGTCTTTATAGGCTACATAAATTTCCATTGCTGTAAATTCAGGATTGTGCGTTCTGTCCATTCCTTCATTACGGAAGTTTTTAGAAAACTCATACACGCCGTCAAAACCACCAACGATCAATCTTTTTAAATACAATTCATTTGCAATACGCATATATAAAGGCATATCTAATGAGTTGTGATGTGTTATGAATGGTCGTGCTGCAGCTCCACCAGGAATAGGTTGTAAAATTGGAGTTTCAACTTCCATATATCCTGAGTCGTTAAAAAAGTTACGCATTGCTGTAAACAACTTGTTTCTTTTTACGAATACTTCTTTTACATGTGGGTTTACTACCAAATCAGCGTAACGTTGACGGTAACGCATTTCAGGGTCGTTAAACTCATCAAAAGTTTTTCCGTCTTTATCCGTTTTAGGTAATGGCAGTGGCTTTAATGCTTTACTTAATAAAGTAAAGTTATTTACTAAAACTGTTTTTTCTCCAACTTGTGTAGTGAAAAGAGTTCCTTCAATACCAATAAAATCACCAATATCTAATAACTTCTTGTAAACATCATTGTATAAAGTTTTGTCTTCACCAGTACAAATTTCATCACGGTTAAAATACACTTGTATTCTTCCCTCGCTATCTTGTAGTTCAGCAAAAGAAGCTTTTCCTTGAATTCTACGAGACATTAATCTTCCTGCAATTACCACCTGTTTATCCTCAGCAAAGTTTTCTTTAATCTGTTTAGAGCTATTGTCTACAGGATAAAGGTTTGCTGGATAAGGGTTGATACCCAATTCTCGTAACTTGGTAAGCTTTTCACGTCTTACAACTTCTTGTTCTGATAATTGCATTTGTACTTGTTTTAAATAAAATAA
>Ga0209292_1002067_pt1 | contig 23610 bp, 18 predicted proteins | sample GOMGulsemesocosm_2_FD_184634 | JGI IMG/M metagenome (GOLD analysis project Ga0209292, IMG submission 184634) | Methane-oxidizing microbial communities from mesocosms in the Gulf of Mexico - GOM9C Gulf of Mexico (SPAdes) (version 2) | ecosystem: Environmental > Aquatic > Marine > Cold seeps... | reverse complement strand
ATTGCATTGGCACTATGATGTTAAACTTCCATGCTATGGGGGCCTTTATCAATACCTTATGAAAACGTTTCCTTGGGTATTAAATTTGCTGAGGCAAGATAAACATAAAATAACCTTACTTTAAAATCCCCCTCAAATGAATAGATGTAAGCCCTTGGAAAAGGGCTTACATCTATTATCAACTTAATTATGCTGCTTTTTTAAGGTCTGAATAAATCTGGTTTTCATCATTGTAGATTACGGGCATTTTGCCTTTCCAAGAATCAAATAAGCTGGCTTCTCTACTGAGGCGAGCCATAAAATTGGCAACATTAATACGACTAGTTTGGCCTGCATTAAAAATGGCACTGCGTGTTGGTGAAGGGGTAAGGCGATAGCCTGAGATTGCATCCTTATCGATTAGGCTATCGGGCCTGACGACAACCCATTTAATGTGTTTATCATCTTTGAGATCACACCTTAAATAATTGGCGGCTCTTTCATTATCTAGGTGGGGAGGCACTAAGTTTCGGATCAATGAAAGAACGATATGTTGAGAAATAGAGACGGGTTCTGCCAAATCTAGATTACGATTACCTGTGCTGTTCATTAGAATAACCTTTAAAGGTTTAGTACGGCTAGGCTCTGAATGGGAAAGTTTCTCAAGCTGACATAGACGTTTTAGGCTGTCTCTTACCAGCATTTTAGGCGCGCCATAAATACCTTTTAGAGTCATGTTATGTCCTAAACAAGAGATAACAGTGTCTACTCGTGACAGAATCTTAATGAGTGTGCTGTCATCAAGGCTCAATACTGTACCCTGTATTTGCTCTAATAAAGGCTGTACTTTTAATGTGACCTGCCTGACTAAGGTGATCACTTCTTGTCCGTTTTCTAATAAATCTTGTACAACACATTGTCCTGTTGCCCCAGTGGCACCTAAAACGAGAACCGCCATTATTATCTCCATTGAAAGCCTTAATGAGTGTTTAGACAGTATAGTTATTCAATTAAGTTTAGAAAACACCAAAAATAACATACTATCTATTCACAATTGAATGGGAGTGAAGAATGAGTTGGCAGCATAAGCAATTTGATTGGAATCATGCGAGAACATTTTTAATGGTGGCAGAGCAGGGGTCTTTGTCTGCAGCAGCTAGGGTAATGGGCGTCAGTCAGCCGACTTTGGGTCGACAGGTATCGAGTTTTGAAGAAGAGCTAAAACTTACTTTATTCGAGCGAATGGGAAAGGGCTTGGTTCTTACCGAGAGTGGTCAAAGGTTATATGAATATGTGAAGAAGATGTCCGATGCTGCTGAGCAATTTTCACTTGTAGCGAATGGACAAAGTAATGATGTGGCAGGTGATGTGTGTATTTCATTGTCACAACTCGATGCCTACTTTAGGTTCCCGCCCTTATGGCCAAAATTTAAAGAATTTGCACCCAAAATTCGCTTGGAACTTGAGGTTTCAAATCAAATTAGTGATTTAAAAGGACGTCAGGCAGATGTGGCAATTCGTTATAAACGGCCTGAGCAAGCGGATTTAATCATTAAAAAATTGGGAACAGAGGCTGTTTTTTTATATGGGCATAGAGATTATGTTGCCAGTTTTGAAGACAAGCCGCCGAATCAAGTTTCAAATTTAAATTTGATTGGATTTGACCAAACAGATCAAATGAAAAACTACCTAGAAGGGCTCGGTTGGCAGCTTAGAAAAGAGCAATTTTCCTTCTTGTGTGAAAACCAATTAGTGCAATGGCAATTGGTGCAGCAAGGGGGCGCGTTAGCATTTTTACCGGATCATATTGCGGCAAGAGAAGCTGATTTGGTTCCCGCATTTATGCCATTTTACAAACCTATTGAGCTAGATGTCTGGTTAGTATGCCATAGGGAATTACACACTAACCCTAGGGTTAAATTGGTTTTCGACTTCTTAGCCGAGCATTTTATTGATACCTGATTGAGGCTTTATAAAAGCATATAGGAAAAATGAAAAGGATACTGTTATGGGTGATCTAGCAATCTTAGTGGAACAGATAAGTGCATGTACCTTGTGTGAAATGCATTTGCCTCATGGTGCCAGGCCTGTCATTCAATGTAATAAAAGCGCTAGGATTTTAATTGCAGGTCAAGCGCCCGGAAGAAAAGTACATGAATCAGGTGTACCTTTTGATGATGCCAGTGGTGACAGATTACGAGAATGGATGGGTATTAGCAAAGAGGTTTTTTATGATGCCAATAAGGTTGCAATATTACCCATGGGGTTTTGTTATCCAGGCTCCCATAAAGGCAAAGGAAAGTCTGGTGATTTACCTCCAAGACCTGAATGTGCGGCTAAATGGCGCGCCGAACTATTAGCCTCTTTAAATCAAATTGAACTGATATTGGTGATTGGACAATATGCCCAAGCTTATCATCTTAATAATAAACAAACGGTGACTGCTTGCGTAAAAGACTGGGCCTTATATTGGCCTCAGCAATTGCCTTTACCTCACCCAAGCCCGAGAAATAATAGTTGGCTTGCTAGAAATCCATGGTTTGAAGAAGATCTAGTGCCCAGACTAAAACAACGAGTGGCGACCATCTTGGCAATTTAGGTATGCTTCTTTAGGATATGGTTTATCCTAATTTATCTTAATCTATTTAAGGTGTTTTACTTTCTCTAAACGCAACTCAGGTTAGCTCAAAAAGAGCGCGTTCAATGCGATTGATGTGGCGTTATCTGAACTATTTATACCGTCATTATGGGTTCAACAACAAGCTCATTTAGTTGATTTACAATCGAGTAAAAGTAATGATAAATAGTATTAGAACAATTAGTTACTATAAAAACTTGAAGTGAATCAAGTTCAGTGATTTATTATTTCTCTGGTTGGAAATAATAATTGCCTAGGAGGCTCAGATAGATGAAATCTAATTTTACCAAATTAATGTCGATGACTGTTGCAGCGGTTGCTGTCAGTTCTGCTGTCAATGCAGGAACCCTTGATGATGTTAAAGCAAAAGGCTTTGTACAATGTGGTGTAAGTCAGGGTGTTCCAGGTTTCTCTAATGCTGACGATACGGGCAATTGGACAGGTATCGATGTTGATGGTTGTCGTGCGACAGCAGCAGCGGTGTTTGGTGATGCACAAAAAGTAAAGTTCACACCCCTGTCATCCAAAGAACGTTTTGCGGCGCTTAGCTCTGGTGAAATTGACATGTTGTCACGTAACACCACATGGACTTTTACCCGAGATACGTCTTTGGGCTTAGATTTTACCGCGGTTAACTTTTACGATGGCCAAGGGTTTATGGCACGTAAGGATTTAGGGGTTGAGTCTGCTATGGACCTCGATGGTGCAACCGTATGTACCCAGCAAGGTACAACAACTGAGCTAAATATGGCTGACTTTTTCCGTAAGAATGAGCTTGAATACGTGCCTGTTGTGGTTCAGAAAATCGACGAAGCGGTAGGCGCATACGTCTCGGGCCGTTGTGATGTGTTTACCACAGATAAATCAGGCTTAGCCGCTCAACGTAGTAAATTAGCTAACCCTGATGAACATATGATTTTACCTGAAACCATTTCTAAAGAGCCTTTAGGGCCTGTTGTGCGTCACGGTGATAACCAATGGAAAGATGTGGTTACTTGGGCTATTTTTGCTCAAATCAATGCGGAAGAGATGGGCATCAGTTCAAAAAATGTTGCTAAGATCAAATCAAATAGCAAGGATCCATCTGTTTTACGTTTATTAGGTGCTGAAGGTAATATGGGCGCCAATTTAGGTCTGTCAGCCGATTGGGCTTATAACGTTATTGCCCAAGTGGGTAACTATGAAGAAATGTTCGAACGTAATATTGGACCCGATACGCCAGTTGGTCTGCCTCGCGGTGTAAACAAATTATGGACAGATGGGGGTGTATTGTATGCACCACCAATTCGTTAATCGATAATATTATCATTAGCCGTTCAGTCTTAAGGCCTGGACGGCTACTTTTTAAATGTTTGTAGTTAAATAGTTGCGGTTAAATATCATTAATAAAACGTATAAAAACTTTAGCGCTAACGTTTCTTTCTTAGTTAAGTTGATTTTTCAGGCCTTAATTAAACATCCCACTTAGTATTACTTAGCATCTCACCTTTTTTAATCGTGTTCCTTTAAATCACTTTTTGAATGACAGTCTCTAGCATTTATATTATGAATATTTAAGCCTAGGGAAGCTACGAACAAAGGACTAATTCGTAGCTTCCCTAGAACTGGAGAGTTAAACAGTCGTAATTTTAAAACTCTCTAGATAGTTTTTTTAATCCTGGTGTTTCATCTTTTCGATGAAAATTGAAAGTCACCGATTGGAGCAGGTGGTATTGTTAGCTATGCTATTAATGCTGATTTTAGTTTATCGGTCAGAGGCGTATATCACGCTAAAGTACTCAATTAATAAGGATAAGGAGATAGAATGGATTCAGTAAAACCAATCGCACTGGTAACGGGCGGTAGCAAAGGAATCGGTCTTGAAACTGTGTCTCGTTTAATAACGCTGGGATATCAGGTGATAACCTGCTCAAGAAATCGAGAGACTTGGCAGGATGTCGTTGCGTTAAATAGCATATTAGATCAGGTTGATTATTTACAGCTTGATATCAGCCTTGAGCCCGATAGGGATAGGTTATTTTCTCATATCAAAATGCAATATGGTCACTTGAATGTGACGGTTAATAACGCCTCGCCCAAACTGGAATCATTAGGTAAATTTGAGACTCGGCAATCTAATGAGCTTGAACACACCATGATGCAGGATTTCTGGGCACATGCTGAGTGCTTAAGAAAAGCATTAGCATTAATGACAGAAGGCAGTGCTGTGGTAAATATTAGTTCGATTAACGGATTACGAGCAACCCCCAATGCCGCTATGTATAGCGCATGCAAGCACGCGATTGAAGGGTTAACCCGCTCTGTTGCCATAGAAGCCATTGAAAAAGGTGTGCGGGTTAATGCTGTTGCCCCGGGTGTCACTTGGACACCAAGGTGGCAGGAAAGAGCGAAAAATGAGCCTGAAATTAGAGCGAATGTGAGCGCTCAAGTCCCTGCAAAGCGATTTGCAATGGAATCAGAAGTTGTTGATGCCATTGAGTTTCTTATTTCAAAAAAAGCCAGTTATATCGTCGGCCATACCTTGGTAGTCGATGGCGGCTTAAGTGTTATTTAAGTCCAGTTAGTGTTTTAAATAAACAGTCACTCTACATAAGGCCTATCTATTGATAGGCCTTTTTTTGTCTTATTAAAGTGCCTAACCTTAAAGGAATCTAACGAATGGAAATAAGTGGCCTAAACATGGTGATAAAAAGGCAAAATGTAACTGCTCTGTAATTGTATGGTTGTTCATTTGTAACTGAGATATAAAAATATTGTAAGATTAACGAGTTGTTTGTAAGGTTTCAGTTGTTAATCACTAAGATAATTTTAGTTAAGTGCATATTTTTGAACATTTCAACGAGAAGTGTAAATAAATCACACTGATTTGTTGGTTCTATTGAGTCAGCCAGCAGACTAATCTTTATTTTGTAAATCTTACTTTAGAAAAAAATGGAAATGATTATGCATAAGCTGTATCAATTGACTTTTTTAATTTTGCTCACGTTAGGCTTATCTGGTTGTGCAACCATAATGGGCTTTATGTTTGAGGATAAAAAAGTTGAGATGTTTGCGGTTGAGACAGACCCTATTAAAATTCAAGATTATTTAGAATGGTCTGTAAATCGATTAAATGAAGAAGATGAAGATAGTCCTGATTTACTCGCTAAGCTGATGCCAATTGCAGTCACGCAAGCTAATGCCATTGACTTAATAGATGTGCAGCCAAGTATTTACAGCGCTTTAATAGACTCCTTGGTTCATATTGCAAAAGAAGGCGTAAATACATCGGATCAAGAAGAATGGGCCGAAGATGGTTTCCCCTATGAGGTCACTCTTGATTATTTAAGAGCATCAGCAGCCTATAATCTTGGTAAGTTGGAAGGTGACACCATCGCTTCTCAGCTGTTAGTGATTCTTCGTAAAGTAGATTCACCTGGCGTGCAAACAGTCGTTTTAAAGTCAATGTTGGATAGAATTGACAGCTATACCTTAAATGCAGAAATACAAGCACAGGCTGTGACCGCTTTATCCAGTGTTGATGTGGCTAACTTGGCTGAGGACACACCGCTGAGTCAGCTAGTATATCAAGTTGAAAATGCGTTGATTGATCTATCTGTTGTCAATCGAGTGTTAGCTAAAAAAGATATTTACCAACTATCTGAGCGTAATCTAAATTACATATTGGATGTGAATGAAGGCCTATTTCTTTATCATTTAGATAACCCTTCAGATATTAAAAAATCAGAACTGATTAAAAACTCTCGCTTACTCAGTGCCTTGGTGTTGCCGAAAAAAGCACAATTAGATGGGGTACTGCCAAAATTCACCAGCATTCAGTTAAGAGCGCAGCGTTTATTGCTCCAGTATGTCCCAGGTCTTTATTATTACAGTATGTATGAAAATGCGCCCTTAAGTGATTATAGTCTAGGGCAGTTGATGGCGAGTTTAGATTATTTGAATCGACATGATGCTTATGCTTTTGATGCGAAAGGAAAGCTGGTTGCCAAAGGGGATGGTAATCAACAATTTTTTAACCATCACCAAATAATGAATAAAGATATTTTTATTGCCACTAAAGACAAAGCCAAACAGCTGGTTTTTAAAAGCTTAAGGGATAGGGTAGAAACTCGACCTTATGCTTATATTGATTTCATGTATTCCTTTTTATATTTAAATTATCCTGATGAATTTGCTGGCTATTTAATTAAGGCCTATGGGGAGAAATATCGACTGGCAAACTTGGACCAACTTCAGGATTACTATGGTTTACGTTTGAGTACTGACAAGGCTGTCTCAACAAAATATCAAACTGCCTTGGTAAAACATGTGGCAGCAAAACAACTAAAACGAACTCTGCTTTATAGTGATGTTGAATATCAGTCTTATAGCCAAAAAGTAATGCCGAGTTTTGTATCAGAACAGCCTGAAGCACTTCTTGTAGCGCTGACAAAACAAAACGTGAACATTAAAAAGCAAGCCGGCATCGCCCATCTTGTCGACTTTTATATAGCGGCACTTGAAACGCAGCCATTGTCTAAAAGGCAGAAATCACTGCCTGTGGCGGGTCAAATTATTGCCCTAAGAAATGAAAAAAGCAGTAAAAAGGTGTTTGGCAGCTTGATGGCCTTAGAGCCTGCTAAAACCACAGACATGTTCGAAAAATATGCTTTTTCAGACGTGTCTAATAGTTTAGAAAGTGATTATTTATACTTAAGTAATTATCTAAGCAAATATAAAACAAAATTAACGCAAGATTACTCTGATCGATATGCTGTGCTATTTAGTAAGGGCGTAGGTGGGGCAAAAAATGAGGATGCTTCTTTATATGCCGCACAACAAGGTATGGCGTCTCTGGAAAGTGATGCAGATTTAAACAAAGTAAAGGCGGCTGTTAAACGTCGTTTTAATCAAATTAACTTTTAGCAGGGAGCCTATTATGAAAATGAACCCTATCTATTTCAGTTCTATTTTACTCACCTTAGGTGGGCAAGTGATCGCTGCTGAAGAAGCGGTAGTAGACAGCTATATTTTTTCTTATAAATCAGCCTATACATTGGCGAATTACGAAAAAGACTTGCCGCTATTTCCGCAATTTGATGTGTCATCTGAAAGCAAAAATGTCATGTTTGATCGGCGAGAAAGTTTTGCCGCAGATGTCAGTGTTAAGCAAAATATTGAAAAGCAAAAGCAAAAAAAGATTGTCTTCAATAAAAGCCAATCTATGAATTGGCAGGCCAAGTATTTAGCTCAGCCTGATACCCGCTTATTAAATAAACTTTATAGCTTTCCTGTCAAAGATGAACGGATTCCAGTTTATTATGAAGGGGACAAACGAGTACTTGATCGTGTGGTATTGCAAGATAAGAAAGGGCAATTGTATTTCACCTCAAAATTTGGTCAAACTCCCAATAACAATATTCATTTCGCCTCTCATAAATTGCAATATAAACTCACCAACCTGAATGGTGTGATGCAGGCTAACGGCCAATTAAGCTATCGTAAAAGTGACCCATTTAGCGCGGCTAAAAAAGGATACATTGTTAGAGTTTCCCTCAACGCTAAGGTTGATGATCAGTTTATCGTAGCCCCTTCTTTACGTTTAAGCGGTTCACATAATGCAGAGCTATCCACGGCTAATGGCCAAAGTGGTAGTCATGGTGATGATGGTCGTGGCGGCTCTAACTATTCTAGTAGTGTGCTGTCAGCGGTTGCAGGTGCCTTTGCAGGCGGTAGTGGCGGCGATGGTAGCAACGGTGGTGATGGTCGTCGTGGTGACGATGGTCAAGATGGTCAAGATGGTAAGGATGTTGGTAATATTAAAGTCACCATTAAACCCTTTACCTCTCCCTTTTATAAACAAACATTAAAAGATTATAGCTATCGTTCTAATCAGGGTTCCGATCACCTCTTATTTGAACAGAATCAAAAAGTCAATATCGCAGCGGTAGGCGGTAAGGGCGGAAGTGGTGGCAACGGTGGTGATGGTGGTGATGGTGGTAACGGCGAAGCCGGGTCTGCTGGCAGAAAAGGTGGTAATGCCAGCGCCTATAGTAGTGCTGGCAGTGGTGGCACCGGTGGTGACGGTGGTGACGGTGGTGACGGTGCTCGTGGTGGTAACGGCGGAGACGGTGGTAATGGTGGAGAAGGGGGTTATATTCAAGTCAGTTTAGCGGGATCCACAAGTTTTAAATCCGCTGCCAGAAGTAGTTTTAGCGCTAAGGTAAGTGGAGGCTCGGGAGGGAATTCAGGTAACGCTGGTTCCGGTGGGTCAGCAGGAACCCGAGGTAGTGCGGGTCCAGGGGGGCCAGGTGGTTTTCCATACTATGATGCCAATTGTACTTATGATTATTCAACGGGTGCATCTTATTGTAATCCAATAAGTAAACCCGGTGGTTACCAAGGTAGTGCGGGGTCCTCTGGTCGTTCAGGGTCATCTGGTTCGTCTGGTTCATCCGGTTCATCCGGTTCATATGGCTCTACCGGCAGCATAAGATTTGTTAATTAAGGCGCTTTATAAAAGATGATAAACGCTAGCAATAAGCCTGTGATTAAGGTCGCAGGCTTATCAAAGTCTTATTCAATAAGCGGCAAACATACCACCATATATCAGCAGGTGGCGTTCGAAGCTAATGCCGGCGAAGTTACGCTTATTATGGGGCCTTCCGGTAGCGGTAAATCCTCTTTATTGCGACAAATTGCGCTGTTAGATAATGGTAAAGAGGGTGATATTTATTATCGAAATACCTTGGTCAGCAAACTCAATACAAGAGCAAAAGCCAAGGTGAGAGCGAAAGAGCTGGGCTTTATTTTTCAATCATTTGCTTTAATTTCTGAATTTAGTGTTTTAGAAAACTGTGCTTTGCCCTTGTTAATGAATGGTTATAGCCAAGCCCAAGCAAGGGAAAAAGCACAAAGATTTATCCATAAGTTTATTGAGGATATGGATATGCATAAAAAACCCAATGAACTGTCAGGTGGTGAGCAGCAGCGAGTAGCGATTATTCGTGCTTTGGTCCACGAGCCTTCTATTATTATCGCCGATGAGCCAACGGGCAACTTAGATGAATTGAATGCAAATTTCATTAAGACCGAGCTTAGACGTATGGCAACAGACTTAGGCAGTGCCGTGGTGATCGTAAGTCATGATGCCAGCTTTATAAAACAAGCCGACGCGTTTTATCAACTGATTCAAAATGAATCAACAGACAGTAAATCTTGTTTAGTTAGGTGTCATTAGGTGCGTATTGGCGTAAAGATAAGTTTGGCTTTGCGTTTTTTTAAGCGGCCTCTGGCAAGCTACTTCTTGTTATTTGCTTTTGTGTCCACCTGTATTTTTAGTTTGCTGTTAGTAATTAATAGTTATGCTTACCAAATGGAAGAACGATTTGCTGCAAAGCAGCCCCATTTTACCCTCGTATTGAATCAAGATAGAGACACTTGGCTCGCTTTTAAAGGTTCGACTCAGTTACAAGATTTAAAGAAGTCACTGGAAAATGAGCCCAATGTGGTGGCGGTAAGTGAATTTATTAAAGTAACTAAATGGCTTAGGTTGAGAGCAGCAACCAGTCAAATAAGTGGTTTTGAAAAAAATGAAGAGTTCGATAAGTTTAGTACGGGCAATGTGACCTTAATTGGTCTAGAAAGGCAACTACCTGCGGTTATTCCGTTAAGCCAGTTAAATTATTACGATTCAGGCCCTTATAAATTTAAAATTACGAATTTGGAATATGCATCAGATTGGCTGTTGAACCCTAAATTAATACTGCCAAATGCGGTATTAGATGCAAGCTTTTATGCGCCTATTACCCAACAGGTCAGTGTTAAACAAGATGGGGTAGATTATAAAGGGCAGATAAAAGCCTTTATCAATGATTATGCCGACGAATCTGTTTTATACATGGGCATTAACCAGATATCTCATTGGCTTGATGAGACGGATATTCAAGAGACTGGGGTCTATATTCGAATTCATGATACGAGCCAGTTAATGAAGACCAAAGCCAAGCTGCAATCTAGGCTTGATCTTACGTCACATGATTGGCTGGTTACCAGTTGGCTTGAACAAAAAAATAAACAAAAAAGCATTTTAATTATGACCCAGCTCGTTGCTTATAGTTTAATTGTTTTATTAGTCGTTTTGCTTTTATTAGTGCTCACGTTAAATCTGACAAACGTATTTATTGTAAAAGCTAAATCCTTAGAAATATTATTTATGACAGGGTATTTGTTAACAGGGCCCCTCGTCTTTAACAGTCTGGTTGCCAGTGTGATGGGGTTACTAGTGGGCTATTTATTCACGCTTTATTACTTGGAATCGATGATTTTAGCGGGCTTTGGTATTCTTACCCCTCAATCATATGAGTTGGCATGGGGCGTGTGTGTGTTGACACTGATCTTGGTGAATTTGATCAATCTAATGGGCATGAAAAACAGATTGGGTAATTGATGACAATATTGAATAACAAAAGAATTTTTGCGTTAAGTTTAGTGCTGGTTTTAACTGGTTGTAATTCTGTTGAGAAAAAACCAACGGCTGAGCTTAATGTCTTTGATGAATTGGAACAAAAAATAAATCAGGCGCAAGTGGCAAAAGAAAGCAGTAGCCCTTGGTCAGCCGCTAAAAATGTCGAGCTTGAATTAATCGGTCCTATTTATCAAACGGGCTTTGAGAAAAAAGCGGCGGCGACAAAAGCCTTAGCAAAAGTATTGTCTTACATCGAAAATAATTCGGCTCAAATTGATCAAATTACGCAACGTTCCCTGACAGAACAGTTCGCCAATATTAGCGTTAGTGAATTTGAGTTAGGCGAGGACAAATTTAGTTATGTGCCCGCTATTTTTAATGTGGGATACGGTGATGAAGCGTCCATGAATGCGGTATTTGATGTTGTTTTGCCAGCATCAAATCAAGCTCAAATTGGTTTTTATATCGATGTGCAAGCATGGCAAAAAGGCGTTGTTAGCTTGCAAGGTTATAAAACTATTAAACAAACGGGATTAGATAGAAACGCGAGTTGGTTTCATTATCAGCTCGATATGCCAAATGCGGATAATAAAGCCAAAATTGATGGGCTTTTAAGAATGAGTTTATATGCCATTGGTTCTGATATTCGTGAATTTGCGAGTATTGACCGTGATGCAGTGATGAAGTTTAACAATCGGGACTACGTGGTTGAAAGAGGCGATGGTGAAACACAAGCTTTTGTTTATCAAGATAGGTTAAAGCTGATTGATAATGAAATTGAAGCCAAAGTTGATGCATTGGATAAAGAAAGGGTGCTGACTCAAACTGGCAGTGCTCGCAGTGTGTTTGTGGATGAGTCTGAAGCCTATATGAGCGTTAACACCTTAACGGATTACGTCAGTAAAGTTTCATTAATATCCTTAAAAAATGCCAATCAAAAGACGCTTCTGTGGGAAAGTAAGCAATGGGATGAGTATGTAAAAAAGGCCTATTTTCTGCCCAAACTGAATACTTATCTGCAGTTAACCGACAAATTTTTAAGTTTAAAGCAAGGGGATAAAACCACCTTTAAACTTGATGCACAAAATATCTCTTCACTAAATGTGCTTGAAGCACGAGCTCAAGCTCTCTTTTTAAACCAAGACCAAGCGTACTCTCTTGATATTAAGCTGGCTAAGTTGAGTCCTTTAACCGTATTGGGAAAAGTTAAATCCTTATCAGTCAGTGCTGATGCGAGCATACTTTATACGGTAAGTGACGATAATCTACTGTCCTATTTTGATGCTAAAAATCAACGTTTGAGTCAAATAAAATCTGATTTTAAAGTCAATGGAATGGCCCTCTGTGGCAAACAAAATAAACTGGTTTATTGGCAAGGTAAAAACGTATCTATTTATGACCACAAAGTCCAAAAGCATCACGCTTTAGTATTTGAGCAACCGCTTGAAGAGACAATATCAAATGTCCATTGTGCAACCTTAGAGGACAAGTTATTGGTTATGGCTGCTGATGGCAGTATTAGTCAGTTTAATACGCATAATTACCAACAAATCACCCAATTAGACGGGGATTATGATGCCTATGATCAACTTAATGCCGGTTATATACTGCAATATCTTTCGAATAATGAATTTATATACGGTGGCAAAAATGACCTTAAAATTCGTTCGAGTACAACACAATCAGAAATTCGAGCGGATTATGATAAACGCCTCGTTCGAATTAACAGCGCCCGTTCTTGGTTAGACAAATCGTCTATTAAACAGGTGGTCTTTGCTGAGCCTATTGCTGATTCTGATATCACCTTGTATCAAACTTTATTCGACAAACGCCTTGAGCAACACGAGGACAAGCTGTCATTTCTCTCCTTCTTAAATGAAGAGCAAGCTGATCCTTTATTAGTTGCTAACAAACCGAGTTTGTTTAATGCGTTAAGTGGTGGAATATCGGTGCTTGAAGAGGGCAATATTATGTTAGTGAAGCAATCTGTGCTTGATGCGGATACGCTTTATACGACCTCTATACCGAATTGGCAGCACTTAGGCTTTTTAGTCGACACCTTGGATTTAGGCAGTGAGGGCTTTGAACCTAAAGTGTATCAGCAATTAGATAATTCCCAATTAACCGCGGATATTGTCAATGTGAGTTTAAGTGATGATGACCATTGGCTGGCTACGACATTAAGTAATGGAGAGGTGACATTTGAATCGTTAAAGCCAGAAACGGTATTCAATGAGACATTTCAAGCCCATGAAACTCAAGTTAGCGCCGTAGCAATTTCATCGGACCTCACGCTATTAGCCACCGCAGGACGAGATGGTTTGGTGAAAATCTGGCAACTGAAATTAACACAATTAACCGACGACGAAAGTTGGATAAGCCTGGTAAAAGAGTTAAAAGGCTACGCAGGCAATGTATTAGATTTAGCTTTCATTGGAAATGATCTCTTGGTCTCTAGTGGCAGTGATCAAACGATTAAATTGTGGGATATCCAAAATTCAGGAGAAGTGAAAAACGAGATGTTGGGCCACACAGCGAGTATTGATTTTGCAAGATATGATGATTCTTTAGTGCAAATCATTTCGGCCAGTGAAGATGCCAGTATTCGCGTTTGGGACCTTGAAAAGCTTGAGCAAATTAAATCTTTCAAAGCAAGTCCTGGCTTTGTTGTGGCATATGATGATGCCTCTAATACTTTGGCTTATACAAAAAATGATCAGTTGCTGGTGAAAAATATTGTGAGTGGCAATACCATTGGACGCATTTCTAGTCTATCGACACCCTTAGCTGTGGCATTAGGTTTTAACGCTAAGGTTGTATATCTGGTGTATGAGGATAGGGTTGCAGTTTACAAGGTGGCATCGGGTGAGCATTTAAATGATATCACGCTTGAGGCTAATAATAAGATTAACAAGGTATTGACCAGTTCTGATTCTCAAGACTTGTATTTGATGACGGATCAAGACGTTATGATTATGAATATGGGTCGTTATGCTTTGTTTGGGGTCGACAATGTTTATCAATAAACCCCCATTTCTTACTAGTCTAGTGCTAGGTCTAACCTGTTTTATGACTAGCCATATTGTACAGGCAAGTTCATTGGGGTCATTAAAACCCGATTGGGCCAAAAGTAATTATAGGGCAAGCTCAGGTTTAGACTTTATTGGCCTTTCCCAGTTATGGTTAACGGGTCAACCTCAATCGGAATCTCAATCAATTACTGAAGCCTGTACCAATGGACTAGGCAAAGTCTCTGAATTTTTTAGTGTTGAAATCGCCTCCAAAACAACCTCATCACAAGTGGTGGTGAATGACGAATTTCAGGGACAATTTAGTGTCAATACCGATAAGTTAAGTCGTATTAATCTCTCTGGTATCAGCGTGACAGCATCATACTCAGAACAGGTACAAGACGGAAAATACACTCAATCCTATTGCCTATATCGTTTAACAAGAGGAAAGGTCGAGAAAATACAGCGGGATTTAGCCAAAGAACAAGCTCATATTCAGGCTCTAATTACGGATTTTGCTAATCAGATTAATTTACAAAACTTGAGCCAAGCCCGTATCAAGTTGGCCCTACTCAAGTCACAAGCTAATGTATCTCCAGCTCTGGTTGAGGAGCTTGAGTTGGTATTCGCTGAGTTTGCCAAAGGCTTATTATCAGTCGATTTGGTTTTTTCTCAACATGCATATGGCCAAAATGATCTTGTATCATTACAGCTTCAGTCTAATCAGAACAGTTATGTCTATCTCTTTGTTGAGGGTGGCCAACATATCAATATGATCATGCCATCCCCTGGGGATGGTTTTAATTTGCTCAAAAAAGATCACGCTTTCAAGCTTCCAACGCAGCAGCAGATACGTAAGGGCAATGTTTTTAGAGTCCCTAAATTTAGTCAACTAGTGGGATCGCCACAGGTTTATTTAGTAGCGTCTAAAAAAAGGCGTTTAACCCGCTTTGCTAAACCGTCCTTTAATCGTTTTGTTGTCAGTGATAAAACGGGATTTAAGGACTTTATTGCAAGTTGTCGATTACAAAAGGATTGTTCTGTAAAACAGTATCCTCTGCTTTTGGATGACACTAAATTAAACTTTGCAGTGCAATCTTATCGTTTGAAAGTTAACAATGAAGCGCAAGATGCATTGCAGCAAGTATTTAAAACCCATTTACTCACAGAAGGCTTTGAAGTAAAGCAAAATGGAGTTGAATTAGGCATTCTGATAAAACATAAAAAAGCCTTCTCTCAAAAGCTGGATAGTCATATGTTTGTTGGAGAATTGCGCATTATTCTAATCAATGGTGATAACAAAACGAATCTTGTAAAAGTGCGTTTTAGTAATCTTTATGACGAAAGTCGTACTGAATTTTATCTAGAGAAAATGTTGCAAAACGCAGCCAAAAAATTGATGCATAAGGCACAAGATGGCGCATTATCTAATTAAGGTAAATTTAGTGTTAATACTGATACTGAATAGTGTGTGGTTAATTGCCGATGACATTGAAAAGCGTACAGATATTGATTGGGTCTCGGTAAAGGTTGAATCAGATTATTGGCCAAGCATACCGCCAAGTAGAATCAGTTTGGGGCCGGAGTATACCTTTGCCTATTCGCAGACAAGGTTACCAAGTAGTTTTTCTATGATGAAATACGAGGTGAGTTGTCAGGCGATGTTAGCGTCAAAGGTACTTTCTCGTTTAAGGCATGAGCAGGTAAGTAATTTATGTGAATATGGTATGGATGAAGCGGTAACAGGTATTCAGTTTGCTGAGGCGCTTTCTTTTTGTCACGCCAAAGGTGCTGATTTACCAACAGAGTCTCAGTGGGTATTTGTGGCCAGTTTGGTTTCTGAAACCTGGTTATATGAATACGGTGTGATCGGTGAAGCGCCCCCTAAAGAGGAATGGGCCAGTTTTAAAGATGCAATCGATGACACTGTGTTAGGTCCTTTGGGAATACAGGGGCTTTATGGCAATGTTTGGGAAATCACCCGTAGTTTATGGGCAGGGCAAAAAGGCCGCTATATCATTAAAGGGGGATCATTTGATCTGGCTAATAAGCCTTGGTTAATGCACCCGTTATTAAGAGCGACCTTCATAGAAAATGACATTCATAACCAGAATATTGGGTTTCGTTGCGTAAAATAATTGGATATATATTAGCTGATCTTAAGGAGAGCAGTATGGCACGTTTTGTTAGTCGATTAATAACCGGCTTATCAAGCTTGATAGTGGCACTAACTTTGACGAGTGTTAGTCTTCAAGCAAGCGAGTATAGCCTGAAAAATCAGGGTTTAAGTCAAGATTTGAAAGACTATTCAAGTTTTAACTATCAGCATCTAGGCCAATCCGACCGTCGGTTAAGTTACCAACTTGATGGCGGCGGATCGGCATTATCTATGTTAGAAAAGAGTGCTGGCTATCAAATGCTTTCAGGGTTGAAGGCATTTCAGCCACTGTTTAATGAAATGCATAAAAAGCAAGATTATCAAAAATTTAAGCAAGCCTTTATCGACCAAGATGAGATAGAAAAACAAGCGGATTATAATCAAGAAAAGCAACGGCTTGATAATGAGATTAGCCAGTTATCTGTAAAGCTGAAAAAAGAAAAAGAGGTCTCAAAAAAGCAAGCGATAAACAGTGATCTTGAGGCGCTTTACCAGCAGCAAAGAAACATTAGAAAAGCGATTAAAGCGAGCAAACGTAAAAACACACGTTTAGTTTCCTTACCGACTTACGACTTAAATGAGATATTTAATACGGCAAAAAATAAAGCGTTCTTTTTAGTGGATGCTAAATCCCTTTATTACGTTACACCTGAAGTCAGTAAACACACTTATCATGATTTAATTAGTCAGCAAACATTGTCTGTGAAGCAATATAGTTATTTGCTTGAAAGTAAAGTAGATTTTAATCAGCCGCAAAGTGTTAGACGCATCGATAAGAGCCTGTTAATCACTCGTTATTATCAGGATACCCTTTTAGCGTTTAGTTTTGGCTCTAAAACCGCTCGCTTAAGCCATTTGAAAGACGATAAGTTAGTGCAATTCTCGACGCTTCTTAAAAACACGGTATTAGAGCCTAAACGCTTAGCCTTTAAAGGAGAAACCTTAACGACCAAATATGTATGGGCGGACGCTGGAAAACAAAAAATTCTTGAAGTTTCCTATAAAGAAACGGGCAAACGAAAAAATCTGATTCAAGTAAAAGCCAGTGCACAAACGAACGTGTTCGACCCAAAACAAAGGTCGACTGCGATTGAAAAACATATCGGTGTTTTGGCGGTGACGAAAAGTGCTCGCTTATTAGAGCTAAAGAAGATTCAAACCATAAATGGTAAAAAGGACATAGGTTGGGATCAAGACGTACGTAACGGTATTATCAAACTTGCGGATGAAACACTCTTCGTTAATAAAGAAGATTATTATGGTTACGAAGGCTTGTGGTATCTCGCCAGTTGGATGAGTACTAATGGCATTAATGAAAAAAAGATTTTCTTAATTAATGGCACGCAACCTATTTCCCTGACGGCAAGGCTAAGTAATACAGGTCAGGTTGAAATATCAAAAGCAGGCAACACCTTGTATCAATTTACCCTTGATCCCCATGGTTTTGTGACTCGTCTCTACTTTTCGCCATCAAAGCAAACTCTCAACTTGATAAGTAAAGAGACCAAAACAACAAAATCTAATAAGACAAAAGTTAAACAATATATGAAGACCAATAAGATCGTATTATTATGAAAAAAATATTCAGTGTGAGTTTAATTCCTTTTTTTATTGTTGCGTGTGCGAGTCAAGATATTGAGCAAGAAGAGCAACAGCAAGCCCTTGAGGTCAGTTATGAACAAGACTTATACATGGATTTGTTCGACGATGAAGAAGAGGAGGTGGATTATGAAGCCTATTTCTATGATTCTAAGGGGCAGCGCTTTTTAGAAAGTACCAGCTCTTTTAATAAACTAGATACTTTACTTGAAAGGCTCATTGAGGACACTTTTTCACAGGCTTCTGGTCGCCTTAATAATGCTTATGGTGAATTAGATATCGTGCTCGAAGTCAATGGTGGCGGAAGTTACCGTAATGATGTTATTAGCGCGGCGGAGCAATACATCATTTCTAACCCACTTTTAAGCTTAAGAGCACAAGAACAAGAAGTGGATCAAGTCTTAGGGAAAATTTTAAAACAAGAATTAGATCCATTTTTTGCAGGGTCTGAAAGTGATTTTGATGATTTTGCCGAAGTTTCAGATCTCGTGCTTTACATTTTAGCCGAAGAGGAAACAGATGAATTAGGCCTTAAAGTCAGTGCTCTTAGTAAATCAGGAAAAGTGCTGGGGGTGTCTAAAGCGGACTTACCCTTAAGAGGACAAGTTAGTCAGACGAATCGATACGCCTTTGTGGACGTGCCTTTTAGTGAAAGCAGCGGTAGTCGTGAATTTCAATTGATGAGATACCCTGTCAGTGTGAGTGAAATGTACGGTTCTGGTTCTCCCAATATTGCCGTGACGGATGTCAGCTTAGAGCAGGCAAGTAACTACTGTTATGAAAACGATTTGCGCCTAAGCTCTCCTTATATCTTTGAGTTTGCCCGTCGTGACTTAAAACTTAACCGACCTGCAGGTAATGCTTATGAAGAAATCATTGCCGCGGTTGATGATGAGGATATCGATGAGCCTTTTTATCGAGAAGAGGACAGACTGGAGCTTGAGGACGACGATATGGCCAATACCTTTCTGGCGTTCAATTGGAATACTGAGAGATATACCATAGTGTCAAACAGCTATAGTTCACGAAATATGACATTTCGTTGCTTTAAACAATAAATAAATAGGTTGAGTGTCAGTAAATTACTTACCTAAGACGATGATTAATCTGTTGCTGGAGTTAAACAATGCGTAATTATTTTATAAGCCTTGGTCTTGGAGGAATGTTGTTATTTTCACAAGGTGCTGTCGCTGCAAATAATGTGGCAATCGCTGAGTTTGTTAATAATATCCGTGGTTCATTTAATATGCTGGTGGCCAAAGAGTTTGTGCCTGGGTCAAAACGTCTTAAAAAGACCCGTGATATGATTAAAAAAGGCTATAGCAATGAAATACGCAATATGAATATTTTATTGTCTGGCTTGGATTTAGTCGCCAACATTCGTGCCGCAAACCCCAAGCATTTACCGCAATTTGCGCTTCAAGAAAAAGAAGTTGGTAAAACACTTGATACGGTTGTTGTTTCATTAACCAGCATTATAAAAACCCGTATTGATGCAAGCCAGCAATTGTCTGCCCAGAATGCAGAAGTGGATGAGGGGCTTGATGATATTGAATTTGATGAAGATGATATTGGTTCAGATATTGATTTAGATGATAATTTTATTGAGATTTCAGATGAATCTATCGAAATTGATAATCAGCGCTTGAACCTTGATGATGTCGCCAAGCAGGCATATATCGATATTGCTTTTGAATATTTACCACAGTTTGTCGGTCAAAAAGTGACCTGGTATGCGGGTGATAAGTCTGAAAAAATTGAACTAGGTAAGGGCATGTCTTTGAAGCATGTTTTTGTACCTTATCCAAGAAAAGGACTCATTAAACCCTATCCATTACATTCTATTTTTGCGACCTCGTTTATGCCAGACCGTAAAGGCGTTTTACATGTAATGCGTATGTATATCATTTTAATGGTAAATGAAGCCGAGCATGGCACAGTAAGGGTGGCAACACGTGAAATTCCAACTTTTAGGTGGGATAGGAATCCATACTTTATTGCTGCCGCTACAGGTACAGTATTAAAGAAAATCTTTACCAGTACGCTGGGGCAAAAAGTGGATAGCTTTTAATCAGACGAATATAAGGAAGTAGGAACTTGCTGAGTTGTTAGTCCATTCAAGGCAATTGTTTAAGTTATTAATTCGAGGTCAAACCCGGTTGGTGAAGACCTCGTTATTATGCTTGCCACTTATTTTGATTTTTATCTTTATGGGCTATTTTACCACCCAGAATTTGCTTCAAGCGTTTGAAAAACAAATGCATAATAGCTATTTTGGCGTTTTTGGTGAACTACAAATCGCCTCTCAAAAGCCTTTTTTAGAGGCGATTGCCAAGGCGCCAGCACTCTCTCATTTAGATTCGTCTTTTCGTGTAACAAAGAAAGCGGTATACCTTTTTAAAGGCAGTAGACGAGAAATATTAAAAGGCGTCGAGGTCATAGCTTATCGCTCTGACTATTTAACCTCCAAATTTATTAAAGAACCCAAGGTTCAGACTGCACAAAAAATAATTGTCGGATCTAATCGATTACCCGGTTTGCAGGGGAATGATAGTGATGCAAAATTAGAGGTATTGATCTTAAGCTCAGTCGTGGCTAATCAACTGGATAGCCAAGAGAATCATCTACAGTCTATTTTTAATCCCAAGTCCAAACTCAATGTACTAATAGAAAATCAAAGTATCATTGATTTTGGCTTTTTAGGCGCAAAACCTATTATCGTGATGGCGATCAAAGATTTAGTAAAACTGAATGGCAAGGAGGTGCAGGTAAATCAGCTTGAGTTTAATCAGTTAGGCAAAAATGATATTGAATTGATTGAAACAGTGGCTAACAAGTTAATGTTGCAAGGAAAGGGACATGACTATCAAATTATAAATCCAAAAGAATTAAACCAAGAAGCGCAACAGGTGTTTTCAAATATAAATATCTTTAAAGATGTGTTTTTTGTTTTTCTTATAGTTATCTGTTGTGTGATTTATTTTTTGGCAATTAAGTTGTTATTCAATGCCAAGCAGCAATCTCTTACTATCTTAGAATACCTGGGTATTAGTCGATTTCATATTGTATTAAATCTGTTTATATTTTTACTTATCAGCGTTCTTATTTCCTTACTTATCGGTTTGCAATTAGCTGAATACATTCATCCATTTATGATATCGGTGGTTGAATTAACGGCTTAGGTCTCGTTTAAAATAAGCTTGGTGTCTATTTAATAGGCTATGGTTATAGAGCTATATAAATATAGCGCCCAATTGAATCTTGAGAAGGAAATCGTATGTCAAAGAATAATCTATTTGCGAACCTTCCAACAAACTTAGCTGAAGAAATTTTCGAAGATATCTTTTCAAATAGTAATGTGAGAATTGAGAGAATCTTATCTCAGGGGCATTGCTCTCCTGAAAATGATTGGTATGACCAGGATGAAAATGAATGGGTTTTGTTGCTTCAAGGTGATGCGGTTTTGGAATACGAAGATGGCACATGCGTTACTATGACGGTGGGGGATTATCAGAATATCCCTGCTCATGTAAAACACAGGGTGAAGTGGACTCACCCTGATAAAGTCAGTATTTGGTTAGCAATTTTTTACTAAAGTGCGCTTGTGTAAAAAATAATAGGTAACTTAAAACAAAACATTTCAGATCTATTACAAACCTATTCCAACAGAATCACTATTTTTTTTAGTGGTTACTATAATTACCTTTATGTTGATTACAAAACGACATCCTGGCTAATTATTATGTTGGATAAGCTCAGTGTATTCTATCTTCCTTATGTTGCTCTGGTGGTGTTAATTGCCACAATTTACTTTCTTCTGGGGGAAGTAGGACAGCTACTGGCGATGACAGCAGTAAATGTTTCGCCAGTTTGGCCGGCCGCAGGTTATGCCTTAGCCATGATGATGATTTATGGTAAGAAGGCATTATTGGGTATTTTTATTGGGGCGTCAGTATTTAATCTCATTGCTTTTATTGCTATCAGCCCGCCAGAAACGCTTACCACCTCTGTTCTATTAAGTCTCATTATAGGTTTGGGTACCTGCCTTCAATCATGGGTGGGTTATAGGATGCTGAACCGTATAAGCACCACTAAAACCCTATTTGAAAGTGTGAGCTTTTGTTCGATCTTTGTCATCATAGTTCCCATCATGTGTTTAATGAGCTCAAGTGTTGGCGTTATGTCTCTTTGGATTACTGGCATCTTGGTGAATGAAGCAGTGAGTGAGGTTTGGTTTACCTGGTGGTTAGGTGATAGTGCTGGCGTCATGATTGCGATGCCGTTAATTATGGCGTGGCGTGCATACAAAAGCTTGGACTGGGATTGGTCAAGTGTAGGCTATTTATCCATCATTATGGCCTTTTTACTGGGGTCTGCCGTAGTCAGCTTTGGACCGAATGTGACGAGTCTTAAATTTAGCTTGCCGTTCGTATTTTTAACCTGGCCTTTTCTGATTCGACTTTCACTAAAGCACAGTATTCAGTCAGTTAGCTGTGGTGTTGTACTTGTCTCATTTATTGCGGTTTATTTTACGGCTGAAGGTTACGGGCCCTTTATCGCTGATAATATTAACCAATCACTTTTGTTATTGCAGCTTTATATCTTTGTAACCAGTGGCACTATTTATATTACTACCGCCTTGGCACAAGAAAAAAGCCAATCGCTGGCCCGTTTAAAGGAAACCAAACAAAACTTAGAAAAGCTTAATGGTGAGCTTGAGGCAAGGGTGTCAATTAGAACTAAAGAGCTAGAAAAGGCCAAAGAAGTGGCTGAAAATAATGCTAGGACAGATTTTCTAACCGGTCTTAATAACCGAAGAGCATTTAGTGAGTACGCTGCTAATATGAGAGCCCAATCTAAACGTTTTAAAAAACCCTATTCTATTGCCATGTTAGACATTGATAATTTTAAAGCGATCAATGATAAATGGGGTCATAAGGCGGGTGACAAGTCTATACAAATGATTGCGAATTCTTTGAATGTTTTGTTGCGGGAAATGGATATTAAGGGGCGTGTAGGAGGAGAGGAGTTTGCAATCATTTTCCCATTAACCAGAGTTGATGATGTTTATCAGTTATCTGAACGTATTAGGCAACACATTGCATCTCAGATGATAGAGGTTGACGCTGGGGTCTTTGGTCTTACTGTCAGTATTGGTGTTGCAGGCTCAGAAGAGGGCACCGAAGAATTTGAGGAGATAATGTTACGGGCTGACAAGGCGTTATATGAGGCTAAAAATGGTAAAAAGAATAATGTAAAAATTTACCTGTGAAACAATAAATACACTTTCTTTCTAAAACTTAACATTTTTGAACTAACCCTTGCCTTGGATCTCTAGGGTAAAACTTCTCTTCTGCACATTCATTAAGGGTAAATTCACGCGTGTTTTTATAGGGCATTTTCATAAAGCCAGAAACCCCTAAGCCTTTAATGTCAGGAATAGCAGCAACAATGTTAGCCAATGATTGGGCAAAGGTCTGTTTATGCTCAGGCTCAAGTAAGACATAATAACTATGGACTTTCAGATGGGTGGGTAGGGCCTCGAAAATAATGAGCCCAGTGTGTCTTATGGTATTTAAAATAGCAATTTCGCGCATGATAGTGTCGGGTAATTTTAGTAACTCATCAGGGTCTTGACCATCTTCAAAATACGAGTGATTACGACTTTGGTCTTCAGTCAGTGGCGTATGGGTGACATCAAAGGGGATTCTCATATTTGTATCTGGAATAAACAGAGAGTCTTCATTGCTACGGTTTATATGTTGGGTGTTTTTGGCAT